>Ga0255127_1000057_pt1 | contig 61826 bp, 68 predicted proteins | sample Law_Miss_RepB_8d_FD_188555 | JGI IMG/M metagenome (GOLD analysis project Ga0255127, IMG submission 188555) | Freshwater microbial communities from St. Lawrence River, New York, United States - Law_Miss_RepB_8d | ecosystem: Environmental > Aquatic > Freshwater > River | place: USA: New York...
GCTCATTGCTTCGCTTCCAGACCCTGCCGCTAGGATCGCCCTCGCGAAGCGATACCACACCTTCATTGATAAACAGAACGGCGGTGCCTCCCGCCCGGTCCTGATGCCCCGCTAGGGGCATGTGGCGAAGCCTAGGCCCGGTCGCCGGAAGTCTCCCCTGTCTTTCCCTGCCTTGCTCTCACTTTTTCGCCAACTAGGGATTTGACGGACAGTGAGTTGAAGCGAAGGACACGTAGACACGAAGGACACGTAGACACGAAGGACACGTAGACACGAAGGACACGTAGACACGAAGGACACGTAGACACGAAGGACACGTAGACATGCAGGCCCGTTGTGGACGATTCATCGCCTCAATGGGTCGTAATGCGAGTGCCGTAGTGCGAGTGCCGTAGTGCGAGTGCCGTAGTGCGAGTGCCGTAGTGCGAGTGCCGTAGCTTCTGCTCACTGGCTGGCAAAGCCCGCCCCACTCCACCAAGCCCTTTCCCCTGCCTTTTTCCGCGAAAATATTTCTATCGCGAAGTGGCTTTCAATTTAACAAGTCTATACATCGTGGAATATCAGATCGACGAGTAAGAGCTTCTGCGCAATGCCCTGTGTCCATCGCCCAAGGTCACCACAAACAGGAGCATCGCCGTGATTCCACACACCACAGTCGTCTCAGTCGTCAACACCAAAGGTGGCTCTGGCAAGACCACCACCGCCGCCAACCTGGGCGGCCTGGCCGCCGCCCTTGGGCAGCGCGTTCTTCTCATCGACGCGGACGTCCAGCCCGCGCTGACCAAATTCTTTGACACCACACGCCATGCCCACAGCGGCATGAACGAAGTCATCAGCCGTGGCGGTGTCATCACCGATCAGGACATCGTCCCGACCTCGGTCGACAACCTGTTTCTCCTGCCCAGCAACATGCAGGACTACGTGCAGGCCTGGCTCAAGCAGCGCGAGGATCGGCTGATTCTCCTCAAACGTGCCGTGCGCCAGCCGGTCATCCGCGAGAACTTCGATCTGGTCATCATCGACACCCAGGGCGCCAAGGGCGAGCTGCAGCGCACCGCCGCCATGGCGGCCGACCTGATGGTCAGCCCGATCAAGCCCGACATGCTGAACTTCTCGGAGTTCTGCTCGGGCACGCTGGAGATGTTGGCCAGCCTCAACGCCCTGGCGGATCTCGTGCCGGACATGCGGGCCGGCCCCCTGGCCATCTTCGTCAATGCGCTCACCCGCACCACCAACGCCCGGATGATCGATGAGGCCATCCGGGCCCAGTTCCGTCAGCACCCGACCATCCGGCTGCTGGACGCCAAGGTGCCGCATGCCAACGCCTATGTCACGTGCCGAACGCTGCGCCGGCCCGTCCATGAAGTGGACCCGCCCGGCAAGGCCAGCAAGCCGGGCGCGAGTGCGTCCGAGACCATGCACGCGCTGCTCCACGAAATCCTGCCGCATCTCAAGGGGCTGTGGGCCGAGGGCCACCGCATGCTGCACGACGCTGAGGTGGGGAAATGAGCAAGCGCATGGGTGTGGAGCAAATGCGTGCCGCCTTGAACGCCGAAATGCAAGCCGCCAATGCCAACCGGTCGGCCACGGGCACTGGAAACCCGCTGCCAGCGGCCGAACCGGGCGAGTTCGGTACCGGGACCGCGATCATCCGATTGCGGGTCTCCGAGGTTGACGCCTACGACGACAACCCGCGCACGGAACCCAACGGCAAATACGCGGAGATTCGCGAATCGATCCGCGTGCGTGGGCTCGATCACCGCCTGGTGGTGACCAAGCGCCCAGGTGCCTCGCGCTACATGCTGGCCAAGGGAGGCAAGACGCGCCTTGAGATCCTGCAAGAGCTGGCCGCTGAAGACCCGCGCTTCGAGTACCAGGACTTCGATGTGGTGCCCTACAAGAGCGAGTCGGAGCTGCTGGTAGCCCACATCGTTGAGAACAACCAGCGCGATGGCATGAGCTTTTGGGACACCGCCAATGGCTACCTGAAGTTGCGTGACAAGCGCAGTCGGGAGCTTGGGCGGGAGATATCGCTGAAGGACTTTGCAGCAGAACTGAAGTCTCAAGGGCTAGATGCAGATCGGTTGGCGCTAGGTGACTTCGATTTTCTAGTCAATGAACTAGCCCCACTGGGCCAAATGGCCACTCGACTTTCCAGAAACGATATTCGCTCGAACTTACGTCCGCAGCACCTCTCACTGCGGGAGGTCTCCGTGCGACTTCTTCCAACGAGGGGATACGACGAATTTCAGCGGGCTTATTCGGGTTGGTTGGCCGATTTTTCAGAGACGGTGACGGACCTGCTTGGATCAATTGGGGTTAGTGGGACCCAATCAGATCCACCAGATGTCGCCTCAACACTTGCTGCGTTTTTGAAGGAACAGACTGCCCAGTGGTTGAGCTTGACTGAGAGCGAGCTCCGAGCCGCTCTGGAGGCCCTTGCGGCAGACCGCAAGGTGGATGGAGATGGGTTGCGTGCGGCTGTACGAGCGGCCGAATACTCGCCGACCGCAGATCCCACGTTTGCGACTGCCCTACCCTACCCATCACCTCCGCATGACGTCACTGAAGCGGCCTCGGGCGAGTCGGAAGAGCCGTACGACGCCAGCAACGACCATTCCGGTGATCCGCACACTTGGACCGAGGACAAAAGCTCTGGCCGCGTTCCCCATGGCCTGAACGGTGTCACGCCCGTGCCCCGGAGTGCCGTGGCTTCGCTGGTTCGGCTCGACAGCAAGGGCAAGCCTATTGCACCTGAGGCCAGCAGCCTGACGCCAGGTACATCTGGCACCTCCCCCGAGCCCATCCAGGGCGACCTGCCCGGCACCACGACAAGAGAGCAGGCAGAAGAAGCACTGCAGACCGCTGTTTTGAGCCTCACCGAGTTTGCTGGCATTACCGAGCTGCTGCGGGCTGCGCCGGGGATGCCACTGACCTATTTCATGGATCTGCCGGAGCGGCCGCTTGGGGACGATGCCCGCGACTACGCGGTGCAAGCCTGGTGGTTCCTGGCCAACTTGGCTGGGCAGTTCACACGCCATTGCTTTCAGCTGAGCCAGCGCCACGAGGGTCAGCTCATCTACGCGCTTTACGACACGGGCCCTGAGGGGTTTCGGCAAATCGCCTCAAGCGAGCAAACCCTGGTGGCCGTGGTTCAGTCTCACTTGGGCGGCGTGTACGCCACCGAAGGCGTGCAGGTGCTCGATCTGCTGACCGATCCCAACAACCCCATGAGCGAACTCGCGCTGGACCTGGTGCGATGCGCAGCCGGGTTCCGGCTGCATCGGGGGTGAGGCAAATGGACGCGATCGTTCCATCCCACCACCCTGCTCCAGGACACCGAGAGGGCTGGATCTGCCTGCGGTCAGACGCCTTGTCCAAGTTGGCCGCTATGGAGCTGTTGGCAGACGAGTCCCTGAACCTTGCTGAGCCCACGCGGCATGCCTTGTCCATGCTCACAGCAGAAGGTCACCATGCCCCTTTGCGCCTGTGGGTGCAACTCGATGGGGTGCATTGGCTTGCTCAGTCACTTCAGGAGCAAGCACGCAAGGAGGCAGCGCTGCACATCCTCGTGCTGCGTCGGGCCAACTTTGGCCTGTTGCAGCGGCTGTTTCGCATCAATCGTCCGAGGTGGCTGGCGCTTCGCGAACAACTGGGCGCTGGCGCTCCCGACCTGGCCCGGCCGCGCCAGCTCAGCGACGACTTGGTAGACGACATCTATGAGGCTTGGCATCGCCTGCTGCGTGAGTACGACAACGACATCGACCGTTGGGTGGTGCTGGCGCAGCAGTTTCGCCAGCTGCCGCTGGCCAGCATGTTCCAGCTCATCCACGACGAAGGACGCGACTCGTCGGTGGCGGGAGGTGCGACATGAGCCACCGTGCCCCAAGCCTGGATGGCCTGCATGAGCTGGACCAGGTCAACCTCATCGACGAGCTGACCCACAACCCCCAGTTGCTGCAGGCTGTCCTGTCCAGACCCATCGCGTTCAACCCGCTGTTTGTGGACATCGCCGGGTCTCTCACGGCTGGTCTCTTGTTGAGCTTCGCGGTCGACGAGCCGTGCAGTGAAGACTGGGGCCCGCTCGATACCACCCGGATTGCGCACATCACGCGCATGACACCGGCCGAGCTCAAGGGGGCCCGTCAGCGCCTCAAGGAGGCGGGCCTCCTGTTGGAGCGCCGAGCAGGGTTTCCGGCGCGCACCGAGTACCGCCTGGACTTCGATCGCCTAAAGGCCGCGATCGTGCATTTGGCCCGAAAGCCAGCCCCGGCTCCGAGCCGGCAGGCCGATGAGGAGGCAAGCGAAGGCCCCTCCTCCCAACTGCATTGAGCACATGCCGTCGATGCATCGCCCCGTCTCTATTCGGTCTGGCGAACTTTTAGCGGTTCGCGCGCAGGGACCATCTGGCACCAGCTCAACCAGTGTTGACGATGCCTATGCCCAGCTGATGGCCGCCCTAGCCTGCGACCGCCCCATCGCCTACAGCGCCAACCTGGCGCGTGTGGCGGGAGACGCCAAGGCGGGCCTCATGCTCAGCCAGTTGCTGTATTGGACCCGCGTGGGTGTTGAGGTGGAGGCCCATCAAGGCTGGATCGCCAAGACCCGCGAACAATGGGCACGCGAGACCGCCCTGTCTCGCAGTGAGCAAGAAAGTGCCCGCTCCACCTTGGTGGCGAGTGGGTTGATCGAGGAGTGTCGCGTGGGCATGCCGGGCAAGCTGGCCTACAGGGTCTGTCTGCCCAGGTTGAGCGTCGCGCTGGCGGAACTGCTCAACAGCGAGCCGGTTCAGTGGTCGCTGTTCGACGTGCGCCGCAACGCTGACCAGGTGCGCTCGCTTCTGGGCAAGGGCATGGCCTTCTACCGCGCCTACGCCGAGGTCACCGGTTCGGTGACGGCAGCCGTGTTCATCGCCCGAGCCATTCAAGCCCAGCGAGTGTTGGCTGGTGCCGGTAGAGGGTTGAGCGACTGGTTCACGTTCAGCCCTGCCGGATGGGCCATCGACACCGGCTTGACCCAGGCGCAACTGCGAACCGCCAAACAAAAGCTGTGCGCCGCCAACCACCTTGAACAGGCCCAGGTGCTGTACCCGCGCCGGCGCAGCGTGCTTCGCGTGCGCCTGACCGAACTCACCGCCGCCGTGCTTCAGCTTCGCCTGAACCAAATGGCGGACGGCCGTCCTTCGGGTGGTCTGTTGGACCTGCTTGGACGTGAGCTTGCCCAGGTGGCAGGTAGGACTGGTGTCAATCAAGAACAGGTGCGCTCAACAAAAGTCCGCCGACAAAAAGACGACTTTGAACGGCCAGAATGGCCGACTGTCTGCGGCACAGACAGCCGGCCACTTTGGCCGGCGTGTTACCCGGGAACATCTCGGCCAAATTGGCCGGACTCAAGCGGACCTGGTGTGAAAGGCCACTCAGCTGCCCCGAGCTCAGGAGCGCCTGAATCGCAGAGGGCGGCAGACCTTCCGCCAAACTGGCAGAGTGTCTACGTCACAGACAGTGCGCCAGATTGGCGGACAAGTTTCCAGGTAACACGTTCGCCAATTTGGCGCGCCAATGGACAGGCCGAAGGCCTGGACACACGCCAACCCAGTCCAGCCAATTTCGCCAATCTGGGCAGCGAAAACCTGCCCATGGTCAGCGGCAGGATTTCACAGGAAACGGGCGAATTCAAGGGCTTACGCGCCCCTGCCACGGCAGGTTTTGACACCTCAGATGGCAGGTTTTCACAGCACGCATGGCTGGATTTAGCAGCCCTACATGCGCGCGCGGGGTGTTTGACTACAAAAGAGACTACACCTCCTCCCCCAACCCCCTCGGCTGTTCAGGCCGGAATGATCTCGGCCAACGACCTCGGTGGCGGTGGTGGCCGATTGATCGAAGGTCGTCCCGATCCATCGCCAGACTCGCTCGTGTGGCCGGCGTTGCCCGGCACGGTGGTCGATGGGTTGCGCCGCATGCTCAGCGATCACCGGGTGGCCCGCGGCCTTGGCGCTGAGCGCCTGCAGCTCTTGCTGGACGAGCTGGCCAGCACGCTCGAACGTGGGCGTGTGCGCTCTCCGGCGGCCTACCTCGGTGCCATGCTGGCGAAGGAGGCCCGAGGCGAGCTGGACCTGTCGGCGGCCTACGAATGGCAAGCCCGACGCAGGGCTGCGCCGACTCAAGGCCTGCCGTCGATCACCCCGTCAGCGAAAACCCGCCAACTGCAAGAGGCGGCAGGGCCTCTGCCGCCCGAGGTTGCGCCGATTGAGACCGCCGATCCGCTGGCCCAGTCCCTTTGGGACGAGTGCCTGCACCTTCTGTTGTCGCAGGGGCGGATATCCGAGCCACATCTTCAGCTCTGGCTCAAGCCCCTCAAGGTGGCCCTGGACCAGGAGCGGTCAGCCCTTCTGCTCTGCGCCAGCCGGTTCAAGGTCGACCACATCAAGGCGGCCTATTTGCCTCACATCGCGCAGGCCTGGCGCCAAGTGCTGGAGCAGAGCGCCCACGCCACGAACCTGCAGCCCGCCGACCGCTGGCAATGCCTCCTGGTCACCGCCCTTCCCTCTTCCCTTCGCCCAGTCGCTGCGGCAACCCCTAACCCTTGACGGAGAACACATGACCGATATCACCTCCCCCACTCCCGACAGCCTGACTGAGGGCCAGGCATCTCCCGCGGCCGAACCATCGCCTCCCACAGGCGACATCGGCGTTGGGCTGCTGCGTCGCGGCTCACTCGGTCAGCCGGCCCTGAACCAAGCGGTGAGCCGGCTGATTGGCGAGGAAGACACCATGGAGCTGCACACCCGCGAGGCGATGCTGCTCTTCCTGGGCAAGGCACCTGACGAGGAACGTCGATGGGGAGTCCCCGGGGCCCGCCACGCGGCCGGGGCACTGCGGCAGATCTTCGTCCTGACCGCCCACGACAACCCCTACGCGGATCTGGTGCTGATCGACGTGGACGGCCGGGTGCGAAAGCTCAAGGACTTGATTCACCAGATCCGCGAGCGCCAGATCAAGCGCCTGGACACCCTGGCCCGGATGGGTCTGTCGTACAGCATCGTGCGGGCCCAGACACCGCAGTCGGTGAGCCTGGGCTATCACTCGCCCTACGGCTACATGATGAGCACGGTCATCGTCCTGTTCGACGAGTGCGTGCGGGTGCTGAAGTCGGCGGAGCGACGCGACCTGATCAGCCGGGCTGAGCAGCACGAGATGCTGTTCGAGATCAAGCACGCGGTGCGCAGCCTCTTCGATGCGGCCATCCGGGCCCAGCGGGTGCTCTGCGTGGAGCAGATGCGACGCCTGAGCCGATCGGACTTTCTGCCGGAGACGACCGACCAGGACGCGCCCAAGCGCGTGCTGGCAGCCCGCCAGATCCTGGGGCAACTCCCAGAGGACGTGTTCAGCGGGCGCGCCTCACCGCGTCACAGCATGCGCCGCGAGCGCATCACCGCCGATGAGCAGCGTCTGCTGGATCAGGTGGCCCGCCAGGTGGCGGAGCCCAGCCCGGTGGCCGATGCCTCCGCCGATGTGGCGGGCCTGGTGCAGTGAGCACTGCCCCAGCCAGCTCAGCCATCCCACGAAGTTCTGCCGCAATCCACCTCAGGAGACCTGCCGCCATGGCCTATCCCTTCCCCACGCCTGGTGACGACGAGATGCAGTCCAAGCTCGGCATCGCGCCACCGGCATACGACCCCGAGCGGCTGGAGGCCGCCGCCCACTCGTGGGTGGTCTGGAGCGCAGCACCGGCCGGTCCAGGCCTCTTCATTCGCCTGCTGGCAATCTGTGAGGGCTCGGTGGCTGAGGCCACGGTGCTTTGGGATGCCGTTCGCGCGCATCAAACGCAAGGGCTCAAGCGGTACTTGGAGCGATCGGCGCGGCACTACCTGCAGCGATACGGTCAGGCCATGCTTTCCGAGCGCAGCTGTCACCGGGCGATCCACGACCTGTGCGAGGCGGGTTACCTGGTGCCCTGGCCACAGGCCAAGTCCAGCGGCCAGCGCTTTCGGCTGGACTGGGTGCTGCTGGCCGACCGGCTGCAGGCCTTGGTCGGGGTGGCGCTGCCGGGGCTGGAAGGTGGTCCGAGCGAGTCGGTCCAAGGCGACAGAGCGGAGCGTGTGGCATGAGCCACCAGGTGCCAAACAGCGAACCACACCACTCCGTGTGGACAAAGGCCTTTAAGGGTAAGGGGCTGCCACGGGTGCTGGCCAGAACCCGGAGGATCCAAGGGGTGCCCCATGCACGATGAGCAACCCGTGCAGGTGGGGCTGGCCCGGGTGACGATCGCCGAGCTGCATGGCCGCCACGCCTTCCTGATGCTGGGTCGCCAGAACGACCGCAGCATCGCTGAGCTGCTGATCGCGATGCGCGAGGCGGTGCAGGCGTCGAAGGTGGCGGGCACGACGATCCGGCTGAACGTCGTGAAGTCGCAGGACCGCCGATTCATGCGCTGGTCCAAGCGGTCCACCTACCAGACCTGGGAGGCGATTCAGCTGGAGTTGGCCGATTTGCCCGCGCCAGTGCGTCGCCACTACGAGCAACTGCAGCGCCGGGTGATGGAGCTCAACGCGCTGTCGTCTTTGCTGACCGATGTGCGACACCACATCGTCAAGCTGGCCGACCAGGCCGGCTGGCGTCGGCGGACCAAGGACGACTTTCTAGACAAGTGACTCAGCACTCGGCATGCGGGTGCCGGGACCGCGTGCTGGGCCTATTTCATCCCGGAGGAGGAAACAGATCATGGCAACCCAGTCCATCGTCCGAGGCAATCTGCTGGAGGACCCCGAGCTCAAGGAAGTGAACATTGGCAGCGAGCGGCGAACCATTTGCGAGTTGCGCGTCATGTCGGACGTGTGGCGCGAAGGGACGCAAGGCGAGCCGGTGCAGGACCACGTGCGAACGCACCCGGTGCAGGTCACCATCTGGGGGGAGCACTTGGCCAAAACCTGCGCCGAGGTGCTTCGGCGGGGCATGCGCATCCAGGCCACGGGCGCCATGCACCCCCATGTGTACCGCTACTCGGACAGTGAGCGCGAGGCCGGCAAGCAGGACTTCTTCGAGGTGCGCCTGGCGGCCGACGACGTGACCTTGTGCCTGAACCGGGTGGTGGGCGTGACCATGCGTGCACCCCGTTCACAGACCGGGGGACAGGAGAGCGATGCCACCGATGGGGCGCTCGCATGACGCTGTTTGGGCACAAGAACCGCCCGGCCCCGGCGAGCGGCGACAAGGCCGCCACCCCTCAGCGCATCTTGTTCCGCGATGAGGACATTCGCTGCGAGGCGGTGGTGGCGCATGGCACCCTGATCTCCCAGGCAGAGTTCGTGGCCACCGGCGGCTTGATGGTGTTGGGGCAGCTCCTGGCGAACAAGCTGCTGGCCACAGCCGATAAGTCGGTGGTGGTCATTGCGGCGTCGGGTGTGGTGGATGGCGGGGCCATCGATGCCAGCGACTTGCTGATTGAGGGGAAAGCCACGGGCGTGACCATCACGGCGGAGGGGCGGATCGAGATCGGCCCGGCGGCTGTGGTGGAGGGCTCCTTGCTCAAGGGGCCCGACGCCGAGGTCTACATCGCGCCGACCGCAGATGTGACTGGCATGACGATGCGATCGATGCAGGCGCGAGCGGCCCAGGCCACTACCTTGCGGAACGGCACCGATGGCTGAGGCTCACTCCGTTCAGGGATTCCCCAGGGTGGTCCCTCACCCGTCGAGCCAGCGGCTTCTTGAGCGCGAGGCGCTGCGGCAGGAGCTGGTCGCCAGCGCACGGCGGCGTGCGTTGGTGGCCGCCCAGCGGCCATTGAGATTGGCAGTGCCCCCTGGGGCAGCGCCGAGAGAACGGTGGCGCACTCCGCGCTTGTGGAGCGCGATCGGCGGGGCGCTGTTGATCGCGGGGATAGCCGCGACGGCCAGCGTGGATTGGCGGTGGGTGGACTTTGGGAGCGCTGCAGCCGAGGCCATGGGCAGGGCACCGGCGATGCCTGGCCCCTCCGGGGCATCGCCATTGGTGCCTAAGCCGGCGGCGCCGCCTGGTGCAGCCGGATCAGGCGCTCCTGTGCCCACCGCCCTGGTGCAGGGCGCTTCCCCTCTTGAGGTCGGCGGCCCCGTGGCTGACCCGAGGAAGGAAACGCCGCCGGTGGCCACGGCGCGGCGCCAGGCGGCCCCGCCGAGGCCAGCGGGAGCCCCTTCGACGAGCAGCGCGAAGCCACTGGCCGCCGAGCAGGGGGCACCCGCTCTCGCGCCAGAGGTCAAGCTGCCGGCGCCGCCGAACGCCGCCACCAGCCCTTCCCGTCAGCTCATTCAACTGGGTGGAGCGGCACCTCCGCCCTCCCCTCCTTCATCGTCCTCTGGCGCGCTGCCCGTGGGAGAGCCGGCTCGGACTGGATCGGGAGTGCGCGTCCTTGGTGTGCCAGTGGAAGGCATGGTGACCGTGGAGGTTGATGGTGCCGTTCGCGTGGTTCGGGTGGGACAACGAGTGCCCAACGGGCGGGTGCTGGTGTCGGCGGACGCGGTGAGCGGGCGCTATGTGCTGGGGGAGGAAGCGCCATGACCACCGTTGCGCGAACGGACCAAGGCAAGGACACCGTGCTCTTCAAGCTGCTGGCGCTTGGCCCCGAGCCGTTCTCGCAGTTGGTGCGGTGCACCGGCTGGGACGCGGGCACGACGGACGCCGCGCTGGCGCAGCTGATCGAGCAGCGCAAGGTGCGCCGGGTTCGGTTTCGGGGGGTGACCGTCTACCAGGCTGTGGTCAGTTGAGACAGCAGCCGCATAGGGAGAGATTCATGAGCATTCGATACGACACGCAAGACGACCCGGTGATCCAGGTGGTGTTGACTGAGGTGGCGGGGGTCCACATTCACATCGAGACCACCAGGTCCGGCAAGGTGCTGCTCAACGGCGCATTGGTGGATCCTATGGCGCTGCAGCGGGCCGACGTCAGCGATGGTTGCTTGCCAGGATCCCTGGCCTTCGACACGCCCCCCGCCGGGGCCGAGGCACCATGAGGCTGTTTCTTTGCGAGAAACCCTCGCAGGCGGCCGATATCGCCAAGCACGTCGGGGCTCGCCAGGCGGGGCAAGGCTGCCGCACCGGCCCGGGCGTCACCGTCACCTGGTGCATCGGGCATTTGCTGGAGCAGGCGCCGCCAGAGCACTACCAGCCTGAGCTGGTGCGCTGGGCGCTGGAGCACCTGCCGGTGCTTCCCCAGCAATGGCACATGCAGGTGAAGGCGTCCACCAAAGCGCAATACGCGGTGGTGGCCCGGTTGCTGAAGCAGGCCTCGGAAGTGGTGGTCGCCACGGATGCCGACCGCGAGGGCGAGGTGATCGCCCGTGAGGTGATGCAGCTTTGTGGCTACCGGGGCCCGGTGAAGCGCCTGTGGCTGCGCTCGCTGGACGACGCGTCGGTCAAAAAGGCACTGGCCAAGTTGCTGCCGGGAGACCAGACCTTGCCTCTGTACCACTCGGGCCTGGGGCGGGCACGGGCGGATTGGTTGGCCGGCATGAACCTCACCATGGCCCTGACCAAGGCCTTTGGTGGCGGCAAAGGTGGGGTGGTGCACTGTGGCCGGGTGCAGACGCCCGTGCTGGCCCTGGTGGTGCGCCGGGAGCGCGCCATCCGGGACTTCGTGGCCAAGCCCTACTTTGTCCTGAAGACTTTGTGGGAGATCTCCGGCGCCGCCGTACCCATGACCTGGCAAGCACCGCCCGATCGTCTGGACCGCGATGGCCATTGCGTTGATGAGATGCACATCCAAGCGGTGGCCCGAAAGGTGCAGGGCAAGGCGGGCCGTCTCATCGAGGTGGATCGCCAGGACAAGACCGAGCCGCCTCCCCTGCTCTATTCGCTGAGCAGCTTGCAGAAAGAGGCCTCGGCTCGGTATGGCATGGGGGCCCAGCAGGTGCTGTCCATCGCCCAGGCGCTCTACGAGAAGCACAAGGCCACCACCTATCCCCGCACCGACTGCGAGTACCTGCCCAAGAGCATGCTGGCCGAGGCTTCGCAGGTCTGCGAGGCGATCAAGGCGGCCGATCCGGCCCTGGGCCGCCTGGTGGCTATGGCCAACCTCACGGAGGCCTCACGGGCCTTCAACGACCAGAAGATCACCGCTCACCACGCGATCATCCCGACGATGAATGCCGGCGTGAAGATCGGGGTCCTCAGTGCGCCTGAGCGCTTGATCTACGACCTCATCCGCCGGCGCTACCTCGCGCAGTTCCTGGGCGTGTATCGGTATCAGGAAACCCGAATCCTCGGGCGTTGCGAGGGCGAGGACTTCTCGGCCACGGGGCGTGTGCCCCTAGTGCCGGGGTGGAAGCGGGCCTATGCCGAGCTGGTCACCGAGCCGACCAGACCAAAAAAGGCGGCGGACAAGCCTGAGGATGAAGAGGCACCCAAGGACCTGGCCTTGCCAGCGGTGCAGCTCGGGCAGCAGCTCATCAACCGGCGCGCAGAGGTGGTCAGGACGCAGACCAAGCCACCGAAGCGCTACACCGAGGGCACGCTGGTGGCCGCCATGGAGTCGATCGACAAAGAGATCGAGGACCCACGGCTGAAGAAGGTGATGCAGACCAAGGAGAAGGCGGGCATTGGCACCGATGCCACCCGAGGGGCCACGTTGGAGGGGCTGTTCAAACGCGGTTACTTCGCCAAGGAGGGCAAGAACATCGTTCCCACCGACCGCGGTCAGCAACTGATCGCCATCGTGGAACAGGCGGTGCCCCACATGGCTGACCCCGTGCTCACCGCGCTCTGGGAGGATCACCTGGCCAAGGTGGAGAGCGGAAGCCTGTCGTTGGCGACTTTCGAGGCCCAGTTGGGGCAATGGCTGACGGGGCTCGTGGAGAGGATTCGGCGGATGGCCGTTTGATCGCTGTGGTAGCGAAGGTGAGTTGCCCTGGCCTCAACCTCAACACCTTGAACAAGGTGATGAAGAAGTACCCCAGTGGGCGCTTCTTCTTCCAGACGCAGATCAACAAAAACGAGGCGGTGCTCGACCTGATCAACGAACTCAAGGAAGAAGTCGAGCGCGCCACGCGAGACGCAAACCCGGGCAGCCGATCTTTGCGTCGCACCGATGAGACCCAGCTCAAGGCCCTTCTTCGCGACAGGCTGATCCAATGTGTGTTCACCAACACCTCCGTCGAGTTCGTCAACGCAGGCATCTGGGCGGGCAAGAAGAGCCCGGTGTCCACCAAGCTGTCCACCGGCCAAAAGATCGCCCTGGAGTTCATGTGGATCGTTCGCCAGGCAGAGTACGAGATCGAGCGGGGCCTGCAAGAGTTGACCAGCAAGCAGGCGGCCAAGTCCCGTGCCAAGGCCAACCGCGTGATCCTGGTGGATGGCATTTTCAGCACCCTGTCGGATCGCAGAATCATTGCCGAAGCCCTGAATGGGCTGCGAGACCTTGGCGGCAACTTCCAGATCATCGGGTTAAGCCAATCGGACTTCTACCAACTCTTCGCCTATGGGCAGAAGTACCTCGGCGGCGCTGGCCGCATGGCCCTGATCTACCCTCTAACGGAAAAATTCCAGAGTCCGCTCGATGCCTTCGACTTTGGTGGAGGCTTGAGCCTGGAGGTACTGCCGTTCGACCTGGATCAGGAGCGCTTGCTCGGCGTTGAACGCCTAGGACTACGGCATCGACCGATGCGCTTAGCTGCGTAGACAAACGCGTCCGAAGTTTTGTGAGCACCGGCAGGGAGTCTCGACGTCATTCCCTTGGGCAGTAGCTCTCTCCACGTCAGATGTACGGAAATGATTACCCCAGTCACTACGGCAGCTGAAGACGAGTGACTCCGCCAGGCTGGCTTCTGTCGTTAGGACAGGGTCGGCGAATGTCAGCGCGCCCCCGGAACCTGCCCTTCGCCGGCGGCGGACTTCGCAGCGTTGTCAGCGAAGAAGTCCAGCACGGCGGCCAGCGCCGGGTTGCGCAGGTCATCGCGCTCAACCAGCAGCCCGTGGCGGGCCTCTTCCAGGCTTCGGCCTTCGCATCGGCTGGGCGGCTTTGCGCCCGCATTTACGTTGGCGCAATAGACCTGCTGCGCCCCGGGCACGACCACGGTGTCCTGCCCGCCCTGCAGCAGCAGCACGGGGCGAGCGGTCTGGAGCGCCGCCGGACCGCGCGCTTCACGCGAGGCCGCGCAGGCCTGAGCCACCCAGTGCAGCGTAGGCCCAGCTACGCGGGCGTCGCCGTGGCCGCAGGTGTCGCCCACGCAGGTGGCCTGGCGGTCGTCCCAGCGCCGCATCAGGCGCGGCACGCTGTGCGACATGTCGTTGTCCATGCGGTCGGCTTGCGCAAGGAAGGCTAGGCGCTCGGCATCGAAGCCGTCGCCTTGCACCCGCGCGCGGCTGATGCCCGGTAACGAAAACGGCAACCGAATGGCCCAGTCGTCGCACCAGGTGGACAGTACGCGGTCTTTGCCGTGTACCTTGCCCTTTACGACAGCGGGCTGGTGCATCGGCGTCACCAGGGCGGCAGCCGCCACCGGTGCGTCAGCGCCGGTGCGGGCTAGGTAGAGCGAACTCACCGCGCCGCCCATCGAGTGCGCGAGGAGGAATAGCGGCTGGGCGTCCTGGCCGCGCCGCTGCACCACCATTGCCACGAACCGGTTCAGGTCGCCGACCAGGTGTTCGAAGTCGTCGACGTGGCCCTTGTCGCCCTCGTCTGCGCCCTCAAGCAGCCGGGTCGAGAAACCCTGACCGCGGTGGTCATGGATGTAAACCGAAAATCCGTTGCGCACCAAGTCGTGGATCACTTCCTGGTACATCGTCAGGCCTTCGGTGAAGCCGGGCACGATGACGACCCCGCCGTGTCGCTCGTCCAGCGCCTCGTAGAACCGGTAGTGGATGCGCACCGGGCGCGGCGGCAGCCAGCCAGTGGGGGCGCCAGCTAGAGCGCCCACAGTCACGCGCGATAGGCAGGCGGTCGCGCGCTCGATGTCCTGCCAAGTGTGTCCTTCGAACTGGGCTTCTGTTGACAGCGTCCAGCGGCTGGCGGTGGCAACGTCGACATGCAGCGGCTTGAAAGCCGGGGTGGCAGCCGGCGTTGCAGGTAGGCCGGGCGTAGGGGCACAAGACGACAGGACGATGCTGACCACCAAGGCCGCGAAGGTGTGACCGCGAAGGGTGGACGGCGAGCGCATGTAGCGGCGGCTCCAGTACCAAAAACACCAGTATCCCAAATACGCCAGGGCAGGCGCGACACGCCCAGTCAAGGACCCGGGCGCAACCAGAAGGCCAAAGGTCTGCTGACGGCTCGCTCCGCCATCGGTAGGATTAGGCTGGGAGCGGTCACCCGAACCTGCCGACCGAAAGGTCGCGATCGACGTGACCGGACATCCCAAGCTCCAGTCAATCTGCAACTGAGCCTGGGAACATGAGGCAGAAGGTGGTGACGCCGTAGCTGGAACTGGCTGTCACGGAGCCGCCATGGGCGGCCATGATGGCCTGGGTGATCGACAGGCCCAGGCCAGCGCCATCGGAGTCCGGGTGGCTGCGCGACTTGTCCACCCGGAAGAAGCGGTCGAACAGCCGGGGCAGGACGTCGGCCGAAATGGTGTTCCCGGTGTTGGTCAGGCACAGCGCAACGGCCGCGCCCTTCTTTTCGATCGCCACCTTCACATCGGCATCGTCGGGTGAGTGCCGCAGGGCGTTGGACAGCAGATTGCCAATGGCGCGCCGGACCATCAGGCGGTCTCCCATGATCACCGCCTCTCCTGCCAGCGAAAGACGAATGCGTTTCTCGTCGGCCACAGCATCGTAGAAGTCGAACAGCGCCCGCGTCTCCTGCTCCAGTGCGATCGCCTCCGGGTTAGGCAGTTCGATGCCATGTTCCGTCTTGGCCAGAAACAGCATGTCGGACACCATGCGGGCCAAGCGCTGGAACTCTTCTGCATTGGAGGCGAGGATGTCCTGGTAGGCGCTCGCGTCCCGCTTCTGCGCCAGTGACACCTGGGTCTGCGTGAGCAGGTTGTTGATGGGGGTGCGCAGTTCGTGCGCCAGGTCGCTGGAGAACTCCTGCAGCCGCGCGAAGTCGGCCTGAAGGCGCTCCAGCATGGTGTTCAGGCTCTGTGCCAGGTCGGCGAATTCCGCCGGCACCGCGTCCACCGGCATGCGCTGGTCCAGCTTCTGGGCAGTCACCGTCATGGCGCGCTCCTTCATGACCCGCAACGGCGCCAGGCCTCTGCGCGCCGCCCACCATCCCAGCAGGCCGCTGACCAGGATGGCACCCAGCAGGTACAGCGCCAGCGTGTGGCGAAGCGCTTGCAGGAAGTGCGCGTGGTGCGCTGTGTCCAGAGCAATCCGCAACTGCAACGCTGTCTGTGAGGTGGCCCCGGGCAACATGGGCACCTCGAACCGGGCCGACAGACCCCTGAGCATCTGGCCGCCATCGTCCCAGTCCATCGGATCGGCGCCAGAACCTGCTGTGGGCAGGTCGGCTGGGAACCGTGGAGCCTCCTGGCCATACACGAGCCGATCACTTTGCCGCAGATCGATGTACAGCCCGTGATGGCTGCCCAGCAACTCGTCCAATCGGCTGGACAACTCTGCCTGTGAAGGCGACTCCCGGACGATTTTCTGGACCAGCTCGATCTTGTCATGCAGATAGTCCCGGTCCAGTTCAACGAAGTGCCGCCCGGTCGCCAGCGACACCAGCAGCCCCATCCCGACCAGCACCAAGGCCGAGACCAGGGTGTAAAACGCCGTCAGGCGTGCGGTGAGAGAAAACCGTCCCGGCATCAGCGGGTGCCCTCGGGCGCTTCCAGCACGTAGCCCATGCCCCGGACAGTCTGGATCAGCCGCGGCTCGAAGGGGTCGTCCACCTTGGCCCGCAGGCGGCGCATGGCGACCTCGATCACGTTGGTGTCGCTGTCAAAGTTCATGTCCCACACCTGGGACGCGATCAGGGAGCGAGGCAGCACCTCGCCCTTTCGGCGCATCAGCAGCTCCAGCAGACCGAACTCCTTGGCGGTCAGGTCGATGCGCTTGCCGGAGCGGCTCACGCGACGGCGCAGCAGGTCCAGCTCCAGGTCGGCCACCTGCAGGGTGGTCGCCTCCAGGCCGGAGCGGCCCCGCCGCAGGATGGTGCGAACCCGCGCCAGCAGTTCGGCGAACGAGAACGGCTTGACCAGGTAGTCGTCGGCCCCCAGCTCAAGTCCTTTGACACGGTCCTCGATCTGGTCCCTGGCCGTGAGGAACAGCACGGGCATTTGCCGTCCCTGGCTGCGCAGGTTCTTGAGCACCTGCCACCCGTCCATGCCTGGCAGCATGACATCCAGGATCACCAGATCGTGGTCCCCCTCCAGGCCATGGTGCAGACCGTCCACACCGTTGGTGACGAGTTCCACGGCAAAGCCGGCCTCGCGCAGGCCTTGTCTGAGGTAGTCACCCGCTTTGGGCTCATCTTCGACGATCAGAATTTTCACGTTCACGTTCTCCTGACCTCGAGTTTGCCCGTATCGAGGCGGGCGCGACAAAAGCTGACATTTTTGTAATCTGACCGACAGGGAAGTGACGAACTCGCCTCACCAGAATCCGCACCACTTGATCCACATCAAAAGGAGCGATTGCAGTGAAACCTTTGTTCAGTTATCGAGCCACAAGCCAGCTGCTGGTGGCAGGCCTGTTGGTCGTCCCATTCGCGCTGGCTGCGCAGACGGCCAGCCCGACGCAGGAGGCCGACTGGCGCCGTGCCAATGACGCAGTGGGAGTGTTCAAGCGCGGCCATGCCGACGTACTCAAGTGGGAGCAGACCAACGTGAGCGTCGCCGCCGTTACGCCGAGCAGCACCATGGGAGTTGCCATCCCCACCGCAGAGGTAGCGGTTCGCATGGCCTGGATGGTGCATCGCGATCTGGCCCGTGCGTTGGCTCGGTTGGGTCCTAAGCACGAGCAACTGATCGCTGAGGGCCGTTGGACGGAACTCGACCCCAGCCTGCAGCGCCGCGTCGAAGATACCGGCGAGGTGCTGGAAGTGGCTGCGGCGGGGCGTAAAGCCTGGATCGAAGCCGTGGCAGCCCAACAGGTCCTGAAGCACCAGCGTGACATGCTGGAAGCCGCGCAGGCGGCCTATGAACTGGGTCAGCGCATGGTGACGGTGGGCAACTGGAGCAAGCTGCAACTGTCTCCCGTTCAACTGGCTGCATCCAATGCACGCATGAATCTGAGGCGAGCGCAGCAAGCCGCCGCCCAGGCGCAGGCCAATCTGGTCAAGACGATGGGGCAAACGGGTCTTCAGGATGGCTTTGTGTTGCCAGACCAGTTGCCTGCCATCCCGGCGCAACCCATGGCCGCAGCGGACTTGCAAAAGCGCGGTGATGCTGTTCGCAACCAGTTGCCAGACGCAGAAAGCCTGCGTAATCGTGCGCTATCGAAGTCAGCCATGAACGTTTATTGGGCCGCCCACGCCTTGGCGCAGGACAGCCAGGGCGACATCCTGAAGACCCGTGAGTTCATCACCGAAGAGACGGTGCTGCACTACAACGGCATGCTCAAGAGCGTCTGGGACCTGCTGGACGAGGTGCGCAACCAGTCTCAGGCCACGGTGGATGCAATCGGTGCACAGCGCGACTTCTGGCTGGCCGAGGCCGATCTGCAGTGGGTCTTGCAGGGCGGAGAGCCCGACAGTTTTGTGAATCTGGGCGGCGCCGGTGGCGAGGCTCCGGCAGCAGCAGCGCATTGAAAGGACACATCACATGACCAACACCCCTACCAACTCCAGACGACAGTTCTTCGCCGGCGCCGCTGCCTCCGTGGCCGGCCTGGCCGTGGCCCGCTCTGCTTTGGCTGGCTTGCCCGAGCCGGTCATCCAGACTTCGGTCGACACCGCGCCGCCGCTGGTGCCACAGACCGGCCGACCCTACAACCCGGTGGTCACGCTCAACGGCTGGACGCTGCCCTGGCGCATGAACAACGGTGTCAAGGAATTCCACCTGGTGGCCGAGCCCGTGGTGCGCGAGGTCTCGCCGGGCTTCAAGGTCAACATGTGGGGCTACAACGGTCAGAGCCCAGGCCCGACCATCGAGGTGGTGGAGGGCGACCGCGTGCGCATCTTCGTGACCAACAAGCTGCCCGAGCACACCACCATCCACTGGCACGGCCAGCGCCTGCCCAGCGGCATGGACGGCGTGGGGGGGTTGAATCAGCGCGCCATTCCAGTGGGCAAGACTTATGTCTACGAGTTCGAGGCTCGGCGCCCCGGCACCTTCATGTACCACCCGCACGCCGACGAGATGGTGCAGATGGCCATGGGCATGATGGGCATGTGGGTGACACACCCCAAGGCTAAGCACCCGCACATCAGCGAGGTGGATCGCGATTTCTGCTTCCTGCTCAATGCCTTTGACGTGGAGCCCGGCAGCAAGACACCCAAGGTCAACACCATGACCGACTTCAACATCTGGTGCTGGAACAGCCGGGTTTTCCCGGCCATCGACACGCTCAACGTGCGCCTGAACGACCGCGTGCGTATCCGGGTGGGCAACCTCACCATGACCAACCACCCGATCCACCTGCACGGCCACGAGTTTCTGGTCACGGGTACGGACGGCGGACCGACCCCACCCAGCACCCGCTGGTACGAAGTCACCACCGACGTGGCTGTGGGTCAGATGCGCCAGATCGAGCTGATCGCCGACGAAGAAGGCGACTGGGCTATGCACTGCCACAAGAGCCACCACACCATGAACGCCATGGGCCACGACGTGCCCACGATGATCGGTGTGGACCACCGCGGCCTGGTCAAAAAGATCCAGAAGGTCGCGCCGGATTACATGCTGATGGGCGAACGCGGCATGGCCGACATGGGCGAAATGCAGATGCCGATTCCCGACAACACAGCGCCCATGATGACCGGCACCGGCCAGTTCGGCCCGCTGGAAATGGGCGGCATGTTCACGGTCTTCAAGGTGCGCAAGGACCAGAAGCCAGGTGACTACAAAGACCCGGGGCCGTACAAGTTCCCGGAAGGCACCGTGGCCTACGAATGGAACGGAGCACTACCCCCGACGCCGCGCCCCGCGGCCAGCGCTGACACGACACCGGCTGCCGCCACCGCGATCAAACCCACCGCCAAGGGCATGTCCCACTGAAATGGGCCTTTGCACGCCTCACCACTGTTTCCCTCAACCGTTTCCCCAACCAAAACCCAAGGACAACCATGAATTCTCTCAAGTTCAACTTCGCCTCCCGCGCCGGCTTTGTTTTCGCTGCTGCAGCATTGGCCGCATCGGCTGCTTTCGCTGGTGGCACCCACGGCGGTGGCCACCACGAAGAGTCTCCTATCGGCGAACCGGGCGTTGCAGCCAAGGTCACGCGCACGATCGAGGTGGACGCTGCAGACAGCATGCGCTTCACACCGTCGAACGTGTCGGTGAAGAAGGGTGAGACCATCCGTTTTGTCATCAAGAACTCCGGCAAGGTGCCGCACGAGTTCAGCCTCGGCACGGAAAAGGAACTCAAGGAGCACTACGAAGTCATGAAGAAGTTCCCGACCATGGAGCACGAAGAACCCAACAAGATCTCGCTCAAGCCTGGCAAACAGGGTGAAGTGATCTGGCGCTTCACCAAGCCCGGCGTGGTGAACTTCGCCTGTCTGCATGTGGGCCACTACGAGGCCGGCATGAAAGGCCAGGTCAATGTGGCGGCCAATTGAGCTTTTTTCTCGCGATCTCAACTCAACGAAAGGACTTTACGATGAAGCTGCGAGCAATTTTGAGTGCGGGCGCACTGGCCTTCACCGCCTTCGCCATCAACCCCGTGTTTGCCCAGATGAACATGGACCACGCCAAGATGGGCTTGGCTGCAGCTCCCGGCATGACCGACGGTGAGGTGCGCAAGATCGACAAGGACGCCGGCAAGATCACCATCAAGCACGGTGACATCAAGCACATGGACATGCCCGGCATGACCATGGTCTTCGTGGCCAAGGACAAGGCCTTGTTGGACAAGACCAGCGTCGGCGCCAAGATCCAGTTCATGGCCACCAACGAAAACGGGCAGATGACGGTGACCGACATCCAGCCAGCGAAGTGACTCTTCAGCGCGCAGGTTACCTCCGTTCAGCTGCGGTCGTTCTGGCACTCGCCGGGGCTTCCGCAGCCTTTTTCTGGTGGCAATCTGCGGACCTCTTCCGGCCAGTTCCTGTCGGGATGCTTCGCACGGATGACGCTGCGATGCTCAAACAGGGGGCGCTGATTTATCAGACCCGCTGTGCAAGCTGCCACGGTGTCCATCTGGAGGGGCAAGCCAACTGGCGCGAAAGAGGCGCCGATGGGCGAATGCCTGCACCTCCCCACGATTCAAGCGGCCACACCTGGCACCACCCGGACGATGTGCTGATTCGCATCACCAAGGAAGGGGTGGCGAAGGCCGTCGGCTTGCCCGACTACGCCACCAACATGCCCGCCTTTGGCGATTCGCTCAGCGATGCCGACATCGTGGCCGTGCTGTCCTGGATCAAGTCGCAATGGGCGCCAGAGACCCGACGCCACCACGACGACATCAACCGGCAGGCCCAGCAGCAGTCGCCGCGCTGAACCTGACTTTTTTGTCATCTCCGGGTCATCTTGCCGACCCGGGTCGATCCCTACAGTGACCCCATGGCATTTCGCCATGCGTTCTGTCACGAAAGGAAATCGTCATGTCCGCCTTGATCCGAGCCCTACTGTCCGTGGCTGTCGCCGGTGCGGCGTTCTCCGCCGCAGCGCAGCAAACCGCCGACCACACCCAGCACCACCCGTCCACCCCGGCGGCCAGCACCGCGACCCAGCCGGCCACACCCCAGGCAGGCATGCCCATGGGCATGTCGTCGATGCCGCAGATGCAGCAGCACATGCAAGAGCACATGGCCACGATGCAGTCGCTGCGCGCCAAGATGGCGGCCGCAAAGACACCGGCCGAACGCGAGGCCCTGATGGCCGAGCACATGAAGGCCATGCAAGAAGGCATGGACATGATGAAAGGCATGAAGCCCATGGGCGGCATGGCCGGCATGCAGGGGATGGGTACCCCGGGAGTGGCCACGCCAGACCTGACCCAGCGCCATCAAATGATGGAGATGCGCATGGACATGATGCAGAACATGATGGAAATGATGATGCAGCGCATGCCGCCGTCGCCCGCCAAACCCGGCGCCCAGTGAGCGCGCCGACGTTCTGACGCTGTTCTTGTTTTCGTATCCAGTTCAGGAGATTGTGTGATGTCGATGTTTTCACGGCGACAGTTTCTGGGCAGCATGGGCGCAATGGGGGCCGCAGCCGCCTACCCGGGTGCCTGGGCCGCCTCAGCCACGCCGTCAGGCCTTTCTACCGACGAGGTCCTGCGCCTTGAAGCGCAGGCGACGGGCTTTTTCAACCCCTTGCGCCTGCCGGGCACCAGTGGCCTCTTCGGGGTGCTGCCCGTGACGGACTTCAAGGAAGTCCATGTGGTCCGCAGCGAGATCGAGGTGCTGCCGGGGCAGCGCACCCCCGTCCTGGCCTATGCCGTGGAGTCGGGCGGCAAGAAATTCCTCAACCCGGCGCTGCTGGCCCGACAGGGCGATCAGATGCGGGTCAAGCTGATCAACCGCATCGATCAGCCCACCGTCATCCACTGGCACGGCCTGAGCGTGGATTCGCGCAACGACGGCAACGGGCTCCACGTGGTGGCGCCGGGCCAGCAGATGGACTACGCCTTCACCGTGCAGGACCGGTCCTCGATGTACTGGTACCACCCCCATGCGCACGGCTTCATTCCCCGGCAGGCCTACCACGGGTTGGCCAGCTTGCTCTTCGTCGAAGACGAAGACGAAGCCACCCTGCGCAAGGAACTGGCACTGGCTCTGGGTGAATCCGAGATCCCGCTGGTGCTGCAGGACAAGGAATTCGATGCACAGGGACGCCTCCAGTACGCGCCCAGCGCCGCCCAGTCTTTTGGTGGCTGGGTGGGCAGCAGGATGATGGTCAACCTGACCGAGCGTCCGGTGCTCAAGGCGGGTCGCCGCATCGTGCGTTTCCGGCTGCTCAACGGGAGCAACGCGCGCAGCTACCGGCTGGCGTTCCTGCAACAAGGCCGGGCCCTGGGCTTCTACCTGGCGGGCTCGGACGGGGGATTGCTGGCCCAGCCCGTGCGTATCGATCAGACCTTCCTTTCGCCCGGTCAGCGGCTGGATGTGCTGGTGGATTTCCGGGAAGCCGAAGGCGGTCGGCCGGTGACCCTGGCCTCGCTGCCCTTCGATCCGATGCACCAGGAGGGTGGACACGATATGGCTGCGATGGACCACAGCCAACACGGTGCGGCCCAGGGCACCTCTGAGCCCGCAACCATGGCCATGGAAGGCGACGCGCGGGCGCTGATGCGTATCGACCTGACGGCAACCGAAGCGCTCTATGACCGGCGCATGCCGACCCGGCTGTCCAGCCTAGCCGCACCAGTGGAACTGGCGGGCACCCCGCGCCGCATGCAACTGGGCCACGACGGCAAAGGCCACTGGACGATCAACGGTGGCGTGTTCGACCACGCTGCCGTGCCGCTGACAGTGCAGCGTGGTGCGCGTGAGACCTGGCTGATCGAGAACGCCGAACGCAGCATGCCGCACCCCATGCACTTGCACGGCTTCTCGTTCCGGGTGCTCGAACGCCTGGGCAGCCCGGACCAGATCCGTCCCCTGGCAGGGGCACGCGGTCTGCTGCCGCAGGACCTGGGCGTGGTGGACACGCTGCAGGTCTGGCCGGGCGAGTCGGTCAAGATCGCCATCGACTTCTCGCACCCGCACACCGGCGACCAGGACTACGTCTTTCACTGCCACACGCTGGAACATGCCGAGGCGGGAATGATGATGCGGTACGCAGTCAAAGCCTAGGCAACGGAGCACCAGACACCATGAACCACGACCATAACGAAGCCCATGTGCCTTCTTTCTGGCGGCGCCCGGCCGGCATGGCGCTGGCAACGGCTGCCTTGATCGCGGGCTTCTACCTGCTGCGAGAGCACTGGGGCCATGTTATGGGCTTCTGGCCCTATCTGTTGTTGCTGGCCTGCCCACTGATGCACCTGATGCATGGAAATGGTCATGGAGGACATGATCGGCACCCGCAGGCACCCGGTCGCGCACAGGACGACAAGCAGTAGGCCCATGGACATGAGCACACACCAGCACCACAGCAGCCACACCCCACCGACCGTGCCCGCGTCGCCCACCGACCTCAAGGACCCGGTGTGCGGCATGAAGGTCACGCCGCAGTCGGCACACACGCTGAAACACGAGGGGCGACCCTACTACTTCTGCAGTGCCAAGTGCCAGGGCAAGTTCGCGGCGAACCCGCTGCAGTACCTCGTGTCCACGGCACCAGCGGACTCTGCGCCAGCCACCGCCGGCACCGTCTACACCTGCCCGATGCACCCAGAGATTCGCCAGGACCATCCGGGCAACTGTCCCAAATGCGGCATGACGCTGGAGCCCTTGCTGCCGGAAATCGAAGACGACGACAACCCGGAGTTGCGCGATTTTCAGCGCCGCTTCTGGTGGACGCTGCCACTGACCGCCGGGGTGTTTGTGCTCGCCATGTTTGGCCACCGCCTCCAGTGGATGGACATGTCCGCGCAGAGCTGGGTCGAGCTCCTCTTGTCCATTCCCATCGTGCTGTGGGCGGGTTGGCCGTTCTTTTCTCGTGGCTGGCAGTCGGTGATGCATCGCAGTCCCAACATGTGGACCTTGATCGGTCTTGGCACGGGGGCCGCGTTTGTCTACAGCGTGGTCGCGACGGTCGCGCCACAGGTGTTCCCGGATTCGTTCATTTCCATGGGCCGCGTCGCCGTGTACTTCGAGGCGGCCGCCGTGATCATTTCGCTCACGCTGTTGGGCCAGGTGCTCGAACTCAAGGCCCGGTCGCAGACCTCGACGGCCATCAAGTCGCTGCTCGGATTGGCTCCCAAGACGGCCCGCCGCATCCGCGCCGACGGCACCGAAGAGGACGTGCCGCTGAACCATGTGCATGTGGGTGACGTGCTGCGCGTGCGCCCCGGCGAAAAAGTGCCGGTGGACGGCGAGGTGACCGAAGGCGGCAGTGCGGTCGATGAATCCATGCTCACGGGCGAGCCGATGCCGGTGGCCAAACGGGTGGGCGACAAGGTGATTGGTGCCACGCTCAACACCAGCGGCGCGCTGGTGATGCGCAGTGAGCGCGTGGGCGCGGCCACCATGCTGTCGCAGATCGTGCAGATGGTGGCCCAGGCACAACGCTCCCGGGCACCGATGCAGCGCATGGCCGACGTGGTGGCGGGCTACTTCGTCGTCACGGTGGTGGGCATTGCCTTGCTGACATTCTTCGGCTGGGGGCTGTTCGGCCCCGAGCCGCGCTGGGTGTTCGGCCTGATCAACGCGGTGGCGGTGCTGATCATTGCCTGTCCCTGCGCCCTGGGTCTGGCCACTCCCATGTCCATCATGGTCGCGACCGGTCGGGGCGCCACGCATGGCGTGCTGTTCCGGGATGCCGCGGCGATCGAGAACATGCGCAAGATCGACACCCTGATCATCGACAAGACAGGCACATTGACCGAAGGTCGCCCGACGTTCGAGCGCGCCGTTCCCGCGACCGGTTTTGACGCCGACGAGGTGCTGCGCCTGGCCGCCAGCCTGGACCAGGGCAGCGAGCACCCGCTGGCCGAAACCATCGTGCGTGCCGCCCGCGAACGCGGCATGGTGCTGGACAAACCCGAGAACTTCGAGTCTGGCACGGGCATCGGCGTGCGTGGCCAGGTGGCTGGGCGCCAGTTGGCGCTGGGCAACACCGCGCTGATGGAGCAGATGGGCGTCTCGGTCGCGGCGCTGGTGCCGCAGGCCGAGGCTTTGCGTGCAGAAGGTGCCAGCGTGATGCACCTGGCGATGGATGGTCAGTTGATGGGCCTGCTGGCGGTGTCCGATCCGGTCAAGGCCAGCACGCCGGAGGCCTTGGCGACCCTCAAGGCATCGGGTCTGCGCATTGTGATGGCCACCGGTGACGGCCTGACGACGGCCCAGGCTGTGGCCACCCGCCTGGGCATCGACGAGGTGCATGGCGAGGTCAAGCCGGCCGACAAGCTGCTGCTGGTTGAGCGCTTGCAGAAGGAAGGTCGGGTGGTGGCGATGGCCGGTGACGGCATCAACGATGCGCCGGCACTGGCCAAGGCCGATGTGGGCGTGGCCATGGGAACCGGGACCGACGTGGCGATGAACAGCGCGCAGGTGACGCTGGTCAAGGGCGATCTGCGCGGGATCGCGATCGCGCGGGCGCTGTCCGAAGCGACCGTGGGCAACATGAAGCAGAACCTGGTGTTTGCCTTTTTGTACAACGCACTGGGCATCCCGATTGCTGCCGGCGTGTTGTACCCGTTGACGGGTTGGCTGCTGTCGCCCTTGATTGCTGCACTGGCGATGAGCCTGAGCTCGGCGTCGGTGATCGGCAATGCGCTGCGCCTGCGCAACCGATAGCGGACAGATTCACTGCACAAGAGGGCATGCGCCATGGACATCCTTGCACACGGACTGTGGGTGGATCTGGGCGCCGCGGCCTGGCACCGGCACCGGCCGCTGGACCGCCGGACCGTCGGGCTGGCGGTGGGCTTGGCGGTGTTGCCTGATCTGGTCCAGCTTGCGCCGCTGGTCGCACTGACGCTGTCGTCGTCTGAGGGCTGGGGTGTGCTGCTGGCCTATGCCAATGCGCTGCCCGGGTACGAGCCCCCAATGTCGCCGCTGCTCGCCGGCCTGACCCACCACCTGCATTGCGTAATGCATAGCGCGCTGGTGGCGGGGGCCGTCACAGGGGTACTCTGGCTTTGGCTGAGCCGCTTCTGGTTGCCGCTGTTGGGTTGGTGGTCCCACGTGCTAATCGACGTGTTCACCCATTCGGCCGATTTTTATCCATCCCCGGTTTTCTATCCGGTGACCTACTGGGGGTTTGATGGCGTCGCATGGAACAACACGTGGTTCATGGTGATGAACTATCTGGCCATGGTGATCGTTTTTGCAATGATCTTCCGTCGCAAGTAAAAAAGCCACCCAAGACAGGGTGGCCGTCTTCACGCGAGTGACGCCATCAGTTTTGATGACCCTTGCGCGCCAGGTAGTCGAGGCGAGCGACTTCGTTGCCCACTGTGCTGATCTTCTGACCATCCACGGATTGAACGACCTCTCCCTTGGCAAGGTATGCAGTGCGTCCATATTGGTTGGCTTTTGCCATCTTTCCGTCCTTGAAAATGTAGAGCGTCTCGCCATTGACCAGCGGGACAGTCTGCTTGGCTTCGGCTTGAGCCGCATCCATGGCAAAAGCCGGGATGGTTGCTGCAAACGAAAGGACGAGGATGTTGAACTTGCGAATCATGGTTGCTCCTGAAAGTTTCACGTTGATCGGGTGATGCAACGCGGTACCGAGTACAGGAGCAATGTAGTAATGGACGAGTGACCGCGAGATTGCCCGAAGATGACAGTTTTGACTGAAATTTGTCTTTGAACCTGTTGACTCTGTCGATTGGAGTTGCTGCTGTGTAGGCCCATGTGGTGGCGACGTACAGCAACAAGGCCTTCATGGTCGGTCAGTGCGCAAGATGGGCATGACACGCGCAGGCTTCGCCGTGCGCGGCGGCCACGAGTTCCTTGAGGATGCCGCAGTCAGTGCCTTCGTCGTCACAACGGCCACAGGCGGCCTGGAGCAGCAACAACTGCTTCTCCAGCGCTCGCATGCTCTTGAGCCGCGCCCGCACCTTGTCGATCTGCTCCTGAACCAGCCGGTCCACATCCGGGTGTGGCTCGCCCGGAGCGTCCAGCGCGCCCAGCAACCGGCGGATGTCGGCCAGCGGCATTTCCAGTGCGCGGCAGTGGCGGATGAAGGCCAGGCGCTCCAGGTGGGCGCTCGCATAGTCACGGTAGCCGTTGTCCTGCCGGGCCGGTTCCGGCAGAAGACTTTGCTTTTCGTAGTAGCGGATGGTGTCCACGTCCACGCCTGTGGCCTCGGCCAGTTCCTTGATGCGCATGGGGTTTCTCCGTTCGGTGGGATTCAGGGCTTGACTCTGGAGCAGCTCCAGGGTTTTCAATACCGGCATTCTGAACCTGCAGGAGATCCCATGTCAGCCCATTGCTGTGAACACGAATGCCCCGCCCCCGGACAGATTGCCAACCTGCCACGCTACCGCCGCGTGCTGTGGGTCGCGCTCTTCGTCAACGCCGCCATGTTCCTGGTCGAGCTGGGCGCTGGCTTCTCGTCGGGCTCTCTGTCCCTGCTGGCCGATGCCATCGACTTCGCCGGTGACGCGCTGAACTACGGTGTTTCGCTGGCGGTGCTGGCATCGGCGCTGGCCTGGCGTGCCAGGGCCGCCATGCTCAAAGCCTTCAGCATGATGGGCTTTGGCCTCTACGTGCTGGGCAGCGCGCTGTGGGCGGTCTGGAACGGTCGGGTGCCTGATGCACCGACCATGGGGGTTGTTGCATTGCTGGCGCTGCTGGCCAACGTGTCGGTGGCCTGGATGCTGTATGCCTTCCGCGAGGGTGACGCCAACATGCGCAGCGTCTGGCTGTGCTCGCGCAACGATGCGATCGGCAACGTGGCCGTGTTCTTGGCCGCACTGGGGGTCTTTGGAACAGGCACGGCCTGGCCAGACCTGCTCGTGGCGGCCCTGATGGCGGGTCTGGCCTTGCACGGCGGCTGGCAGGTGATGCGCCAGGCCAGGAGTGAACTCGGAACCGCAGATGCCAGTGACCACGGGCACGACCACCATGGCCATGCCCACTGAGTCCGTGAACACGGTGGCGTTCGACCCGCACACCTTCGAGCGGCTGTCACAGGCTTACCAACGTCTCGACCATCGTGACTTGGGCCAAGCCTGGCACCTGCTCGAAGCCATGCACGTGCTGGGACAGACGCGCCTGGTCCCGCATGCACGCTCGCACTGGTACATGCTCAGGCTGGCCTGGCAGACGCGAAACCTGTCCGAGTTGAGCGGGCAACTCCTGAGGCTGCTCCTGGTGCCGTTTGGCCATCTGTTCGGTCGCCTCCCGCTGGGGAACACCGGACGTGCATACATCAGCGCGTTCCAGCCCATGGCGGTGGCCCCGGAACTGTGGACCACGATTCGCCAGTTCCAGTCTCCACCGGACCGCTGAACAACCTGAAGCACACCAGGGCGGCGTTTCCACCCCAGTGCCAGCGCCGTAAAATCATTGCATCATGCGCGCCGTTCTGCTCACCCTCTTGATGCTGTTCTGCCTGCCCCTGCAGTGGGCGGGCGCGGCCGAGCGCGAGCCTTGTGTGCACGAGCCCTGTGCCTCGGTGCATGCGAACCTGGCGGATACCTCTGGACAGGCCGAGACCGACGACCACGTCGGCGAATCCCATGCGCAGCACTCCCACTGTGGAAGCTGCCACTCCGGCGCCCTGGCCTTGTCGGCCAGTACGCCCTTTGTTCCGAGCAACGACGCCGACCGTCTGCACGCAGTGGCCCGTCTCTGGACCGAGATCCTGCTCGTGGAGCGGCCCGAACGGCCGCAGTGGACCACCCTGGCCTGACCAGGGTTCGGCTTCTTTGACGGCGCCCATCGCCGTGCTTCTCCGATCCCTGTGAAACGTGCCAGCCCTTGCGGCTGGTGATGTCCGTTCTTTCAGGGTCTTTTCATGTCTGCATTTTCCTGGCGGGGTCGCCCCCGTCTGGCCTGGCTGCTTGCCGTGGCTTTTCTTCTGGCGCTGGATCAGCTGAGCAAAACCTGGTTCGCCAGCACCATCGCACTGGGCACAGCGGTGGAGGTCACGACCTGGTTCAACCTGGTCCATGTGCTCAACACTGGCGCCGCGTTCTCCTTGCTGGCCGAAGCGGGTGGCTGGCAGCGGATATTCTTCATCGTCATCGGTTTCATGGTGGTGGTGCCCATCACCTTCGTCTGTCTTGCGCGCCAGGTGGAACCGCTGGAGCGGGCCGCGGGCGCACTGCTCGTGGCCGGCGGCAGCGGCAATCTCATCGACCGCATTGCCAGCGGCGCCGTCACCGACTTCCTGGATCTGCACTGGCGCGGGCTGCACTGGCCTGCCTTCAACCTGGCCGATGTGTTCATCGTGCTGGCGGCGGGCGCCTGGATCCTGATGTCCCTGCGTCCCGCCGTGGCCTTTTCGAAAGGCACGTCATGAACCGACCCTGGACCTGGCTGCTGATGGCCTGGCTGGTGGCCACTGCCGCCACCTTGGGCGCGCTGTTTCTGGGCGAGGTCATGGGCATGACGCCCTGCGTGCTGTGCTGGTACCAGCGCATCTTCATGTTTCCACTCGCCATCATTCTGGGGATCGCATGCTTCACTGAAGACCGACGGGGCGCCGTCTATGGCCTGGCTCTGGCACTGAGCGGGCTGGCGATGGCCGGGTACCACACCCTGCTGGTGGCTGGCCTGATTCCCAAGGCCTGGGTACCTTGCAGCGCCGGGGTGTCCTGCGCGGACCAAAAGCTCGACATCTTCAACGGCGTCCAGATCCCCTGGCTGTCGCTGGCCGCGTTCATAGTGCTGGCGTTCCTTCTCATTGTTTACCTCAGAAAGTCCTCCCGATGAATTCCAAAAAAATCACCGTCATCGCCCTGGTCGCCATCGTCCTGCTGTTCTTCTTCCTCGGCATGAACGCCTACCAGAAGCGGGTGCAGAACTCGCAGGCCGAGAAGGTCAGCCAGGTGGTCCAGCAGTCCGGCAGCGCGCTAGCCAGCCAGACGGACAACCGGCTGGTCCGCTTCCATTCACCGGTCTTTGGCCCCAGCAACGCGCCGGTCACCATCGTCGAGTTCTTTGACCCGGCCTGCGAGACCTGCCGAGCGTTCTATCCCATCGTCAAGGACATCCTCAAGCAGTATCCGAACGATGTGCGTCTGGTGATCCGCTATGCCCCGTTCCATGCCGGCTCCGATCAGGTGGTCAAGCTGCTCGAAGCCGCCAAACGCCAGAACAAGTACCTACCCGTGCTGGAGATGATCTTGGCCAGCCAGCCGCAGTGGGCCGACCACGGAAAACCCAACATCGAGCTGGCGTTCCGGGCGGCACAGGAAGCCGGTCTGGACATTGCCAAGGCGCAGGCCGACGCCCAGGGCTCGGACATCGATGCGGTGCTCAAGCAGGACATCGAAGACCTGACCGCACTGGAAGTGACCAAGACCCCGACGTTCTTTGTCAATGGTCGCGGTCTCCCGTCCTTTGGTGACCAGCAACTGCTGTCACTCGTGGCCGAAGAAGTGGCCAAAGCCAGGAAGTGACATGAACCAACGCTTTTCATTCAACCCAGACCACCCGCGCATGGGGCGTCGGCGCTTTGTGCAGGCGGCGCTGGCCAGCGTGGCTGGTGCGCCTGTGCTGATGGCCTGCTCACCCGAGGTCACGCCGTTCAAGAGCACCGATGTGACCGGTGCCGCTATTGCCCGGGATTTCCGGCTCAAGGACCACCACGGCAACCTGAGAACGCTGGCGGACTTCAAGGGCAAGATTGTGGTCACCTTCTTCGGTTTCACGCAGTGTCCGGATGTCTGCCCTACATCCATGACAACCATGGCCGAGGTCAAGCGTCTGCTGGGTGACCAGGGCGAGCGGCTGCAGGTGCTCTTCATCACAGTGGACCCCCAGCGGGACACCCAGGCGTTGCTCAAGGAATACATGGCGAACTTCGACCCGGGGTTCGTTGCCCTGCGGCCCGAGCCCGATGAACTCAAGGGCGTCGCAGCCGACTTCAAGATTTACTACAAGCAGGTCCCGGGATCGACGCCGACGTCCTACACCATGGACCACTCGGCGGGGAAGTACATCTTCGACACCCAAGGTCGGGTGCGCTTGTTCTCCGCCTATGGAACCGACGCCGCCACGATCACGTCGGACATCCGGGTCCTTTTGTCCAATGCCTGAGGCATCTCGCAACCAGGCGCCTCCAGCATGGGCACTGTCATGTACTCCGCACGTTTGCTTCTTCTCAAACCCTGGATCCAGCGTCACCAGCGGCCCCTGATCGCCGCCTTGGGCAGCCTGTTGCTGGGCACGGGTGTCGTGGCCTTCGGCGTCTCGCCCGCGCTGCCGGACGCGGCGCAATGGCCGGTTCGGCAGGTGGTAGAGCCGGTAGATACACCCGCAGCGTCGTCCGATCTGACGGCATTGATCCCCGGGTTTCTCGTTCACCAATCCCAGGTCACCCGTCGCGACGACTCCCTCCAGGCCTTGCTCAGGCGCTTGGGCGTCGAAGATCGAGATTCACAAGCCTTTCTCGCCAGCGACGCCACATCGCGTTTGCTATTGACGGGTACCCCCGGCAAGCTCGCGTCGGTGACCCGCACAACCGATGGGCGCTTGAAGACACTGTCTGTGCGGTGGGTGGATGCAGCCCATCAGCGGGTCAGCCGGCTGGTGGTGGAGCAACTCGACGGGGGGTTCCGATCCCGGCTCGAACAGCCCACGCCACGGCGCCTGATTCAGCTGGGTTCACTCACCATCCGTTCTTCCTTCTTTGCCGCCACGGACCGGGCAGGCCTGCCGGATGCCGTCGCCTCGCAGGTCGTGGAGGCGTTTGCCGCAGACATCGATTTTCAGCGTGACCTTCAGCCAGGGGCGCGCTTCAGCCTGGTGTACGAAGCGTTCGAGCTGGACGGAGAAATCCTTTTCACCGGACAGCTGTTGGGTGCCGAAGTCCAGAACGGCAAGGACGCCCACCAGACCCTGTGGTTTCAATCTCCTGGCAAGGCCGGCGAGTTCGTCGGTCTCGATGGGTCGAGTCAGCGCCGCGCCTACCTTGCATCCCCGTTGGCGTTCTCCCGCATCACCAGTTCGTACGGGCCACGCATCCACCCGGTGTTCGGAGGACAGAAAGCTCACAAGGGAACAGACTACAGCGCTCCGGCCGGGACCCCGATCCGAACCGTGGCCGACGGTGTGGTGAGCTTCGCGGGTCGCCAGAGTGGCTACGGCAACTACGTCGTGATCCAACACCCTGACAAGGCCGCCACGGCGTATGCGCATTTGAGTCGCATCGACGTCCGGGCAGGGCAGCGCGTGCAGCAGGGCCAGACCGTCGGCACGGTCGGCGCGACCGGTACCGCAACCGGTCCGAATCTGCACTTCGAATACCTCGTCAAGGGCGTGCGGACCAACCCGTCGCAGATCGTCAGCAACACGTCGGCTTCGGCCGTTGCGGTGTCCAGCCTGCCCGGTTTTCAACAGGCAGCAAAGGCGATGCGAGAGCAACTTGACCTGGCCTCAGCCTTGGCACTGGCCGACGCGCAATGACCACCAGATCGTTCACCCCCCTGACCGCAGCATCCTGCTCGGACCCAAGCCGGCGAGTGCTGCTCGCCCGCACGGCGCTGGCGGGGGCGTCACTGGTGTCGCCGTTCGGGGAGGTCCGCGCACAGACCACACGACACAGCCCGAACGATGGAGTTCTACTGACCGGGTCTCTGCGGTCTTCCCCGGAGGCCCGTCTGATCGAGGTGTACCGCGCAGTGGCGCGCGGTGACCGGCAGGCCCTGCCGCTGGCTGCTGCGCTGGTGCGCGATGTCCCCGGCTTCCAGCTGGGACAGCTCGTCTACGCAGACCTGCTGCTGGCGCACAGCGGCAACGCTCCCGGCCTCTCGACGGCCACAGATGGCCCCCCAGTGGTGCGAGAGAGGTTGCGCAAGCTTCGGGCGGAAGCCAACCGACGATTGGGTTCGCTCACCGAGATGCCACCGCCGGGCACCGTGCCCGAACAAGTGCTGCAACTCGCCCGCAATGTCCGCCATGTGGTGGCGGTGGATGCCAGTCATTCGCGGCTCTATGTGTTTGAGCAACAGCCTCACGGCCTGCAGCTGATCCGCAGCTTCTATGCGTCCATCGGTCAGGCGGGTTTTGACAAACGGGTCGAGGGCGACCTGCGCACCCCACTGGGGGTGTACTTCATCACCAGCCGCCTGGACGACCAGCAGGTTGAGGAGCTGTACGGTATCGGTGCGCTGCCCTTGAACTACCCCAACGAGCACGACCGGCGCCTGGGGCGCACCGGCAGCGGCATCTGGCTGCATGGTGTGCCACGCGCCACCTACTCGCGCAGCCCGTACGCCACCGAGGGTTGCGTGGCGCTGGCCAACGACGACATGGCCTATCTCATGGCTGTGTTGCAGACACGGCGCACGCCGGTGATCGTTGCCGACGAACTGAAGTGGGCAACACCCACTCACCAGACTGCGGAGCGCCACGGCTTCGAAGCCCTGCTCACCCAGTGGCAGCAGGCGAGGGCACGAAATGATGTCCGCATCCTGACGGCACTGCAAACCGATGACTTCAGTGCACGCGGCAGCAGCCCGCTGCGCAGGGTGTCTACCGGCTCAGAAGACCAACGCGACCGCCAGGAGGCCGCACAACAGGCTGTGTGGCGCGATGTATCGGTCTTCCGCTGGAAGCGCCAGGACGAGGTAGCCATCGTCAACTACTCCGCTGTAAACACGAAGCCACCCCGCAGCATCGACCGTCGCCAATACTGGGTTCGCGAACATGGTCGTTGGCGCCTGTTCTTCGACGGTGCCGTCTGAGGTTGATCTCCGATGCCACAGCTCGCGCAGACCACCTCGACACGTCTGGGACTCTTGCAACGGGAAAACAGCCAATCAGAACGCGGCAGCGCAGTCTAAATCTCTGTCTGCTCGGAGATTTCAAGGGCGTCATCGACCTCGATACCCAGGTACCTCACGGTGGATTCCAGCTTGGCGTGTCCGAGCAACAACTGAACAGCTCGAAGGTTTTTGGTGCGCCGGTAGATCAACGTCGCCTTGGTTCTTCGCATGGAGTGTGTCCCATAGTCCGCACGATCAAGTCCGAGTTCGTCAACCCAGTGACCCAGAATTCGAGCGTACTGCCGTGTGCCCAAATGGGGAGATTCATGAAGCCTGCTGGGGAACAAGAAGTCAGCCAGTCCTCGCGCTTGTCGTTTCCAAAAACGCTCTCGCATGGCCTGGGCCACTGCAGCCAACCCGAGGGGTTGAGAGCCGAGCTGCTTGGGTGTGGGCAAACCCACTTCGCCGGTTTCCAGGCGCACCGGCAAGGCCTTCAAGAATCTCAGTCGCTTTGAACAACCCGGCAAAGACCGGGCTGCTCAAAGCCGCCTGCGGGCAGGCAATGGAGGGGTAAAAAGACCGTGCCCGAAGGCACGGTTTAAAGGGAGGATTTCGCTGTTCAGCCGTGCGTGCCGTCGCGGTTCTCGCTTGGCGCAGATGCCTGGCTGTCGGGTTTGACGTACTCGTACGCCAAGGCGTACGAAGAAGCGCCCTGGGCCTTCACCCAGACATGGCTGACAAAGAGCAGACGCCCCTTGAGCACCATGCCGGTTTGGCCGGCCCGATCGCCCTTGGTGATGGTGTAGGAATCGATGTACTGGTCACCGATCTTGAACCGCACCATGACCTTGCAGTCACGGTCATTCGCCTGGGTCTCGAATTGCTTCAATACCTGGGCGGCTTGCTCACTCGCAGCCTTGACGTCGAAAGGCACATAGGTCAATCCGTCGTTCACCCCCTTCTCACCATGAAAGGCGCTGATGGAGGCGGAAGTGAAGGAAGGCCCTTTGCGAACCGGCACCTCGCGAACGCGGCTGAGGTATCCCCCAATACCCCCATGCCATTCCAGCGCGCCATCAGCGGCATGAGACCCTGATTCGTGCCGCCGAAAACTCGATGCACTCTTCGCCTCATCCCGATCTGGTGCTCTTGCCCGAAGGCGTCGCCGGTCTGCGCGAGCCACGTGTGAGTTGGCATTGGAGCGAGCTGGCCAGGACGGCCAAGGCCCAGGACATCACGATTGCGGTTGGTGCTTCGGTCGTCTCGCACCGAGATGACGCCGGCAAGCCTGTCCACTTCATCAACACGCTTGAACTGATGGGCTCACACGAGGGAGAGCTCCGGGCACAGGCTTCCGTGCCAATAGGTTCATGGAAGCCATGGGCAAGTTCGGGGCACTACCCCGAGCGCTGGTGGAGCAGGCCAGACCAGGTCATGGTCAAGAACGAAGCCATCGGTGCGATCTTGTGTTGGGAAGAGCTTATGGTCTGGCCTTGGCTTTCTCAATGGGCCGAGGGCTCTCGGGTACTGCTCGTCGCCTCCAATACTTGGTTCGATCCCAGCGGCCGGATCGACTTCGCTCAGCGCAGGGCGACTGTCGCCATGGGTAGGTTGTTCAATTTTTCTGATCACAGAGCGGTCAATAGACCGAGCACACACCTCGATTGCGGGATGTCTATTTTTGCGGAGCAACAATGCCGGTCAACGTCTTAAGTAAAGACCGCGATTGACTCTGAAGTTGTTTACAAGTACGCTGCAAGCAGACCCATTTGGTGTGAGCATCACGTATTCTCTGTGCAATATCTTGGGCGCCCTTCGAAAAAATATTGCCCCGGTTATTTTGGGTATTTTAACGATTTCCAATGGCCCCGGAAAAATTTCATCCAATTTGAATGAAGAAAATCATTTTAATGACGCTTGCGTGTGGAACTTTCATCCATGCATCCGCGCAACAAAATAAGATAATTCAGATTACTGGTTCGCAGCGAACCGATTCATCGATAGTTGTTGAGGGGTTTGCCAAGGCCATCCCCTCTGGTACGGTGATGGAAGTTCGTGTGGAAAGCATAAATGGCAATCCCTTGAATGAGGATCGCGACATCATCAGAACTATCGAAAAGGCACGAGTGTCTGAGGATGGATCATTTAAGGCAGAAGTAAAGCGCCTCGGAAGCCTCGATAGCTATGCATTTCCCGATGGGAGCTACAAGATTAGATTTTTTGCGGGTTTTTCAAGATCTTGGCAATCTATTGAGGTGGCACGAGCCGCGGGCGTAAAGCTTGACGCTCAAGGGAGATCCGACTTTGGGGAGCCAAGAGCGCTGCCACCATCCTCTGACCTCAAACTCAGAGATGCTCTTGGTCATAAAGTTCGTTTCTTGGATGCCGTGCGAACGATTGAAATAAAGCTCCCGCCAGGACAGAGGCCAAGGTACTTAACCAAGTCTGCAAAGGTCGAGCTGCATGACTCCAATGCTCGTAATAATCCGGTGCGCACTATGTCATCGACGGATATTCTTGTGAAGGATCTTCCGAAAAAGTTTGGTCCCCTGAGGCCGGGTCAATCAATTGCTATTGTATGTCGCGGGGCATTTAAGAGTGGGCTGGGATATATTGCAAACGACATCTACCTTCCTGGCGCAAGAATTAATCCGGAGTTTAAGGTGACAGCAGCAACCACAACGAGGGAAATTTGCCACCAACAGGAGGATAAAAACAAAAAGGCGAAAAGTTAGCTCGAAAAATCGAACCAAAAGCAATTTATCCGTTGATAACGCCCCCGTCGACTGTGATCACCTGGCCTGTCACGTAGTTGGCTGCCTTACTGCAGAGGAAGCCCACAACACCTGCAACATCTTCAGGCTCGCCAAAGCGGCCAAGGGGTATTTCTGCGAGCCGCTGCTCACCCATGGAGGCCACAAGTTCCTCCGTCATGGAGGTTCGGATGAGGCCGGGCGATACCGCATTGACACTGGTGTGCGGCGCCAGGTCACGTGAGAATGCACGCACCAAGCCAACCACTCCACCTTTCGCGGCTGCATAGGCCGCTCGATTGGGTGTCCCTCGCTGAAAGGCGCGCGAGCTGCAGAGCACCACACGCGACATGTCCCGATCGTCACGGGCCCGGCTGAAGGCAAGCACCATTTCGTAGGCGTTGCTCAAGTTGCTCGCAATCGCTCGCTCCCAAACTGAGCGATCGTCTGGATCCAGCGGATCGTGCTCGAAGACCCCAGCCATGTGGACGAGGGCATGCAACGGCCCACCAGCTGTGGCTATCACCTGCCTACATTCTTGGGCGCTCGCAAGAGAAGACACCACGGCGACGACGCGGTCATCGTTTAACTGAGCCTTTGCAGCCTGGAGCCGATCAGCATTGACATCGGCCAACGTCACAGACGCCCCTCGATCGAGAAAGTGTCGAGCACACGCGAGGCCAATCCCACCGGCACCACCGGTTACAAGCACACGTCGGTCGATCAGATCGTTGTCGTTCATTGAGTGGGGATTCCTTCATCAGTGATGTATCCCCGCACGCGAGGAAAGGTGCGTTATGCCAACGGCTCCAGCGTGGCACTGGGTGCCCCAAGGGAAGACCATCCTCCGTCAACACTGAGCGTGGCGCCAGTGATGTAGCTTGCCGCGGGAGAAGCAAGAAAGACGATGGCTTCAGCGATCTCATCAGGCTCAGCCAGGCGACCCAACGGAGTGCGACCGGCGATGGCTTGAGTGTCAACCGCCTTTTTCGATGCCAACGCCATCACCAGCGCAGTGGCCACGTAACCGGGGGCCACCGCGTTTACTCGAATGCCCTGGCGTGCCCACTCGACCGCCATCGAACGGGTCATCCCCAGGATGCCCGCCTTGGCCGCACTGTAGGCATTCCGCCCCGGAATCCCACCGAAGCTGGCAATGGAGCCAATGTTTACGATGGCACCTCGGCACCCGCGACTGTCTCGTTCCTGACGCCGCATGCAATCTAGAACGGCCTGGCTCAGCAAGAATGAGCCACGCAGGTGGACCGACAGCACGCGATCAAATACCTCGACGCTCTGATCAAGGGTTGAGCCTGCTTGATCACCAATGCCTGCGTTGTTGATCAGGGCGTCAATGCGATACCTGCGCGCTATCACCTCGGAAATGGTTGCTCTAACGGCCAGTGGATCGGTCACATCACAAGGTAGCCCCAGATGGCTTTCACCCAGCTCTCGAGCCCGCGCATCGACTTGGCTGGCGTCCAGATCCAACAACGCCACTGACCAACCGCGGAAAGCAAAGGTCTTTGCCGTGGCCCACCCAATGCCCGCCGCTGCGCCCGTGATTACTGCCACTGGCCGCGGTTCCTGCAATGCCTGCATGGTGTTGCTCCTCAATCTCGCTGGCGAATACCACGCGCTCCCGCATGAGCTTTTGCCGATGGTCTTTAGACCACGCCGCGGGCCTGCGCGCAGGCTCGAATTGCGTCCACGGCGCCTTGATAGGCGCGACCGGCGGTCGGTGAGTAATTGATCATCGCCAGAAAGCCGTGCACCAAGCCTTCGCAGCTCAGGACCTCCACAGGCACGCCAGCCTTTGCCAAGCGGCGACCGTAGCTCAGTCCTTCGTCCAAAAGCGGATCGAGACTTCCACAGAGCAGGACTGTCGGCGGCATGCTTGAAAGATCAGATGCGCCGAGCGGTGAGGCGTCAGGGTTTGAACGCCGCGAGGTGTCCGGGCAGTACTGATCCCAGAACCATTGCATGTCTCGGCGAGTGAGCAGGTAGCCTTCCGCCAACTGCCGGTAGCTGCTGGTCTCAAAGTTGGCATCGGTGACCGGATATGCAAGCACCTGAAGATCGATTGGCTTGAAGTCGCTCGTCAGTCCATGCAGGCGCGTCGCAACGGTCGCCAGTGTGCCGCCGGCGCTATCGCCCATGGCGATCAATCGCCGAAGCGGTTTCCCCAGCCAGCGCCCGCCCTCCCGGCTTGCAACTGATAACGCCGCTTGTGCATCCTCCACGGGCAGCGGAAACGGATGTTCTGGTGCAAGTCGGTAATCGACCGACAGCACTGCACAGCCAGTGTCACGGGCCAGCCTGGCGGTGAAGGGGTGATAGTCGGCGACCGATCCGATCACCCAGCCGCCGCCGTGGAAAAACACGATCAAGCTGTCGGCATCTGACGAGGGGACGTAGAGCCTTGCGCCGATCAAGCTGCCATCCCGCGTGGTGAAGCTCAAGTCTTCGACGTGCTCCACTGCAGGGGCATCGCCAAACAGCAATCGCATTAATGTTGAGCCGCTTCGGGCTGTCTCAGGGGTGCTCTGCCAAAAGGGCGTTCGCCCCGACTCCTTTACCCGCTGAAGCAAGGCCGCGATTTCTTTGTCCATGGGCGTGAGAAATGTGAGAGGTGCGCATACGAACGCACCGAGAGTTGGTGCCTGGTCGAAGTCTTTGATGGGGCCGGGGCGCATCGCTGCGCCGCCAGTCCCAAAAAAGGCCCGACCTGCCAAGGCCCTGTCACGCCTTGGGCCGGTATTTCTGGATCAGTTCGCGCGCGTTGGCCAACAGCTTTTGTCCGTCGAAACCCTTTGCGTTGACCTCTTTCAACCAGTCTGCAACCACTGGCTCGGTCAGCTTGATGAACTCATCGGTCTCAGCTGCTCCCACAACGTTCACCACGTTGCCTCGATCAATCACCGATTTGCGAACAGTCGGATCGGCAGCGGAGATCACTCTTCCATACATGGCCGACACATCCGCACCAGAGTTGTTGTCGATGACCTTTTTCAGGTCTGCGGGCAGGTTCTCGTAACGAGTCCGGTTCATCGTGACGAACTGAACGCTGTTGTTGAAGCCTGGCATTCCCTTGGGGAACTCGGTGTGGAACTTGGCGAGCTCACCCAGCTTGGCAGACGGCACTGTGTCCCACGGAATGATCGCGCCATCGATGACCCCCTTGGAGATGGCATCGGGGATAGAGGGAAGAGGCATGCCCACAGGGATCGCACCCACGTTCTGCAGGAACTGCGTCGCACGGCGCGAGGGACCGCGCACCTTCAAGCCCTTGAGGTCCGAGGCTCGCGTGATGGCCTTGTTCTTCATGTGAAGAATGTTCAGGCCATGCGTGTGGGCAGCCAACAGCTTTACCTCGCGGAACTCGTCTGCCGCATTGGCGGACACATACTCCCAGACAGCCCGCGACGAGCCTTCCCCGTCGTAGGTGAAGAACGGAAGCTCAAATACCTCTGCCTTGAGAAAGCGCCCTGGTGTGTAGCCAGCCAGCGACCAGATAACATCGACAACGCCGTCTTTCGATTGATCAAAGAGCTGCGCCGGCGCCCCACCCATCTGCATAGAAGCGTAGCCCTGGAACTGGATTCGCCCACCCGACTCCTTCTCGATCTTGTGCATCCAAGGCGTGATCACATTGGTGTACACGTTGGAAGCGGCCGGTACAAAGGTGTGAAAGCGCAATGTGATGGGGTTTTGTGCCGACACAGGCCGAATGACGGCAGGAGCAGCAAGCGCTGCAGCGGACTTGAGCAATGTTCTGCGATCCATGTGATGTCTCCTTGGTTTGATGGAACCTGGGCTGCGTTGGCTCAGGCGATGTCGAATCCCTGGTAATCGTTGGCTGCCACTTCTTCAATGATTCGCCGGTACACCGGCACACCCGTCACAAAGGCCATGAACACCCGAGGCTTCCCCTCAATGTTCGTGCCCATGTACCAGCTGTTCGCACGTGGATAGAGCGTCTTGTTTGCCTCTGCAGCGCAACGCTCCACCCAACCATCCTCTGCCTCTTGGCGGGCCACAACGCGAATCGCGCGTCGGGCCTTTGCTGTCTTGATCAGCTGCATGATCCAGTCCACATGGGTCTCGATCGAGTGCACCATGTTGCTAAGCACCGAAGGACTGCCTGGTCCAGCCACCACGAACAGATTGGGGAAACCTGCGATACCGATGCCGAGATAGGAAGTCGGCCCGTGTTCCCACTTGTCGCTGAGCTTGATGCCGTTCTGGCCTCGAAGATCGATAGACTTCAGCGCGCCCGTCATGGCGTCAAAGCCTGTGGCAAAGACGATGGCGTCGCATTCGATCTCGCCGTTCTGTAGGCGAACGCCATTGGCTGTCGCCTCGATGATGGGATTCGCCGCGATGTCAACGATGTCCACGTGCGGGAGATTGAAGGTCTCGTAGTACCGGGAGTCCACGGAAAGCCGCTTGGTGCCAAAAGGCAGATCGTCCTTTGGGCACAGAATCTCGGCCTTTCGTTGGTCCTTGACCACCTCTCGAATCTTGCTGCGTGCGAACTCGGCAACCAGGCGGTTGGTCTCAAGATTCGACATCTGGTCGGCAAAGGTCCGCAGCATTCGGAAGCCTCCGCCGGCACCTCGCCAGCGGTACTCCAGTTCAGCTCGCCGCTCCTCGTCGGTCATTTCAGCTGCCGTCTTGGTGTTGGCGTTGAGGAACTGACCGGTGATGGCCTCGCGGCCCATGGCTCGTCTTTCCGGATAGCGGGCCTTGGCCGCACGGAGTGCCTCAGGTGTGAAGCGCACGTTGTGCGCGGGCACACTGAAATTGGCAGTCCGCTGCAAGACCGTGAGGTGCTTCGCTTGCTCGGCGATTTCAGGCGTCATCTGCACACCACTGGAGCCGGTGCCAACCATCACGACTCGCTGGCCGGTGAAGTCCACACCTTCTTCTGGCCAGCGGGCGCTGTGGTACCAACGCCCCTCGAAGTGATCCAACCCTTTAAGCGAGGGCTTTTGAGGGACGGACAGACCGCCGGTGGCCATCACAAGCCAGGTGCATTCAAATGACTGGCCGTCCGCCGTTTCCACCTGCCAGCGCGAAAGAACCTCATCGTAGTGCGCCTTGGTAACACGCATGTTGACCAAGATGTCGCGGCGCAGGTCGAAGCGGTCAACCACATGGTTGATGTAGCGAAGGATCTCGGCCTGGGGAGCGTATCGCTCGGTCCACTCCCACTCTTCTTCAAGTTCTCGGCTGAAAGAGTAAGAGTAGTCCAGGCTCTCCACGTCGCAACGTGCCCCGGGGTAGCGGTTCCAGAACCACGTTCCACCAACGCCCTCGCCTGCCTCGATCACCCGGTCCAGCGCTTCGGGCGTGTCCGTCACCACCAGGGTCTGGTCCTCGGGTGAGACGACCAGTCGGCCACCGGCGGTGAGCAGGGCCTCCACTGTCTGGCGAACACCCGCCATCGGGTCTTGCTTCTCCAGCGAGTAGCTGGTCTTGGAGTCGCTGGCGAAGGCACTGCCGCTGCCGGTGCGGCCTGAACTGGCGGCGGTGGAAGCCACGGTCGACAGGCCATGAAGGCGGAACACCCGCGTCTCGGTGCGGAAGAACTCGGCGCCCTGCCCTGCCACCCGCCAGCTCACCTGTGCCTGGCGGGCTACCTCGTCCAACAAGGTGTACAGCGGCATGTCTTGCGCCATGCTGCTGAGGTAGATGCCCCCTGCGGTCATGGCTGCCACGCTGGTGCCACTGCCGCCCAGTGGGTTCCCAGAAGGTGTCACTGGCCCGTTGCCCACGCGGGGGCCGAAGGCCGCGGCAGGCATGGCCGCGTCGGGCGTGAGGGAGATGGGCACCCGGGTGGCCTGGCTCACTTGGCGAAGCGCCGTCTGCAGGTCTACCGGGCCGGCGCTGAAGATGGCCATCACCCGCACGTTGCGGCGCAGCGCCTCCGGGATCTGGACCTCCTTGGGCAGGGGAACAATGCTTCCCGCCAAAAACGGACGGTCGACTTCTTGCTGGGCGACGCGCTCCGCCTCGGCCTCCTTCAATGCGCGGGCGGCTTCCTCCAGCAGCTCCTGGGCCCTGGCCTGCGTGCTGTGCACCTGCGGCTTGGGGGTGACCGAACAGCCAGACAGGCCGACGGCGGCGGCCAGCAACAACACGTGAAATCGGGGCGGGAAAGTCATGGCGGTGGCTGTGTCAGAGTTGGTTGCAGCGCTGGGTGCTCAGCACAACGCGCAGCACCTTGTTGCTGTAGAAGCACGGTTGAAGGGCGCGGCCGGTGATGGCGGTGGAGTCCAGCAGCGCACGAACGCCCGTCCGAAAGTCCACGTAAGGCGCGGGCAGATCGCCCAGGATCTGCACATCGAAGTCGGGGGTGTAGTGCTCCGGCAGAAAGGTCCAGCCGGCGTCTTGTGCCCATCGCATCAAGGTTTCCCGCACCGATTCGCGCTGTCGCACGGTGAAGCTCGTCGGCGCTGGAGCGGCGGCCTGCACCCCCTCCGGGCTTGTTCCAGGCGGCAGTTGAGCTGGGCTCGGCGCCTGCTGCGAAACGGCTACCGGCGGCCTGGCCTCCAGCGATGGCGCCTGCACCTGCCCGGCGACCCGAGCTGCCGACCTGATGTCGGCAGTCGAGGCGGACTGCGCGGGCACGGGACTCGGTTGGGGGGACATGGCCGCGGCAGGGCCGATCGGGCCGTAGCTGCCCGGCCGCCCCAGGCGCTCAGGCGCCATGTCTCCCTGGTACTGCGCCTGGACCTCGCGCCCATTGGCCCAGACCAGCTTGAGCTGGGCATGAACGCCATCGAGGACCAGGTAGAGCCCGTCGCGCTGTGGCGACAAGATCCGCTGGCCATCGGCGTGGGTGGCCAGGATGACGGGCAACGGCGTGCCCTCAGGCAACTGCAGCCGCGTCTGGCGACCATCGTCGAACACGTTGATGCGGGCGTCGCTGACGCGGTACCTGAAATCAAACTGCTGGGCCTGGGCCGACGCCCAGTGGAGGGCGCAGCCCAGCAGGGCAAGCCGCCACCACCGACGGGCAGCGAGGGGTCGATTCGTCTTCATGGCAAGGCTTTCGATGGCGTTGGGCGTGCCGCTGGCGCGGTCAACTGGGGATCAATGAGCAGGTCGCGTGTGACCGTCAGCCGCAGGTAGTCCCCCGCCTGCAAACGCAGCTCTGGCTTGACGTTCATGTTCCGATCGAGCACGCGCTTGGCGGTGTCGGCCAGGACAGCCGCCGCGGTCGAGGCGCCCCCGGCAGCGCCTGCGTTGATCGTCACGGTCGTGCTGGCGGTACTGCTGCTGCGCTCAGCCAGGCGGGTCACGGCCGCGATCAGAAAGCTGCTGCCGAAGATTCGCCAGAAGCGGTTGTCGACCTCGGCCGGGGCTCCCGCTGCGCCATACCGGTCGGCCACCTCCATCCCGCCGAGCGCCACCGACGCACCGTTCGGAAACACCAAGCGGGTGAACGCCAGCAGCAATTTGTCTTGGCCCTGAATCACCTGGGCGTCGTAAGTGCAGATCAATCGCGCCCCGGCTGGAATCAAGACCACCGAGAGCGAGGCACTGTCCAAGACGTCTTGAGCCACGCGGGCGCGACAGCGGCCCGCGATGTCGCTGGACACCGCGTCTTCCATCACCACGGGCACACTGGTGCCTTCCATCACCAGCAAGCGCCCAGCCGCTGGCGTGACCCGAAGAGGCTCTTGAACCTGGGCGATGCGATCCAGGCCTGCGCGGAATTGCGCCTGGGAGTTCGCCGGTTGGGCCGGGGTGCCGCTGGCGCCCTGGTGCTTCAAGTACGCGTCCAGCAGTTGGGGCAGCGCGGCGTTTGAGGCACCCGCGCCTGCGTCAGCCGTGGAGACGGGCGTCGCCGACATGGCGTTGGCAACGGGGCTTGCGCCGGTGTCGTTGCCCCGCAGGGTCCACAGGTTCGATTTGGCCGCTGGCTCTGCCACTGCCGGCTTGCGCCGGGCATAGTCGTCGAGCTCGGCGTCACTGACGGCGGCCTCCCCGGCCGCACCACCCCATCCCGGGCGTGGCAGGCCTCGGCCGTCCCGCGTGCCCCACGCTCCGGCCACCGGCCCCGTTTGGCCCGCCTGCGGTGCGTCTTGGCCCTTCGGTGGGGAGCCGCCGAGCCCGATCGGCGCAGGATCGGCTGATGCCGCGGGCTTCTCCTGTCTGTCTTGCTTCTCCGCCTCCTTGCGAGCGGCTTCGAGCTTGGCCGACAGGGACTCGGGGTTCCCCGGTGGCAAGGCCTGCAGGCCCTGTGCGGCACGCTGCGCGTCCACCTCTGCCTTCTGGTCCCTCAGCGTTGAACCCGTCAAGGCGCGGTAGACCAGGATGAGGCCCACCAGAGCCAGCAGGAAGATGCCCGCCCATTTCCAGTAGCCTCGCGATGCCGCAGGCCGCAACCGTGTGTTTACCGCCATCACGGCCCCGCCTGAATGTTGGTCGTGGACACCCGCCGGCAGGCACTGTCGAACCAGCGGCAGCCCGAGGCGGCCAAGTTGCGCACACGCGCCTCCTGCCGCCCCAACTTGAGCAGCAGGCCGTGGGAGAAGGTGCGGGCCAGAACGAAGGTGTTGCCGTGCGGCACGTACTCCACCGGCTCTCCCCTGCCCTCGTTGTTGACGACGAAGATGGCAGGGCGCAGGGCCATGTCGCCCGCGAACTGAATCCAGGTTCGAGAGCCATCGTCAAACACCCGCAGGGGCCGAATGTCGGCATCGCCTTCGATCTGGTATTCCAGGTTCAAGCGGGCCACGTCCACCCGATCACCAGTCGCCCCTGCCGTCATCGGCCGTGCCGTGGCATCGGGCGCCAGGCCCGCCTCGCCCGCCGTGGGGCCCACGGCCTGGGGCTCCGGCACATTGGCTGCACCCGGTGAGGCTTGCCACATCCCGTCCGCATGGCGCCAACTGACGCGCTGATACCGCGTTAACTGCGAGCAATTCGACACATCGAAGAGCTCGATCTGGTACCGGCGCTTGTTGGTGATCACCGTGAAGCCACCGATGGCGCCCTTGACCAAGGCCCGCACAAACACGTCGCGGCCCGTGACCTCCGCCACCTTCTGCTCGAACAGCGTCTCGTCGTTCACATAGCTGGCGACGATCTTCTCCCCCGGCTCGAACTCGAAGTGGGTGTGCAGACCGAAGTGGGTGTGGACCGTGTACAGGCCGTTCTCGTGGTACGGGAACACCACCAGGCGGTTGTCGAGCGCCGAGGCCCGCGCGGACAAGGCCCGATCGGCGCTTGCCCGAGCCTGCAGTTGTGAGCAGGTGTCCTGCTGCGCCTGGGCCGCCGAGTGCCCGAGCAAAGGGATGGCCAGGCAGCCAGCCAGAAGCGCCTTCTTCATTGGGTCACCTGCTGGTCATTGAGGGTGAAGTGGGTGATGAGCAGGCCCAAGGGGTTGTCTGGGTCATCTGAGACACCGCCGCGCTCTGCCCCTGACAACAAGCCGAACTCGATCGACAGCAACTTGCGCTTGCGCTCGGTCTCCGTGCCGTTGACCTTCTCCACCCACACAAAGTCCACGAACGCCACGGTTCGCCCCTCGTTGAAGGAGACCGTGGGCAGTCCAATCACCTCCCTGGTCAGCCCCGGTGTGCGGCCGATGCGCTGGGCCGTCTGGTCGGTGCGCTCAATCCAGGTGTCCAGCTCGGCCTGGGCCGGTCCTCGCGTCCAGCGGTAGGCACCGGGCAGGCCTTCGCGCAATGTCGCGGCGTTGATGGTCACCAGCCGGGCCACCCACAGCCGCAGGAAATAGGCGACGTTCCGGTCGCTCACCCGAAGCTCCTGCGCAACACGAGACGAAGCCGACACCCGACCCGTGGACGAGTCCACCTCGTAGAAGAAGGGCACCACCTTGCGCAGGGGCAGCGACGCCACCAGGCCCGTGGCCAACACCGCCACAAGTCCCAACAGCAAGGCCTTGTCCCGCTCGACCTTGGCGATGCGGTCTTTCAGGCCATTGACCAGGTCCAGGTAGACACCGGTGGCGGTCAGGCCTTCGGGCGTGCCCACGCTTGCCCGCGCCTGCGGGCGCCTCTTGAACCAGCTCATGGGCACCTCCGCCAGCCGGAATTGACGACTGCCGGCACCGGAAATAGACTCAAAGTTCTATTTTGGCCGTTTGCGCCGCCACCCATCACGGCAGCGAGAGCCGCTCGCACCCCCCCCACGTGCCCCACCTTCGCGAGGTCCAAATGCTCTACGCTGCTGCCGTGCTTCTCTGCCTGACCGTGCTTCCGTTCTTGATCGGCCTCTTGAAAGGCCTCGCCGGGAAAGGCCGAATGCGAGGCACCAGCGCTGGCGCCGACGACCAGGCGCCAAAGCGATCGATTTGGGGTGACGGCGAAGACGACCGCTGGAACCCACTTGATGCACGAATCGACGGACTGGATCACTGCTGATGCGCGGAGTACCTCCTCAAAGCCCGTGACAGCCCTGCATTTTCCGAATCTTTTCCAACTGTCAACCGGATCTGGCCCTTCTCTTAAAGGCCCCAAATCCCTTCTCAATCCCAGAAAAAGGAACCGAAAATGGAACACGTTCTCGGGCAATTCGCATTTGAGATTTACCTTTGGCTGCTCGGTGCCTTCGCAACACCTATCGTGTTGAGCTACGTGCTGAGACGAATTGCAGGCAGACACGCACCAAGTCGTTATGCGGTAGACCAGAACGCTAGTGCCTCGATACAGCGAGATGACGATGACGAGCAGGAATACCTGAACGCGTACTGGGCAGGACTTCTGCTTGAGAGCCCCTACGACGATTGACATCATGGTTTCTTACCGCCGCTATTACTGCTTTTAGCGGAGCGAACCAGGGCTCTTCCGATAGCCCCTCCGCCGAAGCCTTTGGAGGCTGCGCCTGTTCCACCCCCAACCAGCGCCCCGGCAATCGACGGCACCTGCCACATCATGAAAGCCCCGATGGCCGCCACGATGCAGACAACGAAGGCCGCCATCTCATCCACCGCCAGGAAGTCGGAGGCGTTCGAGACGTTCACCTGAGCCGCCGCTGCGCGCGCGGCCACGATCAAACCGGCAGTGGCGCCCACCATGAACAGGGCAACGATCTTGGTGAAGACGGCGGCGAGCATGAAACGCAGCCAGCCGTCGAACAGCCATTCCGTGCGCTGCCACACGAGCCAGGGCACCAGCACAGGCCCCAGCGCCATGGCCAGCCCGAACAAGACCTCGCTCATGAACACGGCCAGCAGGAAGGCCACCGTCAAGAGCAGCATGAAGACCAGGGCCAGCCCCTTGAGGAACATGGTGAACATCACCAGGGGCAGGTTGAAGAGGAGGTCGAAGAACGAGGGCTCGGCACCTTTGGCCGTCGAGGTGTCCTGGCAGATCACCTCACTGGTCGCCGAGGCTCCGCTGCCGTCCTTTATCTCCACACAGGGGCTGAGCTTGGCGGCCCGCTTGACAGCAAAGAGATCGGTTGCCGCCCCGAACATGGCGCTGGTGGCCGACTCGATGGAGTTCACCCCGGCCACCTTGGAGGCGATGTCGTTGAGGTTGGTCTGGAAGAACCCGCCCACCGTGCCGATCCAACCCGTCAACAAGACAACGACGATCGAGTACCGGAGCACGGTGCCGACGCTCTCCATCATGGCCGCCGGGCCATCGCCCGAGAGCAACCAGAGCAGCACGCTCCAGCTCAAGGTGATGAGCAGCAAGACCGTGGCGAGATCCTGCCCATCGGCCACGAGCACGGTGGTCTTGGACTGAAGAAAGGCCAGCATCTGGTTGTAGATGTGGGTGACGACGACACCGGGTTCCATTCAAGCTCCTCCCAACAAGTTGAGGCAGGCGGCCACCAGCCGGCCGCCCAGGCGATGCAAATCGAGCAAGGCCGCTGGGGCGACCAGCAGTCCGCCCAGCGCCAGGGCGACGGGCCGCTCCACAGACAGCCGAAACAACACCCACAGCAACACGGCATCCAGGCGCCGGGCCAGTGCTTTCGGGAGCGGCGGCTGCTCGGTGCCACTGAGCCAGGCTTGCCGGTGGCGCTGCATGGCCACCAGCAGCAGGCGGGCCTGCCACGAAGGCAGACGACCCGTCGCACGCCAGCGCAGCACTTGGTGATGGAAAACGCTTCGCATGGCCACCTCACTGCCCGGGGAACGTGCGTTCCCACGACTTCGTCGGGTCGGCGCCAATGCCTTTGGGCTCAGGCGCAGGTGCGCGCCCATCGGCGGTGCCTCGGGTGGACTCGTACACCCCAGTCCGGAAGCCCGCGTTGTTCTGCGCGGACCGCTTGTCCACGGAGCTGTCCACGTTCTGGGCGATCAACGCGGCCTTGAGCTCCATCAGCTCTCCCGTGGCCATGGCCGAGAGCTGCGAAAGCTGCTGCAGGCCTTGCAAGTTGCCAGTGATGTCGGCCGTCTGGGAAGCCACCCGCCGAAACTCGGCGTTGCGGGCTTGAAGCGCATCCAGAGCACCCAGGTCTTGCTGCAGCCGCTTCTGGTACACGCCGCCTCGGCGCTTCGCGAGAACCAACTCGTAGGCGATGTACTTGGCCGGGTCTTTCAGCCCTGAGCGCGCGAACTCAAGCGAGCGACTGTTGAGCACGCCCCCCGCCGTCGTGGAGGCATCCTGCAGGGCGGTCACGGCCGTCAAGAGGTCCTGGTAGCCGCGAAGCTGCTGCTGTTGCAGCCGATAAGGTTCAAGCGCTTGGTCAATCCCGGTCCTGCCCAGGTGCTCCAGGTTGCGCGTCATCGTCGAAAACTGCTGGAGCTGGACCAGCCTGGTGTTGATCTGCTCGCTGACCATTTGCGCCTGCTTCGCGACCGAGGCCACCAACTCCGCGTTGTTGAGCACTTGCGTGAACTCGGTCGCGCCAGCGAAGGACCCGCCCGCGTGTGCCCGTGCGGCCACTCCCAACAGCAGCGCCCCAGTGACCAAGGCCACCCATCCCATCGTCTTGTTCATGCCCATCTCCCTTCCCTCATGTCATGAGCTCGTTGAGGTAGTCGCGCTGCCAGTTCGGTGGCAGCCCCTCCTGAATGAACCGCTCCAGCAGGATCTGCGCGCGCTGGTCCGAGCGCACCATGGCCACCACCTCGGGCGGCATCGCGAAGCGGATGCGTCGGGACACCGGGCCCTGGCGGAGGTAGTAGTCCTGCTTGGGAATGCCGTTGGCGATGAACTCAAGCTCGTCCTCCGTCAGGCCCCACTCCCGCACGTACATCTCGTGAAGCGACTTGGTGCGCGCGCGCTCGTTGGGCGTGAAGATGAGACAGGGCACGTTGTCCCGGAATGCTGGGAAGGCAGGGCTCTGCACCAGCTTGTCGGGCGTTTGGGTGTCGAAGCACACCCGGGCCCCGAGCTTGGCCAAGGTGACAAGCCAGTTCTCCAACTGGGCAGCGAAATCGGGCTGCCGCAGAAAAAACCAGGTCTCGGGTACGTAGATCAGGGTGGGCACCGGCTTGTCGTCTGCCCCGAGCTGGCGAAGCTGAGAGCTCACGCGATAGAAGGCGTAGCTCATCGCCGGGCCGGCCAGCTCCTGGTCGTTGAGGATGCCGCCCATCTCCACGCCCACCAGCGACTGCAGGTCGAAGTGATCCACCTCGTTGTCGAAGAAGTGGCCATAGGCCGAGTCGCCCACCCACATCTGCAGCGCCCGGGCGAAGGCCGACGTCGCGTCCAATCGCGCGACCACCGATCCCAGGCGCAACAAGGAAGGACTTGTCAGGCCCGCGACCGCCGTGGCGCGCAATGCCGCTTCGAGCTGTCGCCGGTCATCCGCTGTGGGCGAATGGCCACGAATGCGCGCCAGCATCTCGATCCAGCCGGCCAGGAACACCAGGTGCTGGAGGCTACCGTCCTTGAGCAAGGCCGCCACCGGCGACAAGCGCTGGCCCGTCTTCTTCTCGGGCGACAGGTCGATGTAGTGCCCGCCCTGCAGGTACACGGCAGGCCGGCAGGAGTAGTCCTTGTCGAAGATCACGACCCGCGCGCCCGGGTACTTGCGAAACTGTGACCACAACACCGTGGAGAGTGCGGTCTTGCCGGTGCGGCTGGGCCCAATCACCAGCTCGTGTCCGAGCTCACCGACGTAGCCCGTGTAATGGAAGGGTGTTCGGCTTCGCGTGCTGAACGACACCAGCGCCTCGTGCCGTTGGCCAGTCTTCTCGCTCAGCGCGTGGTTGACCAGGTGGCCCGCGCTGACGGTGCGCGCCGGGCAGAGGTCCACAAAGTTCTCCTGGTCGATCTTGGACCAGCGTGCCACCTCTTCGTGCGAGCCGGGAATGGTGGAGCAGTAGCTGCTGAACTTGTGCATGCCCTCCAACCGGGGATTGAGTCGGCACGCCTGCAAGATCTCTTCGGCGCTCTTGCGTGCCACGGCCAACTCGTCAAGGCTGCTGGCCTGGACCATCACCACGCCATACCAGTCGCCCAAGGCCAACTCGCCCTCCTCCACCGCATCCTTGATGGCGGCCGCCTCGGCGGCCGCGCGCTCGCGTCCCTCCTTCACTGGCGAGCCGCTCAAGTTCCCTGACCCCGCCGCCGCCAGGGCCAGCGACTTGAGCGAGTACTTCCGGTTGGCGTGGTAGGCCTCCACCAGGCCAACCGCGCGCTTGGCCACGCGGCGGTGCAGGGTCTTGAACGTGTGCGTCAGCGTGAACTCAAAGGGCGCGCCCATGAGCTTGTCCAGCAGGTCGAGCTGGGCCGACTCCGCCAGGCGCAAGTCCAGCGTGTAGCAGCTCGCGTAAACGCGGCGGTCGTTATGCTCAAATACCAGGACGTTGTCATGCCCGTTGTCCACCGTGCCCACGGGCAAGGCCTCGTCGGCAAACATCGCCGGCGGCGGCAAGGCGCATGGCTCGGTCAAGCCGGAGCACGGCGAGGTGGTGCGCCGCAGGAATCCACCCAACTCTTGGCCGGTCAACACCCGCACATCGAGCGCCGCCACGGCCGCCACGAAGGTGTCCAGCAGCTTCTCGAAGTGATCGTGGTCGGCTTCGATGGACTCGATGTCCTTGTACGGGAAGTCCGCCTCACCGCGGAGAACCTCCAGGGAGGCCCCCGCCATGGCACTGAGCCAGCCGCCCAGGCCGGCACCACGCTCTTGCTCGCGACGGATGGCCCCCAGGATTCGGGACGAGCGGGAGCGCGGCGAGGTGCTGAAGGTGATGACGTGCTGGTTGGTGTAGTGCTCGTCGCGCAGGAACTGCTCGTGCAGCAGCGCGTTCATCCGCCGGGAAACCGGCTCGGGGTGCTCGCCCGATGGAAAGGCCTTGCTCACGCGGCGGCGCACGTGCCAGCCCAACACCGGAGTTTCGCGCCCCAGTTGCTGAAGCGCGTAGAGCAGCTGCGATCGCACCGCGTTCATCTTCTCGACGCCGGTGGAATCCAGGTCCAGCCCCTCGAAGGCGATGGCCGCCAGCATGGCGCCGTCCTTGTTGAGCATCACGCGCTCGCTCAAAGGCGAGAGCCAGCGCACCACCTCCGCCAGCGGAGCCCCTTCTAGTGCTTGGAAGTGGCGTGTTCTCGACGCTACGTCCTGGCCTGGATGAAAGGGGCCGGGGGATGCCACCCAGGCGTCGGTGGCGCTCATGCCCGCCCCCCTTCCACGTCTTCCAGCCACACCGGGCGTTTGCCGCGCTGCAGCGGCAGGGCCGACCACGAGGTGTAGCGGGCGCGCTGGCGCACATGGCGGAAATAGACCTGAAGCACACGGGGCTGCAGCTCGGTAACCGCCATCAACACAAAGTGCAGCACCAAGGTGACCACGGCCCAGCCATAGAAGCGCAGGGCCACACCAATCACCAGGAAGATCTCGACGTTGATCACGAACAGCCAGTCGTCCACGCCCAAGGTCGTCAGCTCGGTGAGCAGCGACTTCTTGATGCGCGAACGGTGCAGCATCGGCTTGCCCTCCATCGCCCGCTCCTCAGCAGGCGATGCCGCGACCGGCCACCACTTGCAGGATGTTCTCGATGTTCAGGGCAACCGTCAGGGCCGCCAGCAAGCCGATGCCGCGCGCCACGATCTGCCCGGAGGGTGCCAGTTTCCACGCCACCACCAGAATCACGGCGGCAATGGCCGAGACCATCATGAACAAGTCGTCGTCCACCAGCATCCGGTAAGGGCGGCAGATCGACGCGCTCAGGATGCTGGCGTGGGCCCAGCCGGGCATCAGGCCCAGGGCAAGACCCGCGACCACCTCGGGGCATCGGCGCACACGGGCGATGGCCTGCTTGATCCATTGAATCGGCTGTTTCATGAACTCTCCTTGGGGTTGAACGGGAATGGGGAGCGCGGCGCCTGGCCGCCACGTTGGAAGAGGCTTTGCAGCTGGTAGCGCCCGTCCTGGCAGCCGCGGATGGCCAGCACCTCGGCAGGCCCCCGGATGCCGTCGACATGGCTGCAGTGCACGATGTAGGAGAAGGTGGCCGCGATCTGGGCGCGCAAATCGGCCAAGGGCCAGTTGCTGGCCTCGGGGGCCATGCGGATCATGTTTTCCAGGCGAGGAAGTGCCTGGGCCGCGCTGTTGCTGTGGAAGGTGACGGTGCTGCCTGGGTGCCCTGTGTTGTAGGCGTCAAGGATGTCGAAGCACTCGGCCCCACGCCCTTCCCCCACGATGATTCGGTTGGGGCGATTGCGAAGCGCGTGCTTGACCAGTGCTCGCACGTCCACCCCCAATGCGGGGTTGGCCTCGAAGGCGAGCCAGTTCTCGACGTCGAGTTGCAGTTCGGCCGTGTCCTCGATCGTCACCACCCGTTCGCGGGCGGGGATGTGCTGCGCCAGCAGGTTCAGGAAGGCGGTCTTGCCCGAGCTGGTCGAGCCCGTCACCAGGAAGTTCAGGCGCGCCGCCATCAAGGCCTTGAAGAATTCCGCCAGGGCAAGCCCGCCCTCGCCAATTCCTGCGTCTTCCAAGGCGTGCCCCGCTTCATCGTGGCCGATTGCCTTGGGCGTGAAGGCCCCGCTGGCGAGGTAGTCGTCAAAGCCAAAGCGCACCGTGGCGTGGCGCCGAATGCAGAGCGCGGGCCCGTGCACCGCCACCGGTGGTAGCGTGGCCGCCACCCGCAGCCCAGGCAGCCTGGCGTCCAGCAGCGGCGTGAGCGTTTTCTCGTTGGCGTTGCTCATCGCCACGATCAAGGAGCGCAAGCCGTCTTCGGTGATCTGGGCGTCCACCCGCAGCGTCTGACCCGCCCGTTCCACGAACACGGTGCGCGGGTTGTTGACCATTACCTCTTGTACGAGTGGGTCGTCCAGGTACTGCTTGATGGCCCGCAACTCATGCTCCAGCACGTTCAAGGTCTGCCGGGACAGGGTGAGCGGCTCACTCATGGGCGCCTCCGGGCTGGTACAAGCTCGAATCGGCGATTTGACTCAGGGTGGGGACGGCCGTGACCAGGTCCTTGCCGTCGCTGGCGCCCGTTTGCGCGAGCACCTGGTATGCCCGGTAGACCTTCCAGGCATAGGCCCGGCGCTTGTGCGCGGAGGCAGCGTTGTAGGCGCCCACGGCCTCCCACTTGACGCCCAAGCGGGCGAAGTTCTCCGCCAGGATCCACGCGCCCACCTGGGCGTTGACGCAAGGGTCCTGGATGGCCTGCTCGGTGATGGCCCAGTGGCGCAGGGTCGGCAGCCACCGGCTGTTGATCTGCATGAGCCCAATGTCACGGGAGCCGTCGGCATTGCCGAGGTTGAGCGCGCCGGGATTGAAGCCCGACTCGACCCAGGCAATGGCCTTCAACAATGTGGGGTTGACGCCGTACCGCTGGGCCGCCGCCTTGAGGCAGTGGGCAATCTCCGGGCGAGGCTTCACCGCGGGCCTGGCCTGCGCTTGGCCCGACCAAGGCGAAGCGATGCCGACCACGGCCGTCATGGCCATGGCCCTGCACACCCATCTCCCTGAATGGCTCATTCGCACCGCCCTGCCCCTTTGCCGAAAAAGCGCGCGGGATGGCGGCGACGCCGATCACACCCCGCGCTTGAAAGGCGGCGCACACCGCACCGCCAGAGCATTGACAGGCAACTGCGCCTGTCGGGGCCAAGTGTCGAAAAAGGTATTCACGCTGTCGTCGAGTCGAGTGATTTTTGTGAATGCACAAAATTCACTCACCCTGACAAAAGGCTGTCACCGGTCTGCCCACGCTCTTCACAGAAAAAAGTGCTTTTGCTTCAAGCACTTAGGCGAAAACGATGGGAACGGACGAAGGGGCTTATCCAAAGGATTGCCGCTCGTTTGAGTCTTTAAGAACGAGCGGCAATAAGAAAGGCCCTAAGGGTCAATGCTCCAAAGGGCCTAAAAAGTTCAATGGTGACAAGGACTTACGCGCGAGGCGCGCAAATGAAAAAAGGCGCGCTTTTTGGGCGCACCTTCACGTGAGCGCCTTTATAGCACTTTATGTCTCATTCTGAGTGAATTTTGTGCATTCACAAAAATCACTCGACCTTCGGGCGCCACACCCCCTGGTTCGCACACTCCGGGCGCATGGACCCGTCCTCAATTGAACGCATACACGAAGAGCTGCTGCAGCGCTTTGCCGGTTGGCCCGAGCACTACACAGCCCTGCCCACACTGCCCGACCTGGCGCTGCGGCTGCCCCAGCACCCCCAATCGATCCCGCTGCTGTTTCAAGGCGACGGCGAGACCGCCCTGGTTCGCCTGGCCCATGCCTGGGCCCAGGCCGATGCCTTTGCCTGGTGCGCCTATTCCCCCGGCCAGCGCCGGCACTGGGATCCGCTGACCCAGAGCTTCGCCACCTTTGTTGGGGCACACGCCGACTGCGTGTCTTACTTGGCGTTGTTGTCTCGGCGATCCCCCGAGGCGCTGACCCAGCAGCTGCTGGGATTCATTCACGTGATGGCGCTCATCGATTCCCAACGTCGCCCATGAGTTCGGGCACGCAGTGGGCTTTGCTTCTCCTCGGGGTCGGCCTGCTGGGCTTGGCCTTGGTCATGGCGCGGCGCCTGCACCGATCGGCGCTCGGGGTGCCGCCGCCCCAGGTTGCCCACCGGGAGCCAAGCACCACCCCACAGCCGAATCGCCCGCGTGGCCAACTGGCGATCGCCACTGCAGAGGAGCTGCTACAGATCACGGGCACGACCGGTCTGGTGGAGGTAATCCGCAACCGCTTGGCCTTGGCCCAGGCCAACTGGGAGGCTGATGCGTGGCCCGTGATCCAGCGCTACTGCGAGTTCGTGCAGTTGCTGCCCGCCAGCGAATCGCATCACCACGCACAACCCGGAGGCCTCTTGATCCACACCCTGGAGGTGGCCAGCTACGCCCTCACCATTCGCCAGGGTCAAAAACTGCCTGCCGGGGCGCCGCCAGAGGAGCAAGTGCGCCGGGCGGCGATCTGGTCGTTTGGCGTTCTGCTGGGCGCCCTGCTCCATGACCTCGCCAAGCCCGTGAGCGATGTGGTGGTGCGCCTGTACGGGCCCACGGACGCCCACACACCGCTGGGCGAGTGGCAGGCATTGGCCGGCGCCATGAGCGCGGTCCCGGGGGCCAGCCACTACGAGGTGGACTTTCCGGCGGCGCGCCAGCGCGACTACACGGCCCACCAGCGCCTGGCCGCCATGATGCTGCACGCCATCGTCCCGCCCGCCACCATGCGCTGGTTGTCGACCGATCCCCAGCTGCTGCCCGCGCTCATTGCCTATCTCGATGGCCAAGACTTGGCCGACGCCCAGTCACTGGCCCAGATCGTCAAGCAGGCCGATTCCATTTCGGTGGCCGACAACCTCAGGTCCGGGCCAAGAACCCGCTTTGCCAAGGCCCGCCAGGCACCCCTGATCGAGCGCCTGATGTGGGGCCTGAGATCCCTGGCGGTCGAAGACGCCCTGTCCATGAACCGCCCTGGCGCCACGCTCTTCTTCGATCCCGATGGCCTTCACGTGTGGGCCGTGGCTGGGGTCATCGCCGACAAGGTCCGGTCTCTCATTGACGAACGCGAGATTCGGCAGGAGGGATGCGCTGGCATCCCAACGGACAACACCCGGCTGTTCGATACCTGGCACGAGTACGGTGCCCTGGTTCCACCTGACGGCAGCCATGGCAAGGGCTCGGTGTGGTGGGTGCGGGTCGACCTCGACGAATGGTCGCAGGTACTGACCGTGCTGAAGTTTCGGGTGGCCGATCTGTACAACGCAGCCGGTGCCGTCATCCCCTGCCCATTGCCGGGACGGGTCACGCCAGTGCCCCACGGGTCGCGCACTGAGCGGGCGCCAGGCGCTCAGGCCCCCGTCGAAGACAACGCCACGGATCAAGTTGCCCGAGATAGCGTTGCCGCAACCGAACAGGACACAGAGGGTGACGGAGGTGGAGGGGTGGCGCCGGCGCCGCGGCCAGAGGATGCGATGAACACCGACCCGGACGCCCTGCTGGAGAGCATCTTCGAGGGTTACACCCTGGGCCCTGACAGCGAAGCACCGCCTGCAACGCCGATCGCCTTGCCCAAAGAGGTACATGGCGTTGCTGCAGACCAGCCGATCGATGCGTTCCTGGCCGAAGAGGACTGTGCAGCCAGGCCGGCACCCATGGTCACGCCGGCCGTTCAGGTGCTGACCGTTCCCTCGACAGCGCCGAAGCCGAAATTCCGTGCACCAGGCGCGAAGCCGCGCCCAGACGCCGACGCCTTTTTCGGGTGGCTCCAACAGGGATTGGGCACGGGCAGCCTCTCGTTCAACGAGGCCGACAGCATTGTTCACTTCACACCCCAAGGCATGGCGCTCGTCAGCCCGAGAGCCTTCAAGCTCTACCTGGAGGAGCACGCCTACACCTCGGACTTGTCGCCTGGACAGAAGCCGCTGAACGCGCTGCAGAACGACCTTCAGCGCGGTGGTTACACCGCGCGCAACGGCAAGAGCAACTTCTTTGTGTATTGGATCAAGCAGGCCGATGGGACGCTGGGCCCGTCCAAGCTCACGACCTACGTGGTCACCAACCCGCAGGCTTACATCCGGCCTGTGCCCTCCCCCAACCCACTGCTGGTGCTACAGGCGCCCGATCAGGGGGCCAGCGCCGCTCCCCAACAGGCAAGTCAGCGGCGCGGTGCGTCAGCGCAAGACGCTGGTTCAGAACCATGAAACACCCCATCGACAACCTCTTTCGACCCCCGGTCGAACTGGTCAGCGCCGCCACCGCGCTTGGCGCCACCGTGGCCCTGGTGAACGTGGCGAGCACCCTGGGGCTGTCCAGCGCGGTGACATTTGCCGGCTGTGCCAATCTGCTGGCCATTTCACTTTGGCGAGCGCGCCAGGCGCTCAGGGTGCTGCGCTTCCAGCGCAACCTGCGGCTGCTGCCCACGTACCAGGTCACCAGCGACGAGATCCCGTGGTCACCGACCGAGATGTTCCTGGGGCGTGGCTTCTGGTGGGAGCCGCACCACACGCAGCGCCTGTACATGGCGCGATGGCCACAGCACCGCCACCTGCGGGCGCGCAACGATCGCTACCTGTGGGCTCGGCGCTTCGCGCGCCAGCACCCGCTCAACCCGATCACCAAGGCGCTGAACTGGCCCAGTCCCTGGAACCCCTTTGCACCGCTGCCGCCCGTGGGGGGAGACCCCGCCATCCACGGCATCGAACCCGATGAGCACGACGTCTGGTCAACGCGACAGGAGCGGGTCGGCCACACGCTGGTGCTGGGCACCACCCGGGTGGGCAAGACAAGGCTGGCCGAGTTGCTCATCACGCAAGACATCCGGGCCGGCAATGTGGTGATCGTGTTCGATCCCAAGGGCGATGTGGAGCTGCTCAAGCGGATGTATGCCGAGGCCAAGCGTGCGGGCCGTCTTCAAGACTTCTACTTCTTCCACCTGGGCTATCCGGACATCTCGGACCGGTACAACCCGATTGCCGCCATCGGCCGCGTCACCGAGGTGGCCACGCGCGTGGCGAACCCGCTGCCGGGCGAAGGCAACTCGGCCGCCTTCAAACAGTTCGTCTGGCTCTACGTGAACATCATCGCCCGTGCCGCCACGGCGCTCGGCTTGGCGGCTTCTTACGAGCTGATCTACCGCTACGCGGCCGACCTGGACTCCTTGGCGTCGCGGTACCTGCACAGCTGGTTGCACCGGGCTCACCCTGGCTGGGAGCAGGACCTGGACGAGGTGGTGGGCAACCTGAGCGAGAAAGCCTTTGCCACCAAGGTGCAGCAGACCGGCCGCACCACCCACATCATCGAACTCATGGAGTTGGTGCAGAGCAAGGGCTGGAACGACGACCCGATCGCCAACGGGCTCTTGGCGGTTCTGGCCAACAACAAGAGCAAGTACCAGGCGCTGATCAACAGCCTGTTTCCCCTGCTGGAAAAGCTCACCACCGGCAAGCTCTCCGAGCTCCTGTCACCGAGCTGGGACGATCCCAAAGACCGCCGGCGGGCGTTCACCTGGGAGCAGATCATGGACACGGGTGGCATCGTCTACTTTGGCCTGGACGCGCTGAGCGATGCGGAGGTAGCCGCGGCGGTCGGGAACGCGGCGTTCAGCGACCTCACCTCGACCTCGGGACGGCGCTACAAGTACGGCGGCGCCGTGGGCCAGGCCACGGCGGTGGCGGTGGACCGGCTCAACAAGGTCGCCATCCACGCGGACGAGTTCAACGAGCTGATCGGCGACGAGTTCATTCCCCTGATCAACAAGGCCGGCGGCGCAGGCTACCAGGTCACGGCGTACACGCAGACCTGGTCGGACGTTGAGGCGCGTGTCGGCAACGCGGCCAAGGCCGCTCAGATCGGGGGCAACTTCAACACTTTGTTCATGCTGCGCGTGAAGAACAAGGAAACGGCCGAGATCCTGACCAACCAGCTGCCTGACGTTCCGGTCCTCTCGATCACGCCCGACTCAGGCACCTCGGACGCGCAGGACCCGGATGCCTTCGCCGACTTCAGCGCGCGCTCCACCGATCGCATCACCCGCGAGATGGTGCCCATGCTTCAACCATCCGACCTGACCAGCTTGCCCAAGGGGCAGGCGTTCGCCCTGCTGGAAGGTGGTCAGCTCGCCAAGCTGCGCTTCCCTCTGCCCACGGGCGATGATGCGGACCCCGCCTGGCCAAGCTCGATGGAGGCGGTGTTCAAGGGCATGCACGCCCAATACCAACGACACCTCAGCCAGGTGGGGGCCGAACCCGACCAAGTGGATGCGCAGCACCTGGATGTGCTGACGGTGGAAGGACGTGGCCATGGCCGATAGCCCCGTACAGCCCACCGTGGCGGACGCCACGTTCGCCCCCTTTCGCCTGGCCTGGCGCCTGGCGGGTGCCCTGCTGCTGATGTGGTTCACCCATGCTGCCCTCCAGATTGCCTACGTGCACCTGCAAAAGGTCGAGCCGAGCGAGCACCTTCAGGCCCAGCTCGACTACTACATCCCGCGATCGGACCCCGCCGGGCTCGCTGCCCAGATGGCCGACCGAACTGGCGACCTCCTCGTGCACCGCCTGCATGTGCAGCGGCTGTTGCCAAGCCCCACCGAGCTTGCCGAAGCCAGACGCGACACGCGGGTGGGGTCGACGGTCAGGCGCAGCTTTGGGCGGGTATTCCAAGGGGAAGTGCTCACGGTGCTCTTTGCTACCGTGCTCTTCGCCGCCAAGCTGGGCATCGTGGTCACCATGACGCCGGTGTTCCTGATTTGGATGGTGACCTTTGCCGTGGATGGCTGGGTGGAGCGGCACATCCGACGTGCCTGTGGCGGCCGGGAAAGCGCCACGATCTACCACCGGGCCAAGCTGTACGGCACGAAATTGTTACCCACATTGACCATTGTCGTGTTTCTTTGCACACCGATTGGCCTTCACCCTGCGCTGGTGTTCCTGCCGGCCACATTGATTTGTGCGTTCTTGGTTCGACTGCAAATCAGTTACTACAAAAAGTACCTCTAGTTTCCGAGGAAATTGGTCTATTGGGTTCTTGACCAGCAAGCGCCCTCAGTCTTCCCCCGGGGGTACTCCCGATTCAGGGTGCCTAGCATTTCCGAATGGAGTCGGAACGCATAGCACTAAGAAGAAGATCGCTCGCTCTTATCGATGACTGCCTGATGGCACTTCTTTGCGAGAGGAATTTTTCAAAACAAACCATCGTTTTGTATTCAAATAGCCTAAAGGCCTTTGCGCAATGGCTGACTGAGCGAAAAATGTCAATTGACGCAGCATCGACAACGGACTGCTGGGAGTACATACACCAGACGCTCCAGAGGATTGCAGCGACAACCACGAAGTATCACATCGCCGCCCTGCGCTCGTTTTATTCATGGGCGGTTCGCGAATCGATATGCAAAGCACACCCCCTGATTGTGGCCCCTCGTATTCCAATGCCACCCAGAAAGTCGCGGGTGTTGTCGCACCAGGAAATCGACACCTTGCTGAGTGCCATTCAATGCAAATCACCCCAGGGCCTAAGAAACCGGGTCATGCTGGAACTGCTTTACGCCACGGGCCTTCGCGCCAGCGAGTTACTCAACCTCACCATTCTGTTGATTCACCGTACAAACTGAGCCAGTGTTCACGCCGAATATTGAGCCACTAGTTTTAAGGATGTTTTGTCAGTTGGTTGTGGATAAGTCTAACGGCTGGGTCGTTTGATCGGCTCCTTTCTGG
>Ga0255127_1000058_pt1 | contig 59972 bp, 44 predicted proteins | sample Law_Miss_RepB_8d_FD_188555 | JGI IMG/M metagenome (GOLD analysis project Ga0255127, IMG submission 188555) | Freshwater microbial communities from St. Lawrence River, New York, United States - Law_Miss_RepB_8d | ecosystem: Environmental > Aquatic > Freshwater > River | place: USA: New York...
TCCTATTTTTACTAATCCGAATTTTGACCGAGCGACCAACGACCGGTTTTTCTTGTACGTCGATTCGACCGACAAGTACTACAATCGTGATTCGGTTCGGGAATTGTTGGGATCTGTTCATCCAACATCGCTTGATGAAGTGATGGAAGACAACTCCTCAACGCATCTGCCCAAAGCGATTTGGTTGGGAGCTTTGCTCTTGGTGTTGGCAGGTTTGATTCCGGCAGCGATCGTGTTGAACATGCGTGCAAGTGACAGCGACTTGCCACGTTGGCACGTGTTCTTTGATATGGATTTCCAACCTAAGAAGAAGCCACAGCAAAGCACGACGATTTTCGCGGATGGACGCGCGATGCGACCTGCCGTACCTGGGACCATCTCCCGAGGTCAGCTTGAAGAACAAGACCCTTTCTATCTTGGGCATGATCCCCTGAAGATGAGTCTTGCAGACTACCGCAAGGCGGTATTTGTATCTGCGACCGATCAAGACCCAGCCGAGGCTGCAAAGCCTGCCGAAGAACCGAAGGTTGCTGAGGAGCCAAAGGCTTCTGAGGAAGCCAAGCCCGCGGCACAAGACCCAGCGACACAAGATCCCGCGGCAGCACAAGCTCCAGCGGCAGCCCCTGCACCAGCAAACCCACCAGCGGCTGCGGGTGACGGTGGAACGGCTCCTAAATATGCTTGGGTTGATAAGTTGCCTATCGAGGTAACCGAAGAGCATATGCAGATCGGCAAGACGAAGTATGAAACTTACTGTTCGGCTTGCCATGGATACTCGGGTTTTGGCGACGGATTGGTATCAAAGCGTGCGGCTAGTTTGTTGCAAGATACTTGGACGCCACCAACTTCGTTGCACATCGATCGAGTTCAAAAGCAACCGGTCGGGCAAATCTTCCACACGATTTCCAAGGGCCAAGGGAAGATGGCTTCTTATGCATCGTCGCTGAGTGCCAAGGAGCGATGGGCAGTGGTTCTCTATGTGAAAGCTTTGCAGCGATCCCGAAATGCGAACATCGAAGACGTACCTGTTGAACAACGAAGTGGTTTGACTGCTTCTGCGACAGGTGCTTCGGAGGCCGCACCGGCAGAGGCAAAGTAAAGCTTCGATATACCCTGATGATCACCATCGGTTGGTCGGACGACAGACCAGCCTACCAAGCAGAATTCAATCAACGAATCAATCGTTTCAAACAACAAAGTAAAATCCAGTTATGAGCCTGAAGTACGACCCTGAATCGATCCAGTTGCCGGAAGGCTGGAGAAAGTTGACGCCGATCTTGGTTGCCTTGGGGGTGATCCTCGTGGCGGTTGGATTTGCGTTCAGTTTGTTCGCTGGTGGAAGTTCTGAAAATGCATCCGAAGCGATGATGAAGTTCTTCGCGCACTCGTACTTGGCAAACTTTATGTTCGTCATGTCGATTGCGTTGGGAGCTTTGTTTTTCATCCTCGTTCAGTTCGTCGCCAGGGCTGGTTGGAGCACATCGGTTCGGCGCATCGCTGAATTGTTGATGCAAACCATTCCTTTCCTTGCTGTAGTATTCGCCCCGATCATCATCATGTTGTTCGCCAACATGGATTCGCTCTATGAGTGGAATCGTCCGGATCGCGTGCACTCGAGTGTGATCAAAGCGAAGATTGACGTTGGCTATTTGACCAAGGAATGGTTCACACTGCGAACGATCCTGTACTTCACCTTGTGGAGTGCGATGGGATGGTGGTTTTTCAAGCGGAGTCGCGAGCAAGATGAGTCTGGGGATATCGGGCCTTCGCTTGCACGGCAAAAGTGGGCTGGTCCATGTATCATGATTTTCGCTTTGTCGGTTAGCTTCGCCGCTTTCGACTGGGTAATGAGCATTGACGCCGACTGGTTCAGCACCATTTTTGGTGTCTACATTTTCGCGGCTGGCATGATGGCGTTCTTCGCAACAATGATTCTCATCAGCCTGTCATTGCAACGAGCCGGTAAGGTTCGCGAACTGATCACCGTAGAACACTTCCACGACATGGGTAAGTTCATGTTCGGGTTTATCATGTTCTGGTCCTACATCGCGTTCTCCCAGCTATTGCTTTATTGGTACGGCAACATCCCTGAAGAAACCAATTGGTATTTGGTTCGCCTCTCAAATGGCTGGCAGTACTTGGCTTACGGGTTGATTCCCCTGCACTTTGCGATTCCTTTCTTGGGGACAATTAGCCGACACGTTCGTCGTCACCGAGCGGGACTTGCTTTCTGGGCGGTCTGGGCGTTGGTGGTTCACTGGTTGGACATGACCTTCTTGGTTATGCCAAACGCAGGAGCTTTCAATCTCATGCCGATGGTCGGGCACTTCATTGGCGGATTGGGAATGTTGATGGTCTTCCTAGCATTCTTCTTGGCAAAGGCGAGCGGAACGCCGCTTGTTCCAATGCGAGATCCTCGTTTGCCGGAAGCTTTGACGTACGCGAACCCACTTCTATAGTTCATCACTGCAATCACTTGGTACTCGATCGTCCTCTGCGTGTTAGCGTGCAGAGGGCGGCGAGTCAGATAAGAACCACGAAGAGATCAATCGAAGGAAATTACGCTATGGCGCGTTACGACGATTTAAACACGAATATGATCGCATACGCTGCGGTGTTGAGCATCGTGGTGTTGGTGTTGGTTTTGCAAGGGACACAAGCCCTTTGTTACAACATGGTTACCTGGACGGACGAGCGAGTCGACAAAACTGGTACGGAAGCGGACAAACCGCTGAAGATCAAGAGTGAACAATTGAAGTCTTTGACCGGTTATAAGAAGGAAAGCGTGATCGACGAGACGGCTCCACCTCCTGAGAAGGGGCAGCAGCCAAAAATGAAGGATGTAATTTACATCCCGATCACCGAAGCACAAAAGTTGATCCTTAAGGAGATGGCACCCGCTACCGGGGCTTAGTACCGCGCAAATGTCACTGTCTGTTTTCCTTGGAATCCGAACGCACGCAAAGCTGCTAGTGTTTTTAGTAGCTACGGTTGCTTGTTGCGCGGCGAAGGGCGAGGACTACGGCAGTGTGAACAACACCTTGCCTAAATCGATGGAAGGTGTGGGGATCGACCAGAAGCTTGGCGAGTTGGTTCCGCTTGATTTGGAATTCACTTGTGCGACTGCCTCGAGGTCACTCGGCGAAATCGCTGGTGCTCGTACTTCTCTAGGGAAATTGCTTCGGGAAGGCAAGCCGGTTTTGCTGACGCTCAATTATGGAAATTGCCCTGGGATGTGTATCGCACAACTCAACGGATTAGTTCGAGGGTTGAATGAATTGAGTTCTGTGCAGTTGGGTAAGGATTTTGCGATGGTTTCCATCAGCATCGATCCTTCGGAGACCATTGCAAAAGCTTCGGGTACTCAACAACGATACGCTCAGGACTTGTTCGATCATCACGACGCTAGTTCTTGGCAATTTTGGGTTGGCGACAAGCAATCCATTGAAAAGATGGCGGATGCCGTTGGGTTTCGGTACACGTACGATGCAAAGCACAAGCAATTCAATCATCCTTCGGCAGCGATCTTCATCGCACCGAACGGAACGATCACTCGATACGTCTTTGAAATCGGCTTCGTCGCGAATACCTTGAAGATGGCTTTTGTAGAAGCGGGGCAAGGACGGGTTGGTTCACCATTGGACATGATCGCTTTGTGGTGTGCCCACTACGATGCGAATGAAAACAGATATTCGACGAGTGCCAGGCGACTGATGTCGATTGGTGCTGGTCTATTCGTAACGCTAGGGGCGGTTGCGTCCCTTCCTTTTTGGTTGGCGCGACGAAGTCAGTCAGAGAAAAAGAACCGTCAGGCGGCGATTGGGTCGTCGGATGGTGATGAAGGTGCTCAAGCATCTTCAACAGACAACGATTTGAAGAACTCGGTTATTAACTAGAGACTCGGATATGAATTTCGTTTTAGCAGACAAAGTAGCACCATACGCTTGGTTTCCAGAGGGGGCGTCCAGCTTCGCTCCGCAGGTAGACTTTTTGTTTACCGCGATCCTTTGGATTTGCATCCTGTTTTTCGTCCCCATCGTTATCTTGATGGGGTACTTCATGTGGGCATTCCGAGAGAGACCCGGGTATCGTGGGTCGCCGGAAGCATTGCACAACACTCCATTGGAAATCACTTGGACCGTCATCCCGACAGCGATTGTCGTTTGGGTGTTCTGGGAGGGTGCCATGGGTTACTTGGATATGGCCCGGATTCCGAAGGGAACTGTCGATGTTAACGTCACAGCCATGAAGTGGAAGTGGGCTTTCAAGTACGAGAACGGTGGCGAGAACGGATTCGAGAAGATCGGTAAAACCGAGCTTCCTGTATTGGTTTTGCCGGTCGATCGCGATGTGAAAATGATCATGCGATCTGATGACGTGCTCCACAGTTTCTACATTCCGGCTTTCCGAGCCAAGCGAGACGTGGTTCCAGGTCGGTACAACTACATGTGGTTCCGTCCGACGAAGTTGGGAACGTTCGATCTTTTCTGCACGGAATATTGTGGAGATAACCACAGCCAAATGATCGCCAAGGTCAAGGTTGTTACAGAGGACGAATACCAACTAGCGCTGGCGAAAGCGATTGAAGAGCCAGAGGATCCACTTGAGCGTGGCAAGTTGCTTTACAAGCGACTTGGTTGTTCGACCTGCCACTACGCTGGAGAAGATGGTGCCAGCGGACCTGGACCTAGCTATAATGGATCGTGGGGCAAGCAAGTTTCGTTGGAGAACGGGCAAGAGGTTGCCTTCGACGAAAACTATGTACGGGAATCTATTTTGAATCCAGCCGCTAAGGCCAGAAAGGGTTACGGGACTGCTTCTCCGATGAACAGCTATGCCGGTCGGATCAAGGATGAACAGATTGATGCGTTGATCACGTTCATCAAGTCCTTGGAATCTGCTCCGCCCAAGGCGAAGTAAGTCCGGGTGGTTTAAAGTCGAGACGAATAAATTGATAGGATTCGGGTGTTGGCGAGAGCCGGCACGAGGATCCGAGGAAAACAGAACAAGCTTTTTAGACTCAAACTAAACTAATAGGTCAAAGCAATGAGTGTCGTTGATCGTCCAATCGTGTCCACCGAGACAGCCGGGGCGGACAGCTATCCAGAGCATCACTTTTTGAATCACACCAAGGGGGTTCTCAGTTGGGCCCTTACGCTCGATCACAAACGGATCGGGTTGATGTACTTGGTCGGAGTGATGGCGTCGTTTGCTTTGGGTGGAATGTTCGCATTGATGATTCGGATCCATCTTTGGAATTTCCAAGATGGGTGGCTGGATAACAAGACTTACAACCAAGTGTTTACGCTCCACGGGGCGATCATGGTTTTCTTGTTCATCATTCCAAGTATCCCAGCAGCGTTAGGGAACTTCTTTCTACCGATTATGTTGGGTACGAAAGACGTTGCTTTCCCGAGACTGAACCTTTCGAGCTTCTACCTTTGGGTAACAGGCTTGATTCTGTTCTTGACGGCTTTGTCTGTGACGGGACTCGATACTGGTTGGACGTTCTACACCCCTTACAGTATTGAAACTCAAAAGGGTGGTGCTGTTCTTGCTGCTACTTTCGGCGTGTTCATTCTGGGGTTCAGCTCGATTTTCACCGGTTTGAATTTCATTGTGACCATCAATACCATGCGTCCACCCGGAATGACTTGGTTCCGCATGCCGTTGTTCTTGTGGGCGACCTACGCGACTTCGATCATCCAAGTTCTTGCAACGCCAGTTCTTGGTATCACGGTTCTGTTGCTTTCCGCTGAACGACTTTTGGGCATCGGTATTTTCGATCCAAAGCTCAACGGTGACCCTGTAACCTTCCAACACTTCTTCTGGTTCTACTCCCACCCAGCCGTGTACATCATGATTCTCCCTGCGATGGGAATCATCAGCGAATTGATGAGCGTACACTGCCACAAGGGGATCTTCGGATATCGCATGATCGCCTATAGCTCGATTGCGATCGCATTGTTCGGCTTCTTGGTATGGGGTCACCACATGTTTACATCCGGTATGGCGGACGTGACTACGGTTGTCTTCAGTGCTTTGACCTTTACCGTTTCGATTCCATCGGCGATCAAGGTCTTCAACTGGTTAGGAACGATGTACCAAGGAACAGTGTCTTTAAACACTCCGATGCTGTACGCGTTAGCGTTCATTTTCTTGTTCACGATCGGCGGTTTGACCGGATTGCCTTTGGGTGCTTTGTCGACTGACATGCACTTCCACGACACCTACTTCGTTGTTGCTCACTTCCACTACGTGATGATGGGTGGAACTCTAGTAGCGTTCTTGGGTGGTGTGTTCCACTGGTGGCCAAAGATGACTGGTCGCATGTTCAACGACAAGTTGGGCATGGTTTCCGCTGTGATTGTCTTTATTGGATTTAACTTGACGTTCTTGCCACAGTTCGTTCTGGGTACTCGTGGTATGCCTCGTCGTTACGCAACGTATCTCGAAGAGTTCCAAGACTTGCATCGTCTTTCGACTGTCGGGTCGTTGATCCTTGGGTTCGGCTTGGTAACCGCTTTGGTTGTCTTGTTGCAATCGTTGGTAAGTGGTAAGAAAGCTCCAAGGAATCCTTGGGGTGGAGCAACGCTTGAGTGGATGTGTTCTTCACCACCTCCACACGACAACTTCTCCTCCGCACCGACGGTTGGCGATCCTTACGATTTCAGCAAGATCGAATACGACGGGCGAGTTGGTGGTTACGTCCGCAAGGACTAATCGTCTGACTGAATAGATAGACATTTGAATTTCCACAGTAAGAATACCCACGGCTAGAGAACATGACTGCGATTCAAGACACAGCACCGCACACGGATCACGCGCACGATGATCATCATCATGATCATCCGAGTTGGTTGGCGCACCATTTTGATGATGCGGAGCAGCAGTACGACTCTGGCAAACTGGGGATGTGGTTGTTCTTGGTTACGGAAGTCCTGTTCTTTAGCGGGATGTTCTGTGCATATGCCCTCTATCGCAACCGCAATCCAGAAGTGTTTGAATTCTGTAGCGCGTTTCTAAACGAGAAACTCGGTGCGATCAACACAGGGGTTCTGCTGTTCAGTTCCCTCACGATGGCTTGGGCTGTACGTGCTTCTCAGCTTCGCCAACATACGTTGTTGGTGGGCATGTTGGCAGCGACTTTGGCTTGTGCTGCGATGTTCCTTGGGGTCAAAGCAGTCGAGTATTCCCACAAGTGGGAGCTTGGTCTCTTGCCTGGCAAGTTCTATGTAGCTCAGTTGGGTGGGCATCACGGTGAGCCGAAGGGATACCTCGAGACGTTGTGCGTTGTGCCAATGATTCTGACCGTGTTGTCGGCTTTGTATTATGTTTACTCGTGGGTCGTCAACAGCTCGTTCCACAAGCAAGTTGCAGGACCTTTGTTGGTAGCAGGCCTATGTTTCTTCGTAGGTGTGATTCTGGGGCAAACGCTTGAAGCCGAGGCTGCTGATTCACACGGTGGGGAACATGCTGATCATCATATGGTTCAAGGTCACGTGGACCACGCTTCGCATGACCATGCAGCAGCAGAGCATGCAGAGCATCCAGCCGATGGCGCCGCAGCGATGCCTGTGGTTGCCGCTTCGGCTGGCGAAGATGTGAAGGTCATGAAGGAGCAGTTGGCTACGCCTGATGCGGATGTCAATCAGAAGAGTATGGCCGGGTTGTTCTTTAGCATCTACTACTGCATGACAGGGGTCCACGCGATTCACATCTTAGGTGGTATGGCTGTGATCACTTGGTTGATCGTCAAGGCCGCACGCAAAGAGTTTCATGAGCAGTATTTCGGTCCGGTAGATAACGTTGGTTTGTACTGGCACTTGGTCGACTTTATTTGGATCTATCTGTTCCCACTCCTGTATTTGATTACCTAAGGGGTCGTTTGGGCTCAAGCGGTAGATGGCAACCCAAAAGGTGCTTGCCGTCGGTGGTGTTGGCATAGATTTCAAAGCTCACGAATTAACGACGATAACAGCGAATAAGTAATTATGGGACACGCGACAAGCGAAGCAGGACACGGTCAGGTTGAGCACGGTGCACATGGCGAGCACGGTGGTGGGCATGGTGATCACCATGGGTTTTCGCACCCGATGCCGATTTGGATGCTCCTTTCTGTTTTCTTTGCGTTGCTGGCTTTGACCGGTCTGACGGTATTCCAAGCTCAGTTTGACTTGGGAAATGCGGAAATCTGGTTGTCGTTGACGATTGCAACCGTGAAGGCCGCTTTGGTTATCTTGTTCTTCATGCACTTGTTGTGGGATAAGCCGCTAAATGCGATCATCATCCTGAGCAGCTTGATCTTCGTCGCATTGTTTCTTGGGTTTACCTTGATGGATGCTGAAGGGTACCGCGAGAAGTTGATTTATCGTTCGACGGTCAAGGCATCGCAACCTGGTGCACTCGGTACCGAGGTTGACGAGTAGGCTTGATCCACGAAGGCTTTTCGAATGACAGTGGATAAGCGCGAGATACAGTTTTTAGAGGGTCGGCAGTCTCGGCTAAGAGAATTCTATTTCACGCTGAAGGTGATGTGGGAATTCATCAAAGGGTTCCGGACACTCCACTTCGTCGGCCCCTGCATTACGATCTTTGGTTCAGCGAGGCTTAAGGTAGGTACTCCGGAGTACTGGCAGACCTGTGAAATAGCTGGAAAGATCGCGAAGCACGGTTTTACGATTATGACCGGTGGCGGGCCTGGAATCATGGAGGCGGCCAATCGGGGTGCGAAGGAAGTCGGTGGCAGGAGTGTGGGAGTCAATATCGAGCTTCCCTTCGAGCAGAATCCGAATCCTTACATGGATCGCTCTGTGGACATCCGCTATTTCTTTGTTCGCAAGGTTCTCTTGCTGAAGTATTCGTATGGTTTCGTCATCATGCCGGGAGGCTTTGGGACACTCGATGAGTTTTTCGAGACCATCACGTTGATTCAAACAAAGAAGATCTCGCAATTTCCAATTGTTGTGATGGACAAAGAGTACCATCAAGAGTTGATGCGGTATATCGATAAGATGATCGAGCGAGGAACCGTCTCGCCGAGCGATAAGGATCTGTTTTTCTACACGGATTCGGTGGATGAAGCCGTGGAGTACCTGCATGAGAACACGGTCGACGATTTTCAGTTGACGGTAGAGAAGAAGCGTTGGAAGCCCTTCGGCTGGTTGTTTGAGAAATAGGCTATAGGGGCTATTGTTGTTCTCGCTGTTCTAGATGGTCTTCATGCTGCTGAGGCGATCGTCTGTTTTCTGGTGACCGAGGAAAGGTACCAGAGTCAATTCTCGACGCATCGATTGAATTTCGGTCGGATTTGATTGTAATGGCAACAGATGGATCGAATCGATTTCTCTGCGGACTACGAGGTTTGAATTCGCAACGTGTTTTGCGGATGACGAGTTGTCCGGTTGCTGTGATACCGGAGCGAAGGCGTTAGCGGAATTAGAGGCTCCCTGTGAATGGGAGGGAAGCATGACGAAGTCCACTCCCGATGGTCCATCGCAAGTCAAGCGTGGAAAGAGTAAGCGAAAGACTGAGAGTGAAAGTGTGGTTCGTTTGGTGGGGGACGGGGACGTGTCCCCTTCTTTGGAGGTTAGCGGTATTGCTTCACACGAAATAGAGGAAGCGACCAGAGCGGCGCAGGAGGCGAAGGTGCATGCGGTACGAGACATTGTCCAAGCAGCACCGGGAAGCGATTTGCAAACGTTGACGAAGGTTTTGAAAGCCATCATGGATGGGGCATCGGCCGATGATGCCGCTGTGTTGCGCAAGGCTTTAGCCGTTGGTGATGATTTGCAGCTTCCAACGGCCTTGGGGCCGGATGATGAGTTGGCTACCGATTGGCGGTTGGGCGGGTACCCCTACCGCAACTTGATGTTGAGAAAGACCTATGAGAAGCAAAAGTATCATTTGCAGGTCGAGCTGTTGAAGTTGCAAGCTTGGGTCAAGAGCACCGGTCAGAAGGTGGTGATCTTGTTCGAGGGGAGAGATGCTGCTGGCAAAGGGGGCGCAATCAAACGCTTTATGGAGCACCTGAATCCTCGGGGGGCGCGCGTCGTCGCATTGGAGAAGCCTAGCGAAGTGGAGCGGGGTCAGTGGTATTTTCAACGCTATGTGCAGCATCTACCGACTGCTGGGGAAATCGTCCTCTTTGATCGATCTTGGTACAACCGTGCAGGCGTCGAGCGGGTCATGGGATTTTGTCGCGAGGATGAGTACCATGAGTTCATGCGACAGGCTCCAGAATTTGAGAGGAACTTGGTTCGTAGCGGAGTGCACTTGATCAAGTTTTGGTTTTCTGTCTCGCGCGATGAACAGCGTCGAAGGTTTAAGGAGCGGAAGAACCATCCACTTAAGCAGTGGAAACTCTCACCGATCGACATGGCTTCATTAGACAAATGGGAAGAGTACACGAAAGCCAAGGAGGCGATGTTTTATTACACCGACACTACGGATGCTCCATGGACGGTAATCAAATCGGACTGCAAGAAGCGAGCTCGGCTTAATGCAATGCGTTACGTGTTGCTGAAGATGCCTTATGTTGGGCGCAATGCAACCACTATCGGCAGTCTCGATCCATTGTTGGTCGGTCGAGCGAATGTGGTGTTTGAGAAAGGGGAAAGCGTCACGGATGGACTGGTAACTCCGACGGGGCCTATCAATGGGAATAGGTAAGTTCATGCGCGATCGATGTCGGTGGATGTGCCCTGTGGGTTTCATGGTAGCTTGTGTGGCGATGTTTGTTCTCCAGCACACTTTTCACGAAGAGCAACTTCGAGGCCAGGAAGTGGTGAACGGGGCTGTGGGTGCAGTAAAGTTTACTGATGTCTCATCGGCTATGGGATTGCAGTTGGCCGTTTCAGCAGCGTGTTGGGCAGATGTCGATAATGATGGATGGTCTGATTTAGCTGCTGGGGGAGTTGTTTGGAAAAATGAAATGGGTGAGAAGTTCAGCAAGCTCTTCGAGGGGATCGGCGAAGTCGTAGCCAGCGACTTTGATAACGATGGGTGGTGCGACTACTTTTCGTATTCGCAGTTAAAGCTCTTTCGGAATATTCAGGGTGGTCGATTCGAAGCATATCCATTACCTGAACTACCGAAAACGGTCAGCTTGGGGGCTTGTTGGGGCGATTGGGACCGCAATGGTCGGTTGGATTTATTCGTCGGTGGTTATGAAGATTGGGATGCAGGAATCACCTATCCGAGTTTTGTGTTAAAGCAACGCGAGGGTGGTGTCTTTGAAGTTGGAATGCAGGACACTCGGTACCGAGCTCGCGGAGTCAGTGCATGTGACTACGATCGCGATGGAGATTTGGATATTTATGTTTCCAATTATCGGCTTCAACCCAATGTGTTGTGGGTCAATGACGGCAACGGTAATTTCAGCGATCTGGCTATGATGGCCGGAGCGGTGGGGACCTCAGAGGGTTTTGTGGGGGGGCATTCGATAGGTGCTTGTTGGGGAGACTTTGATACCGATGGTAGAATCGACTTGTTCGTTGGGAATTTCGCCCACGTTGATGGACGAGGAGATCAACCTAAATCGCGGTTTCTTAGGAATCTAGGGGAAGGCACACCGGTTCGCTTGGAAGACAAGGGATCATGTGGAGTGTTTTATCAAGAGTCATATGCGAGTCCTGCTGCTGGGGATGCGGATAATGATGGGGATCTCGATTTGTTTTTCACCACCGTTTACGAGTCAGCATCTTTTGGTGTACGCAACGAACCAACCTTCTTTGTGCAGCGAAGCGATTGGGATTTCGTCAATGGCAATCAAGTGGCTGGGGTTGCCGGTTTAGGAGCTACATACCAAGCAAGTTGGGCTGATTACGATCTCGACGGAGACCTAGATTTAGTAACGGCTGGGAAGCTCTTCCGCAATGAAAGCCCGGAACTTGGGCATTGGCTATCGGTACGACTCGAGGGAGATGGTACAGAAGTAGCTTGTTCAGCGGTCGGGGCGCAGGTGCGGGTGTTCGCTGGTGAGAGGACTTTGGTTCGCCAAGTCGAAGCCGGAACTGGTCAAGGAAATCAAAACGACTTTGCGTTGCACTTCGGTCTTGGTGATCACACGGGTGCGGTGAAGATAGAAGTTGATTGGCCCGATGGAGTTCGCGAAGTGGTTATGGATTGTGGCATCGACCAATACCACAAGGTGAAGCGATCAGATCGAGTAAAGCGAAAAGATCAAGTGGAGCGAAAAGAAGGGCCATAATAACTCATGGGAGTTTGGCCCCTGAACAGAAGAAAGCGTTAGGAAGGTAACGGGGCTAACAAATGATCGATTTTGGTAGCGAGGACAAAGTCGTTTTCGCTGAGGCCGCCGATAGCGTGAGTCGTCAGTTCAATGCGTAGGTGTCGGTAGCCGGTCAAGTGGAGATCGGGATGGTGAGCTTCGGCTTCTGCAAGGTCGGCGATTTTGACAACGGCTTTCATCATCTCCGCGAAGTTCTTGAAGCGGATTGAGCGAGAGATCCATTTCCCGTCGGTACTGATGGTCCAATCTGGAGCTGCTTTTGTCAGCAGGCAAGCTTCGTCGGTACTTAGTGCGGGAACACCACCCTCGCATGGAAGGCATTTCTTTTGGCGGAGTTCTTCAGCGGCGGCGTTTGCCGAAGGATTCGTGTTTGCCGAGGGACTCGTGTTTGAAGCGGGGGTCGAGTTCATGATTTCTCCGGGGTGATTCGTTAGGAACGGTTGGATCCGTGATTGATTGCGGTAGAGGGATGAGCGAAAATAACTTTATTAGCTGTGAAAACGGATCGGTCGATTGCACAGTCTAGGTTTTTCCTCCCCACACGATTTTAGCTTTGGAGTTCTGGAAGTTATGTCTAATTATTCCTCTCGTCGACGGTTTCTCAAGAACGTTTCGGTTGGATCGGCAGGTTTGGCGGCGATTACACGCTTAGGGGATAGCTTCGGGGTAGCAGACAGCTTTGGGGCTCCGGTGATTCATCGAAAAGCTGACACGATGGTAGGCAGTGGTGATTACCAATACCGTGTGAATCATCAATTCTTGCAATTACCATCGGAGTATTCTTGGCAAACGACCCACAACGTGGCGGTCGATTCGATGAATCGGATCTACGTGATTCATGAAGGGCGAGAGAACATGAAGGATCACCCGTCGATCTTTGTGTTTGACGATCAAGGCCGATTCATCAAGGCTTTTGGAAGTCAGTATCAGGGAGGCGGGCATGGGATTGAGGTACGTAAAGAGGGAAGTGAGGAGTTTCTTTATGTGGCAGCTTACCAGCAGGTTAAAGCGTTTGCGAAGTTGACGCTCGATGGGAAGGAGATTTGGACGAAGAGGGCGCCGAAGGAGGCGAAGCTATACAACGAAGAAGAGTACACAGCGCCGAAAAAAGTGTGGGGGCGGGATCGGTTCATGCCCACGAATTTCGCCTTTTTGCCAACAGGTGGTTTTTTACTAGCGGATGGATACGGAGGGTTTCATATCCATCGTTATGATGACAACGGAAATTGGGTCAGTTCCTTTGGTGGGGCTGGCGAAGGCAAAGGAACCTTTAATACCCCTCATGGACTGTGGATCGATGATCGCGATGCTGCGAATCCTAAAATTGTGGTGACCGATCGCGCTCACAATACCTTGCAGATCTTCGATATAAGTGGCAAGTACTTAGAGACCATCAGCGGCTTTGGATTGCCTGCGAATATTGATTGCAAGGGTGATGTATTGTTGGTTCCCGAATTGGGGTCCCGAGTTTCTTTGCTAGATCGAAAGTATCAAGTGCTTGCGCAGTTAGGGAGTGACGTTGAGCGAGTGAAACAAACTGCTGGGGTACGTGAGGACGAGAAGCTGTGGTTGGACGGCAAGTTTGTTCATCCGCACGATGCATGTTTTGATCGCAACGGAGATATCTTGGTCGTCGAGTGGGTTCGGACAGGACGGGTAACCAAGTTGGAACGAGTGCGATAGGTCGTGCAGCGGCAAGTCAACGCCAAGCATTGTTTTTGACAATAGGGGGACGAGCCAATGGAAGAGAATGTGCGTGTTCCTGTACCGGAGTGGTCGAGTTCTTGGTTTGAGCAAAACCGATTCTACGTCGACATCGGACTGCATATCCTTTTGTTGGCCGCTGCCTTGATGCCGTTTTTGGTGTTGTATCTCAAGCGGAGATCGCCGGTCGGCTGGAGTGATTTTGCGTTGCTCCTAGGGTTTGGAAGTTTCTTGCTCTATGGGCTCGAACAGTTGAAATTCATTTTGCCAGAATACACCCTTGTCTTTGTTCGAGGGTATATGGCGTTGTGTTTCTTTGTCTTGGTGATCTCCACAGTGATGGTTGCTTTCAGGATCAAGAAACGCAGTAAGGGGGCATACGCTGTTCGCGTGCTCGGTACGCTTGGGCTCATAGGGCTGTTGATCGGATTGTGTTTGCCCGCGGTGCCATCTGCCCGTGAGGCATCGAAGCGGATGTTCTGTGCGGTTTCGCTGCGAACATTGGCGCTGGCGTTGATCGAGTCAAAAAGTGAAGGATTGGATCTGCTCAAGGATGACTGGAATCGAAATTCTATTGAATCTGGTGGGAAAGAGATCAGTTGGCGTGTAATGGTCTTACCTCGACTCGAGCATGGAGAATTGTATCGGCGATACGATGCGAAACAGGTTTGGGATAGCGAAGCAAACTGGGCATTAACCAAAGAGCGAGTACCCGAGTTGATGTGTCCTAGTGAACCGAAGCTGATGAGTCCGAAGGGAGGTCTTTTTGCGTCGTATGCCATGCTGCGCAATTCGAATCGCGATCCGAGCAATCCGAAGTTCGTTCCATCACAATGGAGAACACCCAAGGATGCGAATAAGATCTTGCTAGTGGAGTCTTGTGGAGCGAATATTCTTTGGACCGAGCCACGTGACGTGGATCTTGATACAGCGCAGTGGAATGTTTCATCAAAGCAACGCAGAGAGGGGGCCGAGCCATGGCGCGCTAAATCGATCGCGGCTTCGTATCATGGAATCGGTGCTCAAGCCGTCATGGGAGACGGTTCTGTTCGATTCCTATCTAGTTCCGTCGATCCACTGGCGTTGGAGTATCTGATCCGCGGAGAGTCTTTTGATTATTCCGAAGAAGAATAATCAGCATTAAACAAGGGAGTGAGCCTAGTATCGCTAGGAATAGAGCAAGAGCCGCTTCACGGTTCTTTGTTCCGTAGTGCAGAAGATCGAACATCCGCATTGCGATGGTCGTAACCCCAGGTGGTTGTACAAGCAGATAGCTTGATAGCTCCCCGAAGGCAACCGTAAATGCAATCGTCCAAGTTGCGAGTGCGGGCCAAAGCATCCAACGACAGGCTATCCAAAGTTTCCATCGATAGGTAAGTAGGGATTCGATAGCCAGCAACTCCTTATACTTTCGTTGGTATTGGGACCATGCCAACCAAAGGGATCCGAAAGCGATCGGGAGGGTGCGGAATTGGAGAGCGAGGATGGGGGGAAGAAGTGTTTGGTCGTAAAGCCAGCTCAACGATTCAGGGAGGCCGCCGAGCATCAGCTTGCTCACTGCGAGGTTGATAAGAGGGCCAGGCAGGGCGATCATACAGCCAAGGATGGCGAAGGTCATAGGTAGGAGCAACGGACGTTTGCTGATGGCAAGGAGAATTATGGCAATAAGGAGGCTTAGCAAAGCGGTCCAGCTACATAGTTGCAAGCTCCATTGGAATTCTTCGTTGAAGTCCTGAATGTGCCACAAAGAATTCAGAGTCTCTTCAGGAGACCATGTGCGAATTGGCTTATTTCCATCGAGGGTTGTAGACCATCCGAGACGTGAGAGAAGATTGCACCAAGGAATGATCGAGACCATGGAGATAATAAGCCAGGATATCATGCTCCAAGTTCGATAACTTGATTTGCTCAATTGAAGCCCCCTGCCCTGCTCTGTCGATGATTGTGGGGCAGGCTGGATTGCGAACCGATAAGTGAGGATCGCGAGGGCAAGTCCGCAAGAAAGCGAGATGGCAACAGAAGCTGCGATCGGAGCGCTGCGAAGCCGACCGAATTGGACTTGTTGGTAGATGCTTTCGCAAAGCGTAGGAACTTGGAACAAGTTCGTCACAACCATATCCGCCTGAACGCTGCTGCATGCCCAGAGCAGGGATAGGGCAATCCAAGGACGCATGTTAGGAAGTGCTTGGCGTGTGATTGCAGCGAGTGTGCCATGTTCTAGAAGGGATAGTTCGAAGGAGTACGTTCGAGCGCGGTGAGAGCCGATCGCTAGGATCCAAAAACACGATGGCAGGATCCCGCAGGTGTGAATCCAAATGACGCTTGCGATTCCAAGCCAGGGGTTGCGCGCTGCGGTGACTTGGCTCAGCCGCAGCCAACCGTAGTCACCGAATCCTGCGCTCCAAGCCGTTGCTTGGACGTAAAGTGGAATCGCAAGGAAGCTGGATAGAAGCAGAATAGCGATTGGCCAAGCGGCGATTCGAAACCAGAAGATCGTCAAGACGAGCAGTAGAGCGAACCCTGTGGAAAGAACCGCAACGCTACCGGCGATACCGATGGTATGTAGTAGCGAGTCGAGAAGCGGATTGTCCCATTGCATGACGTTATCGGGGGAGTCAGATGGGTATTAGTTAGATAATCAGGTAGATAATTCGATCAATACTCGATAGGTCGCGTTTATTGGATCGGTGGTGGGGATTGTTGAAGAGCGTTTGAGTCGATTCCGGCGTACTTTGGAATCGCAGGTTCTTTGATTTCCTTGAGAATGCGTTGGATGATTCGATCGGTTGTCATGCCTTCGGCTTGAGCTTGGAAATTCGTACTCAGGCGGTGACGTAGGACGGGGATAGCGATCCGTTTGACATCTTCGACAGCGACATTGAAACGACCGTCCATCGCCGCCATGGCTTTACCAGCTTGGATGAGGAACTGTCCAGCGCGGGGGCCTGCACCGAAATCGAGCAGTTCTTTAACGACTTCGGGAGAATCGCTTTCTCCGGGGCGAGTGGCTCGGACGAGCGAGACGACATACTTGATTACAAACGGGCTGACCGCGACAGAGTTGACCAGTTTCTGAATGTTGAGGATCGCGCGTGCCGAGAGGACTTTGGCGATCTCTGGGCGTTCCCCTCGCGTTGTCGCGGTGAGAATGCGTTCTTCTTCTTCAGCGTTGGGGTAGCCTACTTTGATGTTGAACATGAAGCGGTCGAGCTGGGCTTCGGGGAGCGGGTAGGTCCCTTCTTGTTCGATAGGGTTTTGGGTTGCGATGGTGAAGAATGGGTCGGGCAGTGTTAGGGTTTGTCGTCCGACACTCACTTCCCGTTCCTGCATGGCTTGAAGCAACGCTGCTTGGGTCTTTGGCGGGGTTCGGTTGATTTCGTCGGCCAAGAGAATATTCGTGAAAATTGGGCCTTCGACGAATCGGAATTCCCGTCGACCTTGTGCGTCTTCTTCGAGGACATTCGTCCCGGTGATGTCCGAGGGCATCAGGTCGGGGGTGAATTGGATACGTTTGAAGTTGACGTCGAGGATTTTCGCGAGGGAGGATACCATCAGCGTTTTTGCAAGGCCCGGAACCCCTTCTAGCAAGCAGTGACCTCGAGTGAAGATCGCAGCAAAGAGTTGTTCGATGACTTCTTCTTGCCCGACGATCGCTTTGCCGAGCTCGATTTTCATCTGTTCATGATGTTCGCGGAATTCACGGAGTAGGTCGCCGATACTCTTCGAAGGTTTTCCACTAGGGGTGCTTGCGTTGCTCACAGTCGTGGGTGCTTCCGTCTAATTGCGATACTGTCTAATTGCGATAGTGCGATTGGAAATCTTCCTGACGGCAAACTCGATATGCAAAGCGGTCAGGCATGGTGGTCGGTTGCCGCGTCCTTGAGTATCATACCAACTTCTTCGGCGGCGGGATTTGGTGTGAGATAATTCTCGATCGACACGTTTAAGTTGCTGGTCGAGTAGTTGCAGTATGAGCTGATTGCCGGGTGAGCTGGTTGCCGTTTGAGCTAGTCGCTGATCAACTTCAAAAATTTCCAATGATGAACTGGGAGACTTAGGATGGCGGATATGAAGGTCGATGTTGTGGCGCATTTGCATGCGAAGGCTGGGTGTGAAGAGCGGTTGCGAGAGGTGCTTGAGTCGTTCGTAGGTCCGACTCGGCAGGAAGAAGGATGTTTGCGATACGATTTGTTTGTCGACTTGGATCATCCCCACAAGTTCACCTTTATCGAGGAGTGGGCGAGTCGTGCGGCGTTGGAGAAGCATGGTCAATCGGCGCACATTCAAGCTGGTAGGCAACATTTTCCTGAGTTACTAGGGGAGCCTGCGTGGGTTCAAGTCGCGACGCGCATTGCGTAGTTTGGGGGGTGGATTGACGAATCAGAGCTCATCGGTGCTGCGGGAGTTGTTAGCCCCTCGATCGGTCGCGGTCGTCGGGGCTAGCGAGGTGCCTGGCAAGGTTGGGACAGGGGTGTTCCGAAATCTGCTGGGACTTGGTTACAGCGGAACTCTGTATGCCGTGAACTCCAAAGGAGGCCGTATTTGCGGAGTTCGAGCTTATCGACGGATTTCGGAAGTTCCTCCTGGGGTGGAATTGGCTGTGTTGTGTACACCCGCACCGACGATTCCTGGATTGATTGATGAATGCGGCGCGATGGGGATCCGAGGGGTCTTGGTCATCACCGCAGGCTTTCGGGAATTGGGAGAGCAAGGCAGGGAGCTTGAGACCGCCGTGATGCGAGCGGTATCTCGGTATCCCGGTATGCGATTGCTTGGGCCGAACTGCCTTGGATTGATTCACCCCGCATCGCGATTGAGTGCAAGCTTTGCGAACGGCATGCCCAAAGCGGGATCGTTAGCGTTTCTATCGCAATCCGGAGCGTTGTGTACTGCGCTGTTGGATTGGTCGTTGCGTGAGGGGATTGGATTCTCGCATTTCATCTCCGTGGGGAATCAGCTCGACGTAGGTTTCGCTGACTTGCTGGATTACTTGGCCCAAGATCCGGATACCAAGTCGGCGATGATGTACATTGAATCGATTAGCAAGCCACGCGAATTCTTGGAGGCAGCGAAACGATTTGCAAGTCGCAAGCCGTTGATTGCATACAAGGCGGGCCGATTCACTCAGTCTGCGCATGCGGCAAGTTCCCACACCGGCGCGATGGCAGGTGAGGATTCTGTATACCAAGCAGCCTTGGATCGCTGCGGGGTACATCGCGTGATGGACATGGAGTCGATGATACGATGTGCGGAATTGCTCGGTCAGAGTGCAGAGCAAGTGCGAGAGCGGGTTGCGATCGTGACCAATGCGGGTGGGCCTGGTGTGATGGCCGTCGATTCTTTGCTTGAACTCCAAGGTACTTTGGCAACTCTCTCTGAGTCCACCTTGGGAAAGCTTGAGAGTTTCTTACCCCCGAATTGGTCGCGAGGAAATCCGGTAGACGTCATTGGTGATGCGGATCCTGAAAGGTTCTCCAAAGCCGTACAAATCGTGCTCGACGACCCCGGAGTAGATACCCTCTTAGCGATCCTCAGTCCCCAATCGATGACCGATCCGACAACGACAGCCCAAGGGGTTGCGGCAGTGAAGGTCGCACCGGGGAAACGGCTACTTGCTTCTTGGCTTGGCGGAGTATCGATGCAAGCAGGAGTGGAGATTTTGCAGTTGGCTGGAGTTAGGAATTTCGAGTTTCCCGAACAAGCGATTCGAGCAATCGTCGACTTGGTAAAGGACACAGCACGCCGCTTGGAATTAGTCGGCGATGGGGATGATGAAGCTTGCGATGGACTTCGTGGCACAGAAGTTGGATTTGAGACCAAGCAAAGTAGCATCGAGGAGACAATGGCCCAATGTTCAGTCACCGCAGCGCTGCCGAAAGGTAGCCGATATACGATGAGCGAAGTGGAGTCGAAGCGACTCTTAGAGCTCTATGGGTTAAAGGTGCCAGCGGTGTCGACTGCAAGAAGTACCGACGAAGCTGTATTGCTGTCGGGGCAAATCGGGTACCCGGTAGTGATGAAGATTCACTCGGTGGATATTACGCACAAGACCGACGTTGGTGGAGTGAAGCTTGGGTTGCAGACACCGGAGCAAGTACGGGTAAGTTACGAGCATATGCTTCGAGAAGTTCGACTGCAACGTCCTGATGCAAGGCTCGATGGCGTGACGCTTCAGCCGATGATCGATCGGACCGACTGCGTCGAATTGATTGTTGGTATTAAGCGCGATCCCACTTTTGGACCTGTGGTCATGGTTGGTTTCGGCGGGGTAGCTGCGGAACTCTATGCAGATCGGGTGGTAGAGTTGCTACCGATTGGATCGAAGCGTGCGGAGTCTATGTTGAAGCGACTGAAATGTTGGCCATTGCTTGATGGATACCGGGGCAAGCCGAGAGTGGCTGTTGATGAAGCGATCAAGGTGATCGAGTTGGTTGCGAGACTTGCAGCGCAATGCGAGTGGATTGAAGAGTTGGATATTAATCCGATTTTAGTAGGTCCGAGAGGGGCAGTTGCATTGGACGGCCGAGTGGTTGTAAAGAATCCTTCTTAGTTGAATCCGGTTTTGGGGATTCAGACCTAGGATGGCTTACGGGTAGGTGATTGGCGGGTGCATTATTGATGGATAGCTCATTGGTGGGTGAGTGAGCTAGAACATACTCGGCTTGTTCATCCGCGAGGAGTGCTTCGCGGTGATCGCCTCGACGGCGGTAAAGTTCGGCTAGGTTTCTCCAAGCGTAATAGGTTGGTTGAGCGTCGAGGGAGCGTTGCAGAGCACCGAATGCTTGGTCGAGCGAATTGTTAAACAAGTGGTTGAACCCGAGTTGGTTGCTGATGTATGGGCGGTTCGGTGCGATTCGCATCGCAGCTTGGTAACAAGCGATTGCTTGAAGTCGCAAGATGTCGGATTTGCTTGGATCGATCTGCGTTTCACGCTCGTAGGTTTTCCCAAGGGCGTAAAGAAGGTCGGCGGTCCAGGGGTGCTGCAAGCAAGCTTGGGGGATCAAGTCGGCGAAGGTTTGTAGGGTCTCATCGACATCCGCACCCGACTCAAACGCGGCTTCATCGAGTGCTCGAAGCGCATGTTGTAGGGCGGATTCGTGAGGCATCGATCGACGGATCGCTGGTTTCCTCGAACTGTCGTTTTGGTCGGTCTTCAGAAGTTGATCCAAGCGTCGTGTGATGAGTGTAAGACCTGAACGGACTTCTTCTCGGGCGCTATAGGAACTACTGGTGCGGAGTAACTTGTCGCAGTGGTCAAGTCGTTCGATAAGTTCGGGATAAAGATCCATCCATGGGGAGGAAGGATCGGCTGACGGATCCGAAGGTGCAACAGGAGTGAACTGATCCGAGTGAGGGTTCGATGGGTCTAGGAGGAATGTTCGAGGGAAGGAGTCTGGGAGTCGAAGTTGAGCTTCGCGTCGTTCTCTGGTCTCACGGCGTTTAGCTTTGGATTTCTTGTCTTCCTCGACACGTTCAGTGACAGATTCCGTCAGGTTCTCTATGGGACTTACGCGGGAGGAGATAGGGGTTGATGGGAGAGACTCGTTGGGAGTTGTGTTGGGTTGCACATCGGGCAGCCCTTGTTGGATGCGTCGCGGAAATGGGGACGCAGGTCCGGGTGCATTGAGGAAATCTGACGCGCCTGGATCGAGGATTAAACCGTTGGCAGGAAGGCTTTGCCAAGGCGCGTTCGAGGGTGGAGCCTGCGCAGCAGCGAATGGAGCGGAGGAAAGCAGAGCACAAACAATCCAGACGAAGGATTGAGGAAGTCGAGTGCTAGTTGCGAGCTTGGGAATGCTCTTCGGATCGATTGCGCTGCGCATACCGAGAGGATCGGAGCGGAAAGCGATGCGTGTTGAGTGTGGATAGGAGAGGTATGCGGAAGGTACGGGGGTGGGGGTGTCCTGGCGGGATTAAAGAGAAGATTTTACCTATCTTTACAGGTTGGTAGTTTGAGGGGAGTGGGTGGTTTGGGGGTTATTGAAGATCGCTTAAACGCTTATGTTTTGGCAAATAAAAACCCCCGCAAGTCGATGACGGTTGCGGGGGTAATGATTTTGCAAATTGCTTGGCGTCGGCCTTAGCGATCGTTTTCTGCAACGATCGGGTAAGCGATACCTGCGAGGAAGGCACCGAGGATTGGTGCAACCCAGAACAGCCAGACTTGTTGAACGGCCCACATGTCTCCGCCGCTTAGCCCTAAGACGGCAGCAGGTCCAAAGCTACGAGCTGGGTTTACCGAGAGGTTGGTTACAGGGATACCAATCAAGTGGATAAGGGTCAGACCCAAACCGATGGCGATTGGAGCGAAGCCAGCAGGAGCACGCTTATCGGTCGCACCGAGGATGATGAACAAGAAGAAGAAGGTCAGAACGACTTCGGCTACGAAAGCGGAAGCCATGCTGTAGTTACCCGGAGAATGATCATCGTAGCCGTTGCAAGCGAAGCCGCTTTCGACGAGGCTGAAGCCCGGGTTACCTTGAGCGATGTAATAGAGGGTATAGGCACCGAGGAGTCCACCGATGACTTGAGCGATGATGTATGGCACAAGGTCTTTCGATGGGAAACGCTTCGCGATTGCAAGACCGAAGGAGACTGCTGGGTTGAGGTGACAGCCGGAGATGTGACCGATTGCGTAAGCCATGGTCAGGACGGTCAAGCCGAAGGCGAACGAGACGCCGACGAGTCCGATACCGAGGTTGATCGGGACGTTGTTTGCGTCGGACATAAACTTCGCTGCGAGGACGGCGCTACCGCAGCCACCGAAGACGAGCCAAAAAGTGCCGAGAGCTTCGGCGGTACAACGTTTTCCAAGATTCATCAGTCAGTCCTTTTCAATAGGAAATTACAATTCGGGCAGCAGGTGCCTAGAGGCAAATATTCCAAGACGGAAATAGTACACAGTAAGTAAAAATTTCCATACAGCACTATTAGGGGAGGGAAAAGAAAACTAGCTGAATGAAAGGATGGGGACGACTCAGTCCTCGCAAGGCTTGGATTCTGACTCGCTGGGGATCTAGTTCGCTACCTTGCCGAACTGCAAATCTGCTGAATTCCTTGGGCAATCGCTATGTGCCCCCGAACTTTTGGAGGGGAACCGCGTCTAATCCGGAGCGATTTTCAGCTGAGGTTTCACCGGCGGAAAGAGCGAGCGTGAAGTTCTGGCGGTAGGGATAGGTGGTAAGGAAAGAACCTGGGAATCGATGATAGAGAACTTTTGGAACTACTTGAGTGGGCTGTTGCAGAACAACCAGATCTTCAGCGGAGGTCTGGTGTTGATGGTCGGCGGGGCCATTTTGGCCTATTTTCGCCAAGTTCCGTCCCACATTTATCAATTCATCCGTCGTCGAGTGATCACGGAGATTGATATTTTGGATCGTGACCCGGCATTTCAGTGGGTCGAGAAGTGGCTTGCGCAGCATGCTTATGCGAAGAATCGGGCGCGATCGCTGACGGTTCGTACTGAGTCGATCGACTACGACGAGCGGAGCAGTAACCCATCGATGGATGCGCGACCTCGGATTATGTTCACACCGGCTCCTGGGGTTCACTGGTTATTCTTCCGGAACCGACTGATCTGCTTGCATCGTGAGCGACCGAAGCCGAATGAGGGGTCGGGCCAACCGGTCAACGTACGAGAGTGTTTTAACATCACCATCTTCTCGCGCGACCGACGGCTAGCTCACATGCTGCTCGAGGAAGCTCGGGATGTTGCTTTGCCGAAATCGGAGGTGCGTTTAACAGTGCATCGCGCCGGTCAAGGATATTGGCTTGAGCAAATGAAGCGATTGCCTCGACCGCTTGAGTCGGTAATTTTGGCGAATGGATTGATGGAGGAAATGCTTGATGACGCCAAAACGTTCTTGGCACGCCGTGATTGGTACCTTCAGCGTGGGATCCCATATCGACGTGGGTATTTGCTGCATGGGCCTCCGGGTACCGGAAAGAGTTCGGCGGTCGTCGCGATCGCTTCGGCACTCCAAATGGACATCGCCGTTTTGAGTTTGGGGGATTCGAATTTGGACGACAACAGTATTTCTGAGTTGTTCAGTTCGATTCCGGTCAACAGCATCGTTTTGATGGAAGACATCGACTGTGCGTTTTTGGAACGCAAGGAGAACGAGGACAAGCGAAGCAAGATCACCTTTAGCGGTTTGCTCAATGCGATCGATGGCGTAGCAGCGGGCGAGGGGCGATTGCTCTTTGCTACGACGAACCACATCGAGCGATTGGATCCTGCATTGATTCGACCAGGGCGAGTGGATCGCAAGATGTATGTTGGTCATGCGACACGCGAACAAGCCCATCAGTTGTTCCTCCGGTTTTTCCCAGAGGCAGGCAACGAGGTAGCCAATCGATTCGCGGAGAAAGTCCCGTTGGGCAAAGTGACGATGTCGGCCTTGCAGACTCACTTGCTCATGTACGCCGACGACCTCGACGGTGCGATAGCCGAGGTCGACGATATGCTTGCTGCAATCAACTATGGTTGGGATTCGCCGTCTGGCAAATCCGAGACTTCGCGATTAGGGGAGTCCGATCGTGCTGGTGCGGATACGGCAGAGGTTGCTGTCGGCGGTGATAAATAGGGTTGACCCATCTTCTCCGAAGCAGCAGTTGCTCGTGCGTTCTCCGGTGTAGAGACGCCCGAGCAATTCGCCGGCGTTGTTGAACACATAGATACCCCCTGGGCCGCTGGCCCAGATGTTCCCTTTTTTGTCGACAGAAAGTCCATCGGGCAACCCAGGATGCACTCCGACTTGGTCGGTCGCATCATAAAAGAGTTTTCCAGGTCCCAAGGTCCCGTCGTCTTTGACCGGGAAGGCCATCCAGATGGCTTTCTTCGGATCGCTTTGAGCGACATAAAGGGTCTTCTCGTCCGGAGAGAAACCGATCCCGTTTGGACGCGCAAGTTCGGTGGTCATCAAAGAAAGTTCACCGGTCTTTTTCGAGATCCTGTAGACACCGAAATGATCGAGTTCGCGTCTAGGATCATTCTCTCGTTGTGGGAGTCCGTATGGTGGATCGGTGAAATAGATGTCGCCGTTGGATTTGAGCGTCCCGTCGTTTGGACTGTTCAGTCGCTTGCCTTGGTAGTTGTCCGCAAGTGTTCTTTTGCCGCCGTTGGGGGTCAGAACACTGACGCGTCGGTCACCATGTTCGCACATGACTAGGTTACCGTCGGAGTCTTTGAGCAATCCATTCGCGCCGGGTTCGAGACCGTAATAGGTTACCCCGGTGTATCCCGAAGGATTCATAAACAAGCTGATGCCGTGGAATTTCGACCAGCTGAAAATCGAGTTTCGTGGGATGTCGGTAAAGAGTAGATAACCGTTGTCTTTATCACCCATCCACAGTGGGCCTTCGGTCCAAGTGAAACCGTCCGCAAGGACTTCTAGTTTCGCATCGGCAGGAATCAGTGCATCGAACTCTGGTTTGAATCGTTCGATTTTCCCGATGGAACGCATCGGCGGTTGGACCGCAGCGGCGGATTTTGCAGGGGTTTGGGCTCGAAGGTTTTGCATTGATGTGGTGGGAGCACAAAGGAGGGGGAGGATGCTAAGAGCAAAGTAGTGAAGTAGTGACCGCATTCGCATGGTTCGGCAGGGCCTTTCGATTCGAGAGAGGGGGTTTCAACGTCAAGCATCGAGTATACTTGGGATGAATCCGTCGCCAAAAGGGGGCTGACGGAAACTAGATTCTAGCGTTTTCTTCCGGTCGATGCATGTTTTGCAGTCGATCGAAAAAGACTTAGTCTGCCCGGCCCTACCCCGGCCTACCCTACCCTGGCCTGGCCTGCCCTACCCTGGCCTGCCCTACCCTATCCCGCCTTACGATTGCCTTGAACACCATGTTTGGATCCCTAATGCGAAGAGACATCGAAACGTTTCGTGGCTTTTTCGGGCTGCAAAGAACTTGTCGGATCATTTGCGGCAGTTTTGCATTCGGGGTCGGATTGCAGTGCATCGGTTTTGCGGATGAGGCTCCATCAAAGATCGATTATCAAGAGCAGATCAAATCGCTGCTTCGCGAGCGCTGTTTCGCTTGCCATGGCCCGTTGCGGCAAGAAGGCGGACTGCGGCTTGATACTCGCGACGCGATGATCACTGGCGGTGATTCCGGAAACGCATTGATCCCCACAGATGCAGACAAGAGCCTTTTGTTGCAACGGATTTCAAGTACCGATATTGCGAACCGCATGCCCCCCGAGCACGAAGGGGAAGCCATGCGATCCGAGCAGATCGATCTGCTTCGCCGATGGATTGAGATGGGAGCCGAAGGGATCGCAGGCGAAGAGCCTGAGCCAGACCCGCGTGCACATTGGGCTTTTCAAGCGATTACCAAGCCGCAAGCACCGCATAGCGGTGAGGATGGGGGCAAGTCACCGCACCCGATCGATTTCTTTTTGGCCGATGTGTATTCGAAGCATCAGGTCGAGGGTTTGGAACGGGCTTCGAATGAAGTCTTACTGCGGCGATTGAGTTTTGATTTGATCGGGTTGCCACCGACTTTGGAAGAGTATTCTCAGGTTCCAGCGGAATGGGATCCGCAGTGGTATAGCCAACAGGTTCAGCGATTGTTGCAGGATCCACGCCATGGCGAGCGATGGGCAAGGCACTGGATGGATGTTTGGCGATTTAGCGATTGGTGGGGACTAGGTGATCAGCTTCGCAACAGCCAATTGCATATGTGGCATTGGCGGGATTGGATTATCGAGAATCTCAATGCGGATCGGCCTTATGACACGATGGTGCAAATGATGTTGGCTGCAGATGAGATTTCTCCAGAGGATTTTGGGGATCTCCGCGCCACCGGATTCTTGGCCCGCAACTATTTCCTATTCAATCGCAATCAATGGATGGATGAGACGATCGAGCATGTGAGCAAAGCGTTCCTCGGTTTGACCATGAACTGCGCAAAGTGCCACGATCACAAATACGATCCGATCGAGCAAACTGACTATTATCGCATGCGAGCGATCTTTGAACCCTATCACGTTCGGCTTGATCAAGTCGCTGGCGAATTGGATTTGAATAAGAATGGGTTGCCGAGAGTCTTTGAAGCGTTGCTCGATACGCCAACGTACCGGTTCGAACGGGGGGAAGAGTCAGCACCGGATAAATCCGAAGTCATGATGCCCGGTGTGCCGGAGTTTCTATCGAATAGCACTTTCGCAATCACCCCTGTGAAATTACCCGGTGTGGCTTGGCAACCCGAGCGTAGGCCTTGGGTTATCCCGGAGATTATTGCTAAGGCTCGCGGAGCTATCGATGGGGCGGAGAAGTCGGTTGCCGAAGCTCAGCAGGTGTTGAGCAAGGCACAAGAGGAACGCGATCAATGGTTAGCGAGCAGGGGAGCTTCTGAGGGGGCTGCCTCTGACGGTAGAGCATCTGACGGTGTTGCGACTAACGGAGTTAGAGTTGCGGACACTCCTGTTGTCTTGCTCAAGGAGGATTTTCAGAATCTTGATGCAACACGTTGGCAGACCGTCGGTGGGGAATGGAAACATGAAGCTGGTAAGTTACAACAGCTTCGTGACGGCCAGGAGCGGAGTATTTTGCGATGGTTGGGGAAAGCCCCTAGAGACTTCGATGTGACGTTGAAGTTCAGCATCCTGGGTGGCAGCACCTATCGCAGTGTAGGAATTACCTTCGATGCTACTGCGGATCAACCGAAAGCGGATTCTACGAATGAACCATCTGCCGATCCCCAGGCGGCGGCCAAGGGGTTAGTTCCCGGTCCTAACGATAGCGAGGTGATGGTCTATGTAAGTGCCCATGCTCCGGATCCGAAGGTGCAAGCGGCTTATGCCGTTCAGGGGGCTTACCATTACCCTCCCGAAGGCCGGGCTTCGATGCCGGTGATGTTGCAGCAACCTTATACGCTTCGCGTTCAAGTTCGAGGGGATCTGGTCAATGCCAGTGTTGATGGTCAACCAAAAGTTGCTTGGAAGATCCCGATCGATCGCCGTGAAGGTGGGCTGCGATTGACTGCGTTTGATGTTCAGGTCGCTTTTCACGAGGTTGAAATCAGTACGTTACCTGCTTCTGTGCCGATGCGAGAGCCCGGAGGGCTCAACAGTTTAGATCCGGAAGCGAAATGGAAGCTCGCAGGATTGGGGTTGGAGGCCGCGCAAAGGCGATTGGAGAACGCGCGGCTGGAAGTCGAGATGCTCGAAGCGCGTCGCGTGGCATGGGAAGCTCGTTGGGCTCGGGAGGATGGTGAGTTCCAGGGAGCTTCTGACGAAGAACTGCTTCGATTGCGGGATCAAGAAAAACCGCTTGTGCAAGCATCGGTTCGAATCGATCGTCAGGTTGAGTTAGGAAAAGCCAAACTGCGTTATATCTCGGCAAGTACCGAGCAGATCAAGTCTGCGCCGGAAAAGAAAGAAGCAGCAGATAAGGAGTTAGAGTCTGCAAAGCAAGCGGTGGAGAAGCAGGAATCGATGATCGATTCTGTGGAAGGAGATCTAGTTCGATTTGTGGGTGGTAAATGGAGTGCGACTCGGTTTCTCAATTCGGGGGCGGACGATCCAGCATTAGAGTTTCGCTCGACAAGTACAGGTCGCAGAAGTGCTTTGGCTCGATGGATCACAGACAAAAGCAATCCTCTTACAGCACGTGTTGCCGTCAATCACATCTGGAGTCGGCATTTTGGAGAGCCGTTAGTTGCGAGCGTCTTCGATTTTGGGAATAAAGGCACCAAGACAGAGCATAGAAAGCTGCTCGATTGGCTTGCTTGTGAATTGATGGAGAACGGTTGGAGCATCAAGCATATCCATCGATTGATTCTTGAGTCAGAACATTACCGTCGAAGTTCCAGGTTGCCGACGGAAGGTCGGGCTTTGGAAGTCGACCCGGACAATCGAATGTTATGGCGGCGCACACCTATACGACTTGAATCGCAAGTTGTCAGGGATTCGATTCTTGCGTTGGCGGGTCGGTTGGACAACTCGATCGGTGGTCCTTCGGTGGCTATGAAGGATCAAGCGGATTCGGTGCGTCGCAGTTTGTATTTCTTTCATTCGAACAACGAGCGAAATCTGTTGTTGACGACTTTTGACGAAGCGTTGGTCAAAGAGTGTTATCGTCGTGAGCAGAGCATCGTTCCGCAGCAAGCTCTCGCGCTCAGCAACAGTAAGCTTGTGCTGGAAAGTTGCGTCCAGATTGCGGATCGCATCAGTGCTACGAGCCACACCGAAGAAGCATTTGTTCGCGGAGCGTTCCTGTGGTTGTTGGGAATCCGGGCGAACGACGAGGCGGTGGGCCGAAGTATCGAAGCGATGGCTCGCTGGCGAGGAATCGCTGACACTGGGTTGGGGCAAGGTCATCCGCAGCGCGAACGTGTGTTGCTGATCTGGGCGTTGCTAAACCACAATGACTTCGTGACATTGCGCTAAATAGCTGCAAGCTAACGAACCGATCGACTCGTTAGTCTTGGTGCGAGTCGTCTCGGTACGGTTTGACCGTATTGGTTTGCTGCTGTGTTTTCAAGCCGCGTTTTCAACCAGCATTTCCCAGCAGTGTATTCAAGCGGTGTGTTCAAGCGGTGTTTTGTTTAGAGGTCTTGTCGGTAGAGTAACCAGCAGCTTGCCGAGAGCATCACTGCGATGAAGATGGCGTTCGTCCAGATGGGCTGCCAAGGGTCTCTTTGGATCGTTGGCATATCGAGGTCAGCTCGGTCGATGGCTGTTACTTTGTTGTCCGGGTTCTTCAAAATGTATTGGATCGTTTCTTGGATTGCTGATGGTTTTGGATTGACCAAGTAGAAGGGATTGATGAGGTAGTCGTAGAGGAATTCAGGAGTTGTGGGAGCTGGGCGGAAGGTGAGAGTACTTTGCGTCAAAGCGTTGTCCCATACATCGACTTGTTTGATATGGTGAGCGACCCAGAGTCTACCGAGTTTGTCGAAGGCCATGGTGGAAGCGAATCCTTGCCCCGAGAGGTTTGGAGTCGAAATGTTCAAGAGCTTTTCCGATGGGGCTGTGGTTGTATCGGTAGCCGCATTAGCTGTTGCATTAGCTGTTGCATTCGATGTCTGTTGCACGATCCATAGCTTCCCTGACTTGCTCAGCAAGGCAACGCGACCGTCCTCAGCGACTGCCGTACGCTTGATAGTCACTTTCCCGAGCGATTCGAATTCGGAAGATTCCGACATCGAATCGATGTTGACCAAAATGGGGACGGAGTCTTCGGGGCAGACGATGGCGGTTCGTCCGCAGATGGCGATATTCGCGACGGTCTCAGCGGGGAAATCCAGATCAATCGCTTTGCGTTTAACGAACTTCTTTCCATCGTATTCGAACAGGGTCAGTACCCCTTTGGAGACGACGAGTAGTTCGGAGGTGTTTTGAACACGGCAAGCGGCTAGTGGTTTACGGAAGTCCCAATCGGAATCGGTGACTTTGCGGTGACTTTCTGTCGCTTGTGGAAGTTTCACATCGAAGCCGAAGACAGTGATTTTTTGTTGTTCGTTTTTCGAGGAGGATTCTTGATCGAACAGATAGGCAGCGTCGGCGGTGATCGACAAGAGTGAGTCATCCCAAGGGATTACATCGGTGGTATCCAAGGGTAGTTCGGGGGCGGAGTCGAGGCGGATGTCATCCCAAGGTTTTCGTTTTTGCTCGGCAGGAGTGGCGGCGGTTTGAGTGGGAGCTGTCGCCCACTCTGGGAAGCGAGCAAATTCGAGCCGTGGGGAGCTTGAGCCACCGAGTCCCATGGGGACGAAGCGGGTGCGACCGAAGTAGAGGTTGCCTTGTTTTGCATCCCAGAATGGTCCTAGGACGCGTTGGCCGTTGACATCTCCGAAAGCGACTTGCCAAGCTTTCGCATCGGCGTTCCAAAAGAGGATTCGCCCTTGGCGATTCGCTGTGACGGGAATATCCCCGATCGGCAGGATGCTTTGGATTTCCGGCGGGCCTTTGAGGAATCCTTCGGCGATGTTTCGTACGACACCGATGGTGAAGCAAATACCCCAGAACAACGCCGTGATCACAACGCAGATGATCGGGTTCTTCCAGATCAAACCGACGAAAGCAGAGACAGAGTAGAAGACCATGAAGGCGAAGATGAACAGAGGGATGCACCAAAGGATGCCGTTGTTCCAAATACCGAGTTGCATGCCGGCGTAGAAATAGAGTCCCGCGATAAGGAACGCCACGTTCATTGCGACGAAGATGCAACCGCCGATGTATTTGCTGAGGAACAATAAGCTTCGAGACAGAGGTTTGCTCAGAAGCAGGTGCAGCGAGCCGGTTTGAAACATGTCGGGGATCATCGGTGCAGTGATGACGATAGCGACCATCATGGCGATCTGACCGAGGCCAAGCCACATGATGAACGGGAATAAATTCGCTTCGATGAAGGGACGTATTTGCCGCATCGTAAACGGCAGTGGATCCATGAATTTCATTCCGGCGTATGTCAGCCAAGTCGCTTGGCCGGTAGCGGGTCGGATGGAGCCTGGGAAAGCCAGATCGAGAAGTCGTCGATTGAGTTTCTGAAGTTGGTCAGGAGATTTTTTCGGGGTTTCGAGAATGTCTTTGAGCTCATCGCGGCGGTCTGCGGTCGGCCAAGCTTGTTTATCGTAGAGGTCTTCTTTTTCGAGGAGTTGGTTTAGAGTTGATACGAGTCGTCCGATAGATATTTTGCGTTTGGATCGTTCGCGATCTTTCAGTGTGGATTGAAAGTCTTCGTCGAGTTTTGCAAAGATAGCGCGTTGGGATCGCGTTCCCCGTCCTGCGGACGCTTGTGCAAGTTGGTCCATCATCGCGCCGGCGTTGGTAACGTCCCCGGTTCCGATGCGATAGGTTTCGCCTTCGGAGAGAGCCAGTGGGAAGAGAGCCAGCAAGATCAACGACCAACCGGCAAGCAAGATCCACAGCACGCGCGATCGGACCGATTCGATGAGACTATCGTAGAGAACAGCGATGTAGGGTTTCATTATTTTGCGGCTCCGACGATGTTCATGAAGACTTGTTCGAGGCTTGGGCGAGCTCGTTCGATACGGAGTATGCTGATGTTGTTAGCTCGCAAAGCATCGACGAGACGATCTGCGCCGGCTTGGTCGATCGAAGGAATCGAGATTCGAGAAAGATTGTGTTCGGCAGATGATTGCAGCTCGGGGGATGCAGAAGTTTGTTCGACGAGGCTTTCGAAGACGATTGGCTCGAGGCTTGCGTGTTCGGGAAGTATGTGGAGTTGTTCGATACTCGATGGTGAGGAGATCACTTCGAGAACCAGAGCTGCTGCGTTTTCTTGAGTGTGGCTTCGGATCAGTCCATCGATCGTGCCGATTCCTCGCAGTTTACCGAGGGCCATGATTGCGACTCGATCGCAGATCAGCTCGACTTCTTGAAGGATGTGGCTATTGAGGAAAACCGTCTTACCCCGATTTTTCAGTTTTTCCAGGACGTCTCGGATTTGAGAGCGACCCATGGGGTCAAGTCCATCGGTGGGTTCATCGAGGATTAGCAAGTCCGGGTCGTGAAGCATCGCTTGGGCGAGTCCAAGTCGTTGTCGCATACCTTTCGAGTAGCGTCGGACAGCTTCGTTCTCGCGACCCTTGAGGCTGACGAGTTCGAAAAGTTCATTTTCGCGTGCAGCGATTTGAGAGTTCGACATTTCGCTCAAGCGACCGTAGAAGTACAGCGCGCTGCGACCGGTGTGGTGACGTGGGAAGACTAGGTTTTCGGGAAGGTAACCGATGCGACGTCGCGCGGCCTTGCTGCCTGCTGGTAGTTTGAGAACTTGGGCGGAGCCTTTGGTAGGATGCAGGATCCCGAGGAGTACTTTGATCAGTGTTGTCTTTCCTGCGCCGTTTGGTCCAAGCAGTCCAAAGACTTCCCCGCGAGTGACTTGCAGCGAGACTTCTTTCAGGGCTGCATGGATGCGAGGAAAGATGAATCCTTCGCGGTAGGACTTCGATAGGTGATCGACATCGATGGCAAGAGAGGAGTTTGAAGCGAGAGATGAGGCAGGGGGAGCAGCCATAGCGATCGTGGATTCGAAAGTGAAAGACGAGGAGGATCCAGGTATTCGTACTTCTACTGTATATCTTGGGGATTCGCGAGAGTGCAGCGAGAAATCTGCGAAAATCGATTGGGCTTATTCTCTAGCGAACCGATTTCGAACCCAAGATGCCCATGGATGGGTTCAGCTCGGCGGTTTGGTCCAAGCAAAGCGTGATCGGAACCATTTTGGAGTCGTTGTGGATCCATAGCGGTGATGGAAAATTGGTGAAAGCCCGAAGCCAGGCTTCGCCTAGTGGATGTTTTCTTGGTAGAATTGTGTCAGTCCGGATGGTACGTCCATCCTCCCACCTTTGGATATTTCCAAGCGGTCTGACCCGGTTGGAGATTTCGCAGGGCGTAATGCGTAGGCACGCCTTGCTTCTGGCACCTTTCTTTTTCTACATGCGAATTCTCATGCATCGAATTGTATCTCTCCCCTCTTGGAACAGATGGTTCTGTTTTATGAAAAAAGCGACGATGGTTTGTGCGGGTATTGTTTTTGCAGGTCTCTTTGGATTCTCGACAAGTGTCGTGAATGCTGGAGAGCCTAAGTCGTTGTTCAACGGCAAGGACTTTGATGGTTGGCACGGTCGACCGACGGTAGATCCACGCAAGTGGGAATCGACGCCAGAAGCAGACAAAGCGAAGTGGAACAAAGAGATTGCCGACCATTGGCGAGTCGACAACGGCGAGATCGTCAACGATGGACAGGGAGCTTACCTTTCGACCAACGCAGACTTCGGCGATTTCGATTTGATGTTGGATTACAGAATCGTCAAGGATTGTGATTCCGGTATTTATCTTCGAGGGATACCTCAAGTTCAGATCTGGGATCCGGATGCAGAGAACAATCGCAAGAACGGTAACGAGAAGGGAAGTGGCGGGCTTTGGAACAATCCAGCGGGATGGGCTGGCAAAGATCCATTGGTCCGTGCGGATAATCCTGTAGGTCAATGGAACACGATGAAGATGCGTCTGGTCGGAGAGCGATGCTGGGTGTGGCTCAACGACAAGCCGGTTGTGGTCAATGCAAGGCTCCATGATTACTTCGCCCCTGGGCAACCGTTGATTCAACGCGGCCCGATTCAACTGCAAACGCACGGAGCTGAGATTCGTTTCAAGAATGTAAAGTTGCAGGAGTTCAGCGCTGAGGAAGCCAATGAAATTTTGCGCAAGGCTGAAGACGAAGAGTTGTCGAAGAGCAGCAAAAAGTTCGACGTACTTTTCAATGGAAAAGATTTGGCTGGTTGGCAGGGTGCGGTTGGTAACTACACCGTAACCGAAGGTGCAGTTCAGTGCCTGCAAGGCAAAGGTGGTGTACTGTACTCGGAAAAGAGTTACGGTGATTTTGTGTTCCGCGTTGATTTTCAACTTCCTCCTGCCGGCAACAACGGTTTGGCGATTCGCTACCCAAGTGCAGAGGAACTTGAACAACTACCGAAGGATCAACGTCACGGAGATGCGGCTTACGTCGGTATGACGGAATTGCAAGTCCTCGATGATGCGCATCCGAATTACAAGAGCATCGATGCGCGACAAGCACATGCGAGCGCTTACGGTATGGTGGCTGCAAAACGAGGTTATTTGCGTCCGACTGGGCAATGGAATCATCAAGTCGTCACGGTCAACGGGTCGAAGATTCAAGTGGAATTGAATGGAACGAAGATTCTTGATGCCGACTTGGCGACCGTCAATGAATACATGGCTAACACTCCGCATCCGGGCAAAGATCGTGCGAGCGGTCACATCGGATTTGCCGGTCACTCCGATCCGGTCAAGTTCCGAAACATCGAAATCTTGCCTTCGGCTAACTAGGTTTGTTGTGCCTTCGGCTAACTAAGTTACTAGCGACGAGGGGACATACTCGATCATGAAAGGGATGGTTTTGAAGCGACAATTGTTTCGTCATGCGGTTCGTTTTGGATGGATCGCAATGGGGATTTGCCCTTCGATGCTCTGGACAGCTTTCTGCGGGCCGGATTCGGCTTGTGCTCAGGAAGCTTCGGCGGGAAGTGCTCGATCGGTTTTAGAAATTCCGGATGCTTCGGCGGGCTCTGAGAAAGAGATGAAACCGTACGTTGAAAAGATCGAGCATTCGGCTGCCAAGATCGAGATGTTGCCGATTCCCGGTGGAAGTTTCCGGATGGGTAGTCCGGATTCCGAAGCTGGACGCAACGCGGATGAAGGTCCTGTCCATGAGGTTCAAGTCGGACCGTTTTGGATGGCGAAGTTCGAAGTGACTTGGGATTCTTACGATGTTTGGATGTCGGATCTCGATGTCTTCTATCGCGAAGTAAACAAAGTCCAAGCGACACCGCGCGATGAGTTGGCGGATGAGTTTCAAAAGAGTCAACCGACCAAACCCTATACCGACATGACCTTTGGTATGGGCAAGCACGGTTATCCGGCGATTTGCATGACGCAGCATGCCGCAAGGACATTCTGCAAATGGCTCTCTCGCAAGACCGGCAGATATTATCGTCTGCCGACCGAAGCCGAGTGGGAGTACGCATGTCGAGCAGGAACGCAAACCGCTTATTCGTTCGGTGATGATCCCGCAGAGTTAGAAAACTACGCTTGGTTTGCCGATAACGCGGGTGAAGGATACCACAAGGTTGGTTTGAAGAAACCAAACCCTTGGGGGCTTCACGATATGCACGGCAACGTTGCTGAGTGGGTTCTCGACCAGCACACGCCGGATGGTTACAAGCTGGATTTAGCCAAGAGCAATCCATTGTTTGTTCCGCAGACGCTCTATCCTCGAGTCGTTCGAGGTGGAGGTTGGGATAAGGATGCCGTGACGCTACGTTCTTCGGCGAGAGAAGGGTCTACCGAAGACTGGATCGCGCAAGATCCGCAGTCTCCGGTAAGCATTTGGTATCTCACCGATGCACTGCACGTAGGGTTCCGGGTCGTGCGACCTTTGCAAGAGCCTAGTGAAGAAGAGAAGAACAAGTTTTGGGAGTATTCCGAGCCGATCCAAAAAGAGCGGCCAGTTCCTCTCGAACGCTAATGCATGTCATCGATTTTTAATTAATTGAACAGCTTGTTCGTTGAACAAGCAGAAATCCATTTCGTCTATTTTCCTTTCCATCAAGAATTGGAGCAAGTTCCATGACACAAGTGATCAATACAACAAGCGATTCGAGCGATAAGGGCTCGAATCGAAGAGGTTTCATCAAAGCGGGGACTAGTCTGGCCGCTGCTGCTGGGCTAACCAGTGCACTCGCACGTTCGGTTCACTCAGCTGAAGACAATAAGATCCGCGTAGCGTTGATCGGATGCGGTGGCCGCGGTACCGGGGCTGCTGAAAATGCTTTGCAAGTCGACAACGGCGAAATTGAACTCGTCGCGATGGCCGATGTTTTCGAGAACCGATTGAGCAGCAGCTACGCGAAGCTCAAGGAAAATTTCCCGAAGAAAGTGGACGTTCCTAAGGAGCGGCAGTTCGTAAGTTTCGATGGCTACAAGCAAGCCATGGATACGCTGCGTCCTGGTGATATTGCGATCTTGACTTCGCCTCCAGCGTTTCGTTGGGTAATGTTCAAGTACGCAATCGAGAAGGGTTTGAACGTTTTCATGGAAAAGCCCGTGACGGTCGATGGGCCGACGAGCAAGCGAATGTTTGAACTCGGCAAGCTTTCCGTCGAGCGCAACTTGAAGGTCGGCGTGGGCTTGATGTGCCGACACTGCGTGGTTCGCGGCGAGTTGCTCGACCGTATTCGCAACGGCGAGATCGGCGACTTGATGATGCTGCGAGCTTACCGAATGGCCGGCCCAACCGGCTCGGCAGCGGTAACGAAGAAGCCTGAAGACATGAAGAGCGAGTTGCTCTTTCAAATCAGCCGCTTCCACGGCTTCCTTTGGGCTAGCGGTGGAGCTGTCAGCGATTTCTTGATCCACAACATCGATGAATGCTGCTGGATGAAAGAAGATTGGCCCGTACGTGCGATCGCTTCCGGTGGACGACATTATCGCAACGATTGCGTCGACCAAAACTTCGATACCTATTCCATCGAGTATACCTTCGGCGATGGAGCGAAGATGTTCGTCAACGGACGTACTATTCCAGGTTGCCGAAATGAATTTGCTAGTTTCGCACACGGAACGAAGGGAAGTGCCGTTATCTCCGCTTCAGGTCACGCACCTGCGAAGTGCAAGATCTATTCGGGGCAAAGCATGACCCGTAATAACATCGTTTGGCAAGGTCCACCAAACGAGCCAAATCCATACCAATTGGAGTGGAACGACTTGATCAATGCGATTCGCAAAGACCTACCTTACAACGAAGTTGAGCGAGGAGTGAAAGCGAGCTTGGTCACAAGTATGGGGCGGATGGCTGCTCATACCGGTGTTGAGATCACTTACGATGACATGCTCAATTGCGAACATGAATTCGCTCCCGGTCTCGATACGATGACCTATGAGAGCCCAGCACCTGTGAAAGCGAACGCAGAGGGAATTTATCCAGTTCCACAACCAGGTATTTTGACCACTCGCGAATACGGTGACTCCTAAGTCTAGGAGTTGCGTACGATCTGCGAACAAGCTTTGCTGCATAGGGTATGCAAAGCTAAGAAATCAGATCCCGCAGGAATGTGTCCAAGACATTTCCTGCGGGATTTTTTTATTGAGGCTTCGCGTCGGTTACATCTTTCACGCAGCGAAAGCCGCAATGATTGCTCGCCGTGCGAACTTCACCCTTGCCACGTGTACCGACCATGTAACGCGTGCAGTACAGATCGCTGCAGAGGAATGAACCCCCTCGGTGAACCCTTTTCTTCTGATCGGGTTCAACCGGATCGAAGCTCTCATCTGGTCCTTGCGGATTGCGAGTGACCTTACCCGTCGAGTTCAAGCGTGCGTAGTAGTCGGGGCGATACCAGTCGCTTACCCATTCCCAAACGTTGCCTCCTATGTCGTAGAGACCAAAAGGGTTTGGTGCGTATTGTTTGGTCGGGGCGATACCGACGAACCCATCAAGCCCCGAATCGCCTTTCGCGACCGGGAAGCGGCCTTGGTAGATATTCGCTTGGTATTTCCCATCGATTTGGATTTGGTTTCCCCAAGCGTAGAGTTCACCTGCGCGACCTCCGCGGGCGGCGAATTCCCACTCGGCTTCGGTGGGTAGTCTCTTGCCCGCCCACTTTGCATAAGCTTCAGCGTCTTCATAAGCAACTTGGACGACTGGGTGATCGTCTTTACCTTCGATGCTGCTCTCAGGACCTGTTGGATGCCGCCAGTCAGCCGAGTGTAGGTACGACCACCACTGAAGGTAGTTATCAAGTTCCACGGGTCCGTTGGTGGGACGAAAGACCGTCGAACCTGCAACTAGGTTTTCAGGTGGAGCATTTGGGAATTCCTCGGCCGTGGGTTTGATTTCGGCAACGGTGACGTACCCGGTAGCTTCCACAAACGCTTTGTATTGAGCGTTTGTGACTTCTGTTGCATCCATCCAAAAAGGGTCTACGTAGACACGGTGGATGGGAACAGCGTCGTTGGTGATGCCGGGCAATCCGCATAGCGATTCGCTGCGGTGGTCGCTACCCATCGAGAATTCTCCACCGGGTATCCAAACCATCCCCTCAGGGGCTTGCGCGGATGGTTTACCTGGATTTAGGCGAGTGGGTTGAAAACCATAGGTATCGGAACTGCCTGCGCTCGATTTCGCTTGGGAAACGGATTCGCGGTCATTCTCCGGTTTGGTGTTTGGCCCTAAAGCCCAGAGGAGACCTGCTGCACCTCCGACACAAGTTCCGATCAAGACCCAGGGAAGCCAGTTCGATGAAGAACGCTTTGAGTTGGATTTTCCGGTACTAGGCTTTTTCATGAGTTCCAGAGAATGAAAGAGAGGTTGAGAAAGCCGCCCTGAAGCTTAGCGTTCTTTGAGCGCTTTGACGCTGCGCATCGCACGGTTAAGAAAGTCGACTTTACTTTCTTTTGGCTCTAAGAAGATCGGTGTCCCGATGGAGATGGAGCTAAGCAATGGAACTGGCATATACTCGCCGCGGGGAAGGATCCGGTTCATGTTGTCCATGTAGACCGGGACGAGTTCTAAGTCTGGTCGCTTTTTAGCTAGGTAGTACAAGCCGCTTTTGAATTCACCCATTTCGCCGTCGATCGCGCGGCTTCCTTCAGGGAATACGATCAGGGAGTAAGTCGTCCCGATTTCTCGAAGCATCAATTCCACAGGACTCTGGTGGACTTTGATTTCCTTGCGATCGATGAGAATCGCGTTAAAAGAGCTAGCGAGGAAGCGTCGGAAGGGGCTCTGCCCCCAATAGTCTTGAGCCGCGACAGGGCGGGTGAGTTGTCGTAATTGCCCGGGTAAACAGGCCCATAGGACAACTGCGTCAAGGTGACTGGTGTGGTTGGCAAAGTAGACACGCTGGCGAGTGTCGGGTTCAGCACCCACCCATCGTACGGTAAATCCACTTACCAGTTTCGCGATGAGCGCGAGGCTTTGGCCCGTCAATCTGCACCACGGGGAAGTGCTGTCGGTTGGGGGCAAAAGAGCTCTTCGGGGTGTAAAATCGCTGAAAGCAGCCACAGGGGCTCCACGAACACACATAAGGTCAGGGTCGTTGCAAACGGGGGCAAAACGAAATTGCCCTCGAGCCAGATTTTGCAGACCCTCCCCTACGGATTATGCTCCACAGGGGTCAGAAAAGCAATCGCAGGTAAAATGATTGATGGCAAGCTGGCTGAGCCATTTGCTGGGTTTCGTCGGGATTGCTTCTGGGCAGCTAGGGAAGTGCTATTAGGAAGTGCTATTAGGAAGTGTTACTGGGAAGTGCTATTGGGCTGCACTGCTTGATCCGTTGGGGCTCGCTCCAATCCGCATGTTTTTCGGAAGTGGACGGGCTGCTGAGAGGAAGCCTTCTTGAAAGAGTTGGTCGCGAAGAGTTCGGTATTCGGAGAAGCTCTCCGGGTAGACCCAGACGGTCACAGTGGTGTGTCCTGAGCGACTCGCGTCGAGCTCCGTTCTGAGGCGACCTCCGGGTGCGAGGCTCTGCGCGACGGATTCGTGATAGATCTCTGGAGTCGGTTCGAGTTCAAAGCGTTCAAGCTCGACCATTCGGCCCATGGCCGCTACGCGACCGTCGCTCATTAACCCAGCCTTCGATAGGAGTCGATACCGCATCATAAACCCGTCGATCGGGCCGAGGGTGTCCTCGATTTTCGGCCGATTCGCTTGCCTCGCAACGCTTGTGCGAACCTGAGCTTTCAACTGGTCAATCAAAGTATCCCAAGGGATCACAGTGACTCGGTGGTCGCGAAGCATCACGTGAAGCTCCTTTCCGAAGACGGTTTTCGCCATCGGTGTGGGCAAATGTTGCAGGGCAACAACCGGACGATCGGACTCGGGAAGCTCCCCTTGTTGACGGGTCAGCTTCTCTAATTCGGAAGACAACTCGGAGATGCGTGTCTCGAAGAGCATGGCTTGCTTGGAATTCGAGTCGAGTTTCTCAACAGCGAGCGAGAGGGAATGCTCAGCCATCGTCTTTCGATCCACAAGCGATAATCGTTCCGCATTGCGGTAGGTGACTTCGGCGTCATATTTAACAAGCTCTTCGGAGAGTTGCTCAAGGTCTCGTTCGAGGTTTTTCGCGACTTCGAGAGGAGCCTGTAGGTCTTCAAGTTTATCTTGTTGAGTCTCTTTTGCCTGGGACTTCGCTGAGGAGTATCCACGTGCGCCGACGATGACCACAAGAATGATCATGATGCCAACGAGGTTGGCAATGGTATCCATAAACGCGTCGTCGCCGATCCCAATATCTTCGTCTTTTCGTCGCGTCATTTAAGCAATCAACGTTTGGGTTGAGAAGGAGATGTCAACGGCTGGACTTGAAGGATCGCGCCGCTTGAATCAAGCAAGCGTTGCAAGCGGGCAAGACTTCTTTGGGCATCGGAAGCCGTCTCAGCGGTAAGTGCCGGCGCCCAATATCCACCCGGAAGCGAAGGCCCCCACGACTCCACGCGATCTCGAAGAGCTTCTTTGAGTTGCGAGCCCGCAATCTGAGGACCTTGTTCCAACAAAATCTCTATGTCGTACTTGGACGGGTTCTCTTCGTTGCGAAGCAACCAGCGATCGTCCAAGACAATGATTCGTACAGGGCGAGTTACAGGAGTGGAACGGTTGTCCATCCGGGTTGTTGCCCAGTCCGTGCCTGCCGATATGCTGATCGGTTTAAGGTCAGAATCCGGAGTGCGGTTAGAGGTCGAACTGCGTGACCCATTGCCCGCCCCTTGCTTCGAAGCCTGATCCGATCCTTGGTTGTTCGAGCCAGATGCAGCCTGTGAATTATTCTGCCGCGTGCTGTTCGATTCCCAAGGCTTAGCTTCGGCTCCGGATTGCTTCATGTTCTGTTCGCGGATAGCATCGCTCTGCTGAACATCATTTTGTTGCGAGTTCGGATCGGTTGCGACCAAGCTTGATGCACCGCCGGAGGATCCAGAGCTGGCGCCCGAAGAGAAACGGTTTGCAGATGAGCTAGCATTGGAGGATTGTTGCGGGCCAGTTTGAGCCACGGAGCCACCTTGGTCTCCTGCACCCGAGGAGCCTTGAGCATTGCCAGCATTCCCTGCTGAGAGGAACTCCTCAGAGGAGGTGCCTCCACCAAGCCCTGGTTGGGAGAATCCCATCTGGGGATTGCCTCCCATCTGGCCACCAGTTGCCCCCTCGAAATAGGGGTCTGGGTTGAGTGCGGTTCGGGGACTGTCCCCGGTTGGCGCGCCGTTTTCGCTGGTTTTTTGTTGGTTTTCAGGTCGCGTTGCGGCAAAATCGCGACTCGATACCCCTCGCACTGAGGGTTGAACCTGCTGCCCTCCAGCTACCTCTCGCAACATCTTCCAACGACCCGTGTCCTCCTCCACATCACCCCACTCATCTCCTCCATTCGCGTTGTTGCTAGCAACTCTGTCTGCTGAAGGCTTGGCACCTCCCTGTGCGCCTTCGTCGTCCCAACTGTGCTGGTCGCTCAAGTCAAACGGATCTCGACGAAGTCGCGCTGGCAAGCTAGCAATCAATGCCTGTTGCCTTTGCTTTGCTGCTATCAATGTTTTTTGAAGCTCGTCGGTTAAGCCTGGTAAGCCTTCGGGAAACGCTAACTCTCTTTCGGCTTCGACCAACTCATACCCATACTGATCGTCCCAACCGGCCATCGCGGCACGCGCTAAAGCATAGGTGTTGATTCCGTCAGGACGAACAATAAGCAGTGGATAGGGAGGTGTGGTGATTCCATATACCTGATCCTTTGCTTGGTAAGCAGTGCGCAACACTCTAAGAGTTGCATCAAGCGGATTGCCCGGCCCATGCGGTGGAGCTAGCTCCTGAAGCGACAGGGTAATTCCCTCGGGCTGAATCACTAACCCATCGGCGCGGCATTCAAGGTAAACGGGACGACGGGCTGTTCCGTTCGGGCCCTCGTAGGGAATGATCGAAAACGCAGGTTTCTGATCCTTGCGCTCCTCAATCGATTTCTCCAAGTCTTGCTTCTTGGCCTCTAACTGTTTTTCCAGCTCGGCAATCTTGTTCTCTTTCTCAGCGACAATTGCTTCTGCCGCAACCGTATGAGCTTGCTCTGATTGACTCTGTAACTGCGTTAAGTCTTTCCTTAGTCGATCGATGTGGTCTTCGATGTGACTCAACTCTCGGCGGCGCCGTTCAAGCTCTTTTTTCAGACGTTCGCGTCGAGCTTGTAATTCCTCAGAGACCGATACGAGGAAGTCTGATTGCTCCTTAACTTTCTCGATGGATTCACCGAGTTCCGATTCAGCAGCTTTGTTGGCGGAGGCTCGAGAGTGGACGACTGTGATGGCTAGAATTAATACCAATGCCCCGATCGTGCACAGAAGCACGGCGAGGAACGGAAAGGTCGATGGGCTGTAATCGGTCGCTTTCCTCGATCGCTTGCTCATCCGACTTGTCTCTCGTCGCGTCCTGAGGATTCCTTGAGGGAAGTCTCATTAGAGTCCAATTGCAGCGCGGCTTTGTGTTGCTGCGCGGTTTGGTGGTTTTCAAATCGCAGCACGACAGGTTCTTGCTCTTCCACTTGGGGTGCGACGGAAACCTGCGCAGTATTATTATCTGCAGTATTATTGGCCGATCGTCGTCGAACCGTTTGGCGTCCGAGGTGTCCGGATCGCTGCAACTGCGTGTTGAGAACCATCACCGCTTCGCTCAAGCCCACTGCGGCTTCATGAAACCGATCAACTTCGGTCATTCGTTCGAGTGTCGATTGCAATGGCTGCTGCATGGCCTCCACCAATTGGCTTGATTGGAGCAGTTTCTCGAGAAGCTCCGCGTTTCGGTTCATTTCCTGCAATTGCCGAAGTGCAACGCGGGCTTGCTCGGAGATGGTGGTTTGCCATTGCTGAAGTCGTTGATCGATTTGCGTGGCACCGTCGCTTTGTAGTCGCACGAGGCGGGCTAAGTCATCGTGCATTGCGGATCTGTGTTCCGCCATCGATTCGCTAAGAGCTTGTTTAATCGTGTTGAGCGAAAGACTTTGTGTCCGTTCGGAGAGTGAGTTCCAGCTTGAGTGTGCTTCATCAAGTTTATCTCTCCATAAATCGGCTTGGCGATCGACGATGCTGTGCATCGACTCGATCAATCGCTGTGCAATGAGCCGCAGCGATGCTTCTACATCACTGGTGTCGGAGTGGTCTTGCTCGGCAAGGCAGCGGTGCATGTAGGACGCGGTTCCTTGATCGATACGTTGCATCAGCGAGTCTTCTGCGCGTTGCACGAAGAATTGCATGAACATAGCGACCATGGTCAAAACCAAGCCGACTGCGGTGGTGTCGAACGCGACGTAGAGACCGCTCGTTAGGCTGTTCATGGCATCTTGCGATCCGCTCGCAAGCGCTTGAGCATCCATCTGTCCAAGGGTATCGGAGATACCGATAACGGTTCCTAAAAACCCAAGCATTGGCATCGCCCAACAATTGATGCGAACCATCGCTAGGCTGGCGTGCTGCGAGTCTGCGTCTCGGTCCGAAGTGGCTTGAAGATCTTCATCAAGCCGACGGATCGATCGTCGTTCGACTTGGCGATCAAGCACATCGCTGATCCGCTGGCCATACCAGGATCTCTGAACAGCATTCGGTTGCATACGCCATAGAGATTGAACGGCCATCGAGCGTTGGAATGCATCCATCGTTGGATTCAGTTCCCAAGAGTCGCGCTGAGTAACCAATGCATCGAGGCTAGCTTCTGCTTTGGTTGCAAGTTGATGTTGTCTGCGTACGACAAGCAATTTTTGGAACAGGACGATGCTTGCGGTGCAAAAGAGCCATGCGGAGGCGACCGCGACCCAGTGGCACAATGCATACCGTATGACGATGGGGCTTCGCAGCGGAGGAAGAAGTATCAGGAAATAGAACAAGCAACAAATTGCAGTTCCGAGCACGAGAGCAGGGAGGAGTGAGACGCGAAAGCTCGGGTCGACTCGTTTGGTTGCTTTGGTGAGCATTCCAGCATTCCTTGCAAAGTGAGCGGTTGCTACGGTTCAGGTCGGCAGTTCGGATTTCAGTCGGGCACTTGACCGAGGGCTTGTAGCACTTTTCCACCCAAGCTGACAACAGCATCTTGGGATATTTGCTTGTATTAACGAAACAAGCGAGCCGGTTTCGGCTCGCTTGTGAAGTTGGAACTTGGTGGGATTCGGATCGGTTAGCGGTTGATCGCGAAACCGAAGGTCAGACCTGGCATGACCAACTGTTGGTTGGTGTCGAAGTTGTTGCCTTGTCCGAGCGTCGCACCCCGCCAAACACCTTGTCCGAAGTACACGAGTTGGAATCCGACTCGAAGGTCAATGTGCTTGGTCGCATTGAAGGCACCTTCGGTTCGCAGGTCGAATCCGACCGGAGTCTCGTTGTTCTTGCGAGAAGCAAAGGAGGTTCCTGTGTGATCTCCGTCGAAGATTGGCTCATCGCCAATGCCTGGGTCTTCTTCGTACAGGGTCGTGGTAACCAACCGGGTAACCTCTTGGCTTTGGAAGGTGTGACCTGCGAAGACCTTGAAGTCGCTCGACAAGTTCCAGCGACGGATCTTGCGGAAGTACCTAAAACCAAGTTGTCCGAGGACCATGTCGTTTCGGGACCAGACCAAGTCATTGGTATAGACTTCGGCTTCACCTACGATCGTGGTCGGATCGAGGATGTCGGTCGCCAGGAACGTGCGATAATCGTCATTGCGGGCGGTATCGACAAATTTCACGTAGCGAAGACCGATCAATGGTTCGATCATTCCGCCGTAGCGGTACGGTTCAAGCCGCCAAGTCTTATTGGCTTCAAAGCTTGTGTAATTCCCCACGTTGACGCTTTGAAGAACATTGTAGGTTCGTTCAAGCGTGTAAGGGTCATTATCGAATACGGTTGGGCGGAAGAATGGTGGATCCGCATCATCTTCGACTTCGGAGTCGGTAAACCCGTTGAGCCGAAGTTGCTCGTACCCGTTGTATACGTTCGGACCGTTGACGTTCTGGTAGGAGAAAGACCAGCCGCTTTCGCGACGGTTCATCCAACCGAAGTCCCAACGGTTGCCCCATGTGGCATCCATGACATACGTGTCACCACGATTCTCGGGTCGGCTCATGCCGGTGTAAACCCGGTCGTAAGTTAAATACAGGCCATGCGGTGCACGTTGCCGTGCAGTCAAGTCTTCAACGTCTTGTAGCTGCATGGGAGCGAAAAGCTGCCAGTCAGGATCGAAATCCACGGGTTCGGAGAACGGATGGTAACCGCTATCGGCGAACCCAAGCTGTCCAGCCATGGCTGCCGCTGCAAGCACAAACGTTCGCAAAGTTCGTTGCAAAATGGACATAGTCAATTTCCCACCGTTCCTCTAAGTTCCAGGCCCTGGAATCCATGTATCCAAGGCGCACCAGATCGGTTTGTGCTGTTAGTATCGGAACTATCGCTCGGTGAAGTTGAATCGGTTTAGGTAAACCGTATCGAAAAATCCGTACCATCCGCAAAGTCGGAATGCTGGTATTATTCCGGGAATAGGGGTGGATTCGTTGATTTTCCTAAGAGAATCGCGGTTATCACAGGCAGTCAGGGACGACTTAATGCATTTCGCCGCCTGAAGATTGTTTGGTAGGATGTTTTTGTGCGGTTGCACTCAAGGGTGAACTTACAACAGATTTAGCAAAAGAGTTTGGTGGACAAAATTGTCAGAAAGCGATGTTGGCAATATGGATCAAGGGCTGCCGCCGAACTTGAGTGGAATAGCAACCGGAGAGATTGAGGCCCGGGGGACTGCGATTCGGGCTCGCCGCCAGGATTTGCCGGTCGATGCTAGGGCGATGCAAGGAGTGTGGCTGTTGATCGGTTCGCTCGGGGTGTTTTTCTTCGCAAGCATCTTGCTTTATGTTGTCTACATCGCGATGCGATTGCAATCGGAGCGGGCGATCACACAACCGTTGATCCTCCCTTGGAGCTTTATCCCCTCAACCTTGCTTCTTATCGGGGTCTCGGTCTGTTTAGAGTGGGGATTAAGGGCGGCTCGTCGCGACCGGAATGTTCAAGTCAAGCGGCTGGTCGTTGCAGCGTGCGTGATGGGAATTGGATTCCTATTTATTCAGTCCGACGGGATGAACCGTTTGCTTATAGGCCTCGCCGATGCACCGACTCGCAACGAAAGTGCCTATGGATACACGTTCATACTGGCATTTTTGCATGCCGCACACGTTGTAGGGGGAGTGATCGGTTTGTGGTGGACTGCAAAAAATGCGCTAGCGGATCGCTACGATCACGAGAGAACGATCGGACTTCGCTTTTGTGCCGTGTATTGGCACTTTTTAGATATCGTCTGGTTGCTGCTGCTAGTTAGTTTTTGGATCGCGCTGACGCTCGTCAACGGGAGAATCGGAACCTAGTTTTCCGAAGCAGACTTTTCTTTCCGCATCCAAACACTATTCCCTTTGTCGTTGTATTTAGCTTCGGTCATCAGTTCGCGGATGAGCATTACGCCACGTCCGCGGGGCTGATCGAGGTGCTCTTCGACAGTCGGGTCTGCAACATTCTGGTGGTCGAATCCCTGGCCTTGATCTGTCACGCTGAGAGTGACTGAGTCGTCGTACACGTTAAAAACAACGTGAACTAGCTTGCTGGGATCCCGTTTATTGCCGTGCTCGATCGCGTTGACGACGGCTTCTTCGATGGCCATTTGGATGTGAAAGACGTCACGCCCTTCCCATCCTGCTTTTTCGATCGCAGCCATCAGTTCCTCGATGCAACCATGGCCTGCATCGAGGTCGCTTGGCAAGTTTTTATCGCACGACCAAATCGGTTGCCGACTGCTCATCGCAAGCACCCCATGAGGGACGGGTGAGGTTTAGAGTTTGAATGCAGCGAGTGCATCTTCTTGCGTCTTGCGCAGGTCGAAAACTCGATCCAAACGCGTGATGCGGAAAACTTCTTCGATCTCTGGGCGAAGGCAAGCGAGTTTCAATCGCCCTGCGGCATCTTTGACTTTTTTGTTCAAAGAAATCAGCTTGTTCAGTGCCGCGCTGGACATGAACTCGACGGAGTCGAAGTTCAGCAGCAGCATGTTCTTTTTCTCGACGGTCACCAAGGCGCTGAGTTCTTCGCCAAGTTGTTCAATTGTGCCGGAGTCGACAATTTTCTTGTCCACGAAACGAACGATGGAGACTCCCCCGTCTTCCATTACAGTGATGCGTCGATAGGTTGCCATCGAACAGCCTTATGAAAAGTACCTGAAAATGTTGAAATACGAACAGGTATAGAGTAAACCAAGCCTGACGCGCTGGCAATCTAGCCAATAGGGCTACCCTGGGAATTCGGGGGATTTCTTTGGCCTGTTAGTGAACTAGATCTTCGGCAACGAGTAACCCAGGCAAGCACCGGCCAGCACGGCAGCGAGGCAGAAAATCATCACCACGTTCCCGAGCTTTCTCTCTCTCATGCGCGAGAACATGTAGTACAGGGCATAAGGAGGGATCAAAAGGCACAGAAGGCCTTGTTTGACCGATTCTTTGAAAGCTCCAAGGCTTATCGCAAGCAATGAGAAGAGTGCAACCAGGGCCGCTCCACCCCCGACGGAGAAGGCGATAACCGGAAGATAGTTCGCTCGCTGAAGCCTCGCGATCGCAGCGATGCTCGATGTTTGTCCGGAGGTTTTGACGTCCATCTTTAGCAGGATGGCGGTCATCATGAACAATACCCCAAGGATAACGGCAAACATCATCCACCAAGGCATGCCGGCAGAGAGCAAGCGTTTTTCCGTGTCCGCCTCTCGTCTCATCATCTCTGCGGCTTCAACAAGGCGTTTGTCCCCAAACTCTTTGGTTTCCACCTCAAATCCTTCAATCTTTGCCCCGGTTTCGAGGTTGAAACCACATCCGACGCAAATGGCAGTCCCGGGAGGCAGAGCGCGGTCGCACGCCGGGCAAAAAGTACCCTCTCGCTTCTTCAGGCCGGCAGACTCAAAGAGATTTGCAAGTGCATCAGGGGCTTTCGCCGCCGCAGCAGGCTTCGCACCAACCGCACTTTTGGCGGGTTGGGCGGTCTTGCCCCCCGCTGCCGGCTTTGGCTGAGCACCCGGGACTGCGATTACTTTCTGGCACTTCGGGCATTTAACGTTCTTGCCAGCCGCCGCATCGGGAACGTTGAGATTGGTGCCGCATTGGCAACTGACTTTTATCGGCATTTTCCGCCCCCTAATGATTTTCCACTGGCTGACCGAATTGGCCGCCCGAACTGTCTTGATGTCCCCGCTTGGCGTCCCTTTCCGGACAGCTCAACGTTTTTTTGGCTTGCTTCCCGGCCAAGCTGCGTTTGGCGAGCTTTTTCCTGAGGATCACTATCGCGAGCAGGAACCGGTCCTTCGAAAGGATTCACAAGCGAAAGTATTCTGACTATCTGAACGGTGGTTCACAATGCCCGGGAGGGGGCATGCGGCAGATTTTATGTGAGAAGGTGTTACGCGAATGCTGACTGGCACGCGAATTGCTCTTCATGGTGGCTTGAAACTTTCGTATGCCTTTTTGGCGTATCCCATGAATCGTTCGTTTTGACTACGGAGTTGTGTAGATGGCTGCTGCTAAAGAGAAGAGCAAGGTCAAGCTGGTTCCCTTGGGGGATCGCATCGTGGTTCAGCGTGAGGTTTCTTCTGAGAAGACGGTTGGTGGGATTTATCTGCCCGACAGTGCCAAGGATCGACCAACGCGTGGCAAGATTGTCGCCGTCGGGGACGGCCGTGTCTTGGAGAATGGCAGTCGCAATGCGTTGCAAGTGAAGGTGGGCGATCACGTTCTCTTCACAAGCTATGCAGGTGAGTCGATTGAAATCGATGGGGAAGAGTACCTGTTGATGAACGAGATGGAAGTCCTAGCTGTCCTCGGCTAGTTCGGTTCATCCGTCCACCTGCAAATTCAAGTTCCGGGATTTGATTTCCGGCTTTTCAAAGATAAAGAACCTCAACAGGAGCAAAAGCATACTATGGCAAAGATCATTGCATTCGATCAAGAAGCCCGAGAAGCGATTCGTCGCGGGGTGAGCAAGTTGGCACGCGCGGTTAAAGTGACCTTGGGCCCTCGCGGTCGAAACGTCATTCTTCAGAAATCTTTCGGTAGCCCAACCGTGACCAAAGACGGTGTGACGGTTGCCAAGGAAATCGATTTGGAAGATGTCTATGAGAACATGGGCGCCCGCATGGTTCGCGAAGTCGCATCGAAGACGAGCGATGTCGCTGGTGACGGGACAACCACCGCAACGGTTATGGCCGAAGCGATTTTCAACGAAGGCCTCAAAGCCGTTGTCGCCGGTGTCAATCCGATTCAAATGAAGTCGGGTATCGAGCGAGCCGTTTCCGACATCACTGAAAAACTCAAGAAGATGTCGATCAAGATCAAAGACAAAGCCGAAATGGCAAACGTCGCAACGATCGCTGCAAACAACGATCGCGCTATCGGTAACCTTCTCGCTGATGCGATGGAGCGAGTTGGTAAGGACGGCGTTGTTACCGTCGACGAAGGCAAGAGCTTGCATGATGAACTCGAATTCGTCGAAGGTATGCAGTTCGATCGTGGATACCTCTCCCCTTACTTCGTAACCGATTCCGGCGCGATGGAATGTGTCCTCGAAGACGCTTACATCTTGGTCTACGAAAAGAAGGTTTCGAACATCAAGGAACTCGTTCCTGTGCTCGAGCAAGTTGTTCAGCAAAACAAGCCATTGTTGATCATCGCTGAAGATGTTGACGGCGAAGCTTTGGCGACGTTGGTCATCAACCGCCTTCGCGGTACCCTCAACGTAGCTGCTGTTAAAGCTCCTGGCTACGGCGATCGTCGCAAGGCGATGATGGAAGACATCGGTATCCTCACCGGTGCGATTCCTGTTTTCGAAGCCCTCGGCAAGAAGCTCGATTCGCTGACCCTTTCGGATCTGGGTCGTGCGAAGAAAGTCATCATCGACAAAGAAAACACCACGGTCATCGAAGGTGCTGGTAAGGCTAGCGAAATCAAGGCTCGGATCGATCAAATCCGCCGCGAAATCGAAAATACCTCGAGCGACTACGACCGCGAAAAGCTCGAAGAGCGACTCGCGAAGCTCGCTGGTGGTGTTGCTAAAGTCAACGTCGGTGCTGCAACCGAAAGCGAAATGAAAGAGAAGAAAGCACGCGTTGAAGACGCGTTGCATGCAACCCGCGCTGCTATCGAAGAAGGAATTCTTCCTGGTGGTGGTGTGGCTCTGCTGCGTGCTTCGACTCAAGTCACCCCAGGTGAAGACCTCTCGCAAGATGAAGTCACCGGTTACAACATCGTTCTGCGTGCTTGCCGCGCTCCTTTGACCATGATCTCGAACAATGCCGGCCAAGATGGCGGTATCGTTTGCTCGAAGGTTGCTGAGTCCAAAGGCAACATCGGTTACAACGCTCTGACCGGCGTCTACGAAGACTTGGTCAAAGCCGGTGTTATCGATCCGACCAAGGTAACGCGCACCGCTTTGGCAAACGCCGCTTCGGTCTCCACCTTGTTGCTCACCAGCGATGCTTTGATCGCTGAGAAGCCAAAGGATGATGGCAAGAAGGGTCACAGCCACGACCACGACATGTACTAAGCTTGCCTCAAAGGTAGGTTAAGTGCAAATCAAGAATAAAGAGACCCGGGTGAAAGCCCGGGTCTCTTGCTTTGGTAAGTGATCAAGTGCAAAGAGTTGGTTAGCCTTGTGGGTAAAGTTGCAAAGGTTCACGCAAAGACGCAAAGACGCAAAGAAAGATAGAGCCTTTTATACTGTGTTGGTTTTACGCGCGGACCGGTGGGTTTCGCGGTCGGTGGTTTAAACCGGGCGGAGGGGATGGAGGTGGTTGGGTTGTTGCGGTGGTTTAAGAAGTATGCGGCCGACCGCTTCACCGCACCCTACGCGCGGACCGGTGGGTTCCGCGGTCGGTGGTTTAATCCGGGCGGAGGAGATGGAGGTGGTTGGGTTGTTGCAGTGGTTTAAGAAGTATGCGGCCGATCGCTTCACCGCACCCTACGCGCGGACCGGTGGGTTTCGCGGTCGGTGGTTTAAACCGGGAGGAGGAGATGGAGGTGGTTGGGTTGTTGCAGTGGTTTAAGAAGTATGCGGCAGACCGCTTCACCGCACCCTACGCGCGGACCGGTGGGTTCCGCGGTCGGTGGTGAACCGGGCGGAGGAGATGGAAGTGGTTGGGTTGTTGCGGTGGTTTAAGAAGTATGCGGCCGACCGCTTCACCGCACCCTACGCGCGGACCGGTGGGTTCCGCGGTCGGTGGTTTTCCGGGCGGAGGGGATGGAGGTGGTTGGGTTGTTGCGGTGGTTTAAGAAGTATGCGGCCGACCGCTTCACCGCACCCTACGAAGACGTCAATACTGTCTGATAAAGCTCGCGGATCTGGTGGGTCATGTGCCGGTGATCGAATATCGTTGAACATCGCGATTGCCCGTAGCTTCCCATCTCCGCGCACAAGCTCGGATTGCAAGCCAATTTCAGGATCGCAGATTGAAGTTCATCGATCGATTTTGGCGGAATGAGGAAACCCGTCGAGTTGTTCAACACGACTTCCCTCGCCCCGTCGATGTCGTAGCTAACAACCGGTTTGCCAGCCAGCAATGCTTGTGGCAACGCTCGAGCTAGTCCTTCTCGCAGCGATACATGGACGAGCATGTCCATCGCGGAAATCCATTTCGGAATGTCAGTCGGTGGAACCAGCCCCGTGAATAAGAAATGACGGCCTAAACCTTTCGAAGCGATGGTCTGCTCGATCGAAGCTCGCAAAGATCCGTCCCCTACGAGGAGGAATTTGATGTTCGGATTCTTTTCGATGATCCCGGAAGCCGCTTCTAGAAGATATTCGTGGCCTTTGAGATTAAAGAGCCTTGCGATTTTTCCCACGACGACATCTTCGGGACCTAGCCCAAGCTCTGCGCGTGCCGAATCCCGAAACCGATCGGCTTGAAGAAACGGTTCAATGTCCATTCCGCTATAGATCGTTTGGAACTTACTTCGAGAAGCCACTTTGGCTTCGACCAACAAATCTGTCATCGCATCGGCGACACTGATAAGTTTGTGGCAGCGTTTAGAGGCCCAGCGTTCGCAAGCTTCAAAAGACTTGCGGGCTAACCACGGTTGGTAGGGATGAAAAGGAGCGCCGTGCACTGTGTGAACGACGCACGGGATCTTCAGAGACCAAGCTGCTGCGCGACCGACGATGCCGGCTTTGGCACTATGGGTGTGAACGACATCCGGGCGAAGATCTTTCAGGATCGACCGAAGTCTTCGGTAAGCTTGGAAGTCAGTCCAAGGTCGGATGGAACGAATCAGTTCCGGAATCTCCACGACGCGAAGATCTGGGTCGGAGAATTTATCGAGCAGGGATCCTTCGGCACCAAGACTCGGGCCAGTGACCAAAGTCACTTCGTCGTCGTAGTCGCGGACCAGGTCCAAGCAATTAAAGCGAGTATTTTCTTGGGCTCCGCCTACGATCATGCGTGTGATGATATGAACAATTCGCATGATCGTACGCCGTGGATATAAATATCGCCTTAGTGTGAGGGGCGTTGCTACCGGGCAAAGGCCAAGCCTGTGTATCAAACGAAGCGGAGAAGTCCGTAACGTTTCTTGCCGATTCGCAGGATGAGGTAATCGCCGGCGAGATCGGATTCGTTGAGGATTCGGTCTGGCGAAGTGACCTTCACGTTGTTCACGTTTGCCGCACCTTCGGTGACAGAGCGTCGAGCTTCGCTCTTGCTGTTTGCGAGACTAGCAAGGCACAGGGCATCGACAATACCTAGTCCACTTACCAAGCGGTCTCGGGGGACTTCTTGGCTTGGAACGTTTTGGAAGATCTCGTTGAGTTGGGTTTGGGTCAGCGCGCTGAGCTCTGCGCCAAACAGAAGTTTCGTCGCGTGCTGAACCGCTTGCAGTTTGGCGTCGCCGTGCACAAGTCGGGTAAGGGACTGTGCAAGGAAATTTTGGGCGGCGCGTTCGTGCGGTTTTTCTTTGACGCTCGTCTCAAGTTCGCGGTACTGCTCTTCGCTTACATCCGATAGGAATCGCAACGTCATAAGCACATCGGCGTCAGCGACATTGATGAAGTACTGATAGAATTCAAAAGGGCTAGTGCGATCTGCCGACAACCATACCGCACCTTTTTCGGTCTTGCCCATCTTCTTTCCGTCGCTGGTAGTCAGCAGCGGGCAAGTCAATCCGTAGAGGTGTTTTGCAAGCATGCGTCGACCTAAGTCGATGCCGGCTGTGATGTTCCCCCATTGGTCACTTCCGCCGATTTGCAAAAGGCAGTTTTGGTTTTTCGCGAGTACGACAAAGTCGTACGCTTGAAGCAGCATGTAGCTGAACTCGGTGTAGCTAAGCCCGCTGTCAGATCGCTCGAGTCGGCTTTTCACCGAATCCTTCGTGAGCATCACGTTGATCGGAAAGTTCTTCCCAACGTCACGAAGAAAATCGAGGAAGGAGAAGTTTTGCATCCAGTCGAAGTTGTTTACGACGATGGCGGCATTCGGTCCGGAGAAATCCAGGAATTGCTCCATTTGGTTTTGGATGCCGCGAACATTGGCAGCCAAAACATCTTTCGAAAGGAGTTGTCGTTCGTCCGACTTCCCGCTCGGGTCCCCGATCATCCCCGTTGCACCGCCGACGAGGGCGATGGGCTGGTGGCCGGCTTGTTGGAAGCGGCGCAGCATCATCAAAGGTAGCAGCGAGCCGACGTGCAAGGAATCTGCCGTAGGGTCGAATCCCGCGTAGACCACAGTGGGTTTACTGAGTTGTTCGCGGAGAGCTTGCTCGTCGGTGGATTGGTGGATGAGTCCTCGCCAATGAAGTTCGTCGAGGATGGATTGGGAGTTCGGAAGCATTTCTAGAATTGGATTTTGAATTTGTCGGTCATAATTCGGCGCATATCGGCGATGGACTGTTCTAGCTGAGCCATCAATTCCTTGAAAGAGGAGTTACCGCGAGCTTGACCGAGCTGATAATACTTTACCGGCGAGTTTGGATCGACGAAGTTTCCGCCGTAGCTACCGTAACTTCCGTATCCGTAGCCCCCATATCCACCACCGGACCCGGCATAAGTCCCGCCGGCGGTTGCAGTGGAAAATCCACTGGTACCTGCGTCGTTTGCCACGGCGGCCGCCCCTTGGGAAATATTGACCAATTGCATCGACATCATGTTGTTGCGAAGTGCCTTGGCAACTTCAGCCCCGAACATGACCATTTGTGGATCGACATCGAGCGTGGGAAGCTCATCGATACGGTTCGCCATGTTGCCGTTCCATTGAGCTCGCTCACCGGTGTTGTTTGCCGAATAGTCGCGGACGCGGTGGACGGTGTTGACGACCTTCTTGAAGTAATTCTTGGTGTTCTCTGCGATGACGCTATCGCTCGTCGGAGCCGATGAACCGCTTGTCGAAGTCGATGAACCGGAGGCAGTGGTCGAGGTGTTGGAAGCCGCTTCCACCGAGGAAGATCCGCGATGCAAAGTGAACATCCCAAGCAGATCGTCAAGGGTTTGTGCTGAGATCGGGCCGCTGAAAACAAAGGTCTTTCCTTCGTTTGTCGATTGCACTTGCCAGCTGGAGTATTCGGCAAGCGAAATGCCTCGCACTGCGAGGACTTCTGCGAAGAAGTCCTTCGCGACCGGTTGCAGTTCTGTCGCTGGGGACTTGAATTCGATCGATACCTTCGCGTTCAACGCATCCTTGGCGACTTCGATGGACATCCCCTTGAGTTCCGAAATCGATTTCGCAACGGCTTGAATGTTTCGACCATTAAGGGATTTCGCGCGAGGAAGCTTATCGAGGAGGACTTCTGCCGAAACGACATCTTCTAAGTCGACAGAGATCAAGGTTGAGAAGTTCGCCAATTCGGTCGCGGCCCACTGTTGCAAATATGGGCTGATGACGTTGCTGCGGTCTTTCTTAAGCCATTGACCAACAAACTTGCGATCGGCAGGACGGACGATCGATAAGACGTTGTCCGCAAGAGGAATCAAGTAGCGTTCGTTCGGAGTCCAAACAATGGAGCGATTTCCAAGCGTATCAACATAGCCGGCTTCTCGCTGCGCGATCGCTTCTGCGGTAGGCATTTTTTCTAAGGCCGCGTAACCGATTTCCCAGTCAGGCTGAAGGGCTTCGAGGTCGAGTTCTGCCGCGATGCGAACACGAGTAACATTGCTGGGAAGATCTGCCTGCAATGGGCTTCCAAGAGTCAATTTCCTAAGAGCGACCAAGTCTCCTTGGACGAACGCGTTGGCGGTCTTGGGGCAGGACTTCAAGACATCGAGCATCGTTGGTTCTGCTGCCATGCAGAATGAAGCAGATGCCAGCAATGCAAATTTGCTGGTAGCGACAGCAAACAGCCGGTTGGTAAGAAGTTTTTTCATAGTTTGCGTTCGCTCATGAATAAAAGTTACGAAGTCGAATCGATGCGGTTGTCTTGCGTGGAACAGATTGGTCGGTAGGGGCGATTGGAGTTGTCGATCGAAAAAGCCGACTGGATTAGTCGCATGGAAAAGCCGATCGAGTAGTCGCGTGGGATTAGGCAAAGCGACTGAAAAAGGCCGCGATAATTACACCCATCCCCACCGTCACTTGTGCTCTCTCCACTGAACCTTGTCCCGTTTCCTACCTTCACAGTGTAATTAAATTTCACTAGGGAGTGCTAGGTCGAGAGCCAATTGGGAGGGGGCATTATTCACTTTTCAGAGGAATATTAGCACAATCGATGAGCTGATTGGGGGGAGGTTCTCCTAGAAGTCGTGACAATTCGGGGAATGTGCAGCATCCACTGTGCAGTGGGAATAGACTAAAATGCAGGTGTTGTATCCACGAGCTCTGAGTTGTTAAGGACTTCATGCAATCCATTATTCAACGCATACGCACAGTCTTTTTGGAGGCCTTTGGGCGTACTTCTTTGGAAGAGCGACTGCGGGATATTCAACGCCAAGCCAACGGTGTCGCGAAACGCCAAGATCTGGCAGGCTTGAGACAAGGTGTCGGCGACCTGCTCGCCAGTACCTTGCAATTGTGCAATGAGAGCGGATGGGATCCGGGTGAATTGCTAAGCGACTCTTTGGATCGTATCGAGGAGCGGCGGGAAGTTTATCAACGGCTCAATCGCAAGCAGCGGGTAGGGCTGCTTCGCGATGATTTCAATCCGATCAGCAATCATCACTTAACGATCATTCAAACGGTCCTAGGGTCAGGCTTGGTAGACGATGTTTGGTTGATGCCGACGAATCAAGCCGCCTCTGGTGGAACGGGTTGCTCCAGTAAAGATCGGATTGCGATGTGTCGGATCGCGATTCAGGATTTACCCAATGTCCGTGTTTGGACTTATGAGCAAGAGTCGGATTATCGCGGCGAGTGTTACCACTTGATCAAGCGGATTCTCGGCGAGCAGAGCCATCGAGACAGAGTGGATTTCTTTTGGATGATTGAGCGTGGCGTTGCCGATGAACTGCAACGGACAGACGTCGCTGAGCGTATCGATGATATCATCCCGATGATTGTATTGGACTCGAAAGCCGCGGTTCCGCCGTCGCAAGGAGTTTGGTATCGCAAGACGCCGCATCGCTGGTTGCCGATGAGAGTCGATGAGTCGGCGGTATCAAGCAGTGCGGAGATACGCGGTTTGATAGCTAGAGGGGATGGGGACTCAAGCCGATTTTTGCCACCAGCAGTCAACGACTATATCCGCGAACACGGATTGTATGATGGTCGTCGGCTGGAGATACCTCGAGCGCGGATAGCGGTCTACTCAGAGTCGTTTTCCCCCCCGACACTTGTCCAGCAACAGCATGTGCAGCAGTTGCTTGCTCAAGGGTTTGATCGAGTGATCATTCATCCAAGAGGCGTTCGATCGGATCGTGGAGAGCATGAAGTCGCGTTGCCAAAGCACCGAGCGGCACTCGCTTCGTTAGCCTTTCAAGACATGCCGAACGTTGAGATCAACTACGACGATATCAGCGATGGAACTTCATCTCCCTTGTTGGATTTGATGTACAAACATCAGCCGCAAGGAGACGTATGGTTAGTTGTTCGGCAATCGGATTTGATGGCTCGCGATGGAGGGACAGCGCCGATCCTCGATTATCAAGAGCACGCACAACGGTTGTGGAGCGAAGGGAAATTCGCTGTACTGCAAGATTCAGAACGAGGATCCAGCTCCTTGGGCGATGGGGCCGTTAAACTTCCTCCTCATTATCAGTGTGTACGCGTTGCAAGCGGTTTAGAACCATCGGAGTTACGAGCGGAACTTTACCACGGCAGAGATGTTCGAGGAATGTTGCACCGCGATGTTGCCGACTACATCGAGCGCCACCGATTGTTCTTGCCCGGAGCCCCAGGCCGCGACGCGCGATTCGAAATTCACTCCCCTGAAATATTCGTCGTCTGCGATGAACGAAATCCTCGTGCCGTGGAGTTGGCTCAACACTACGCACGCTACGAGTCGAATCGACCAAACATGATCTTGGTCATCGGTGGGGACGGAACGATGCTCAAAGCCATTCGAGAACATTGGCGACGGCGGTTGCCGTTCGTCGGATTAAACGCCGGACATCTGGGCTTTCTGATGAACGCTTCATTGCCCGATGCCCTAGAAGGAATCGAGCTGATCTCGCAATCGTTGCCGCTATTGCGAGTCGATGTGCGATACCCCGACGGTTCGCATACGATGAACCTCGCTTACGGAGATGCTTGGATCGAACGAGCAGAAGGTCAAGCAGCTTGGTTGCAAGTCCGGGTCAACGGTGAAGTGCAACTCGAGAAAGTTGTTGGAGATGGAATGTTGATCGCCACCGCTGCGGGTTCGAGTGCCTACGCACGAGCGATGGGCGCGGTTCCCGTCCCGTTGGATTCCCCTTCGTTGATCTTGGCAGGTTCGAATATCTTCCAACCAAGATTCTGGAGGCCGATGAACTTGCCCAGCTCAAGTCAAATCACGTTGACCAGTTTAGATACGCTCGGTAAGCGACCATTGAGAGCTTTCATCGATGGGCAACCCTTGGGTGTTGTTCAAGAGCTTTCCGCTAAACAAAGTCTGACCGCAAGCGTCGAGTTGGCTTTTACCAAAGAATATGACCCGTCGACGAAGTTGCTCAAGTCGCTGTTTCCGAGCGAATCGTAACGGATGCAATTTCAAGCAAAATCGCTTTTAAGCAAAATCGCTCGGCGACTGAGACTGAGCCAGCTTTGGTGCACTTTGCTCAGCGTTACTCGCAGTTGCGTTTTATTTGAAATACAGCTCGCGAAGAGATTCGAAGGCCAATAGAGCTTTTTCTGGCAAGCTATCGAGTGCAATCCATTCGTTATGGCTATGCAAGGCATCTCCACGAGGACCGAAGGTATCGAGGTTGGCAATCCCGAGTCCTTGAAGCTTATTTCCGTCGCTCGCGCCCCCCGACTCCTTCCACTGGATCTGGTGCCCGAGCGACTTACCGGCGGATTCAACACAGCTTTGCAGACGCTTGGTCGCTTCATCGACGATTTTCGGCGGCGCATGAATGCCACCATGAAGCTCGACGCGAAAACCTTTTTCTGGATCGCAAAAATTCTCCGCAGTTTGTTTGCAAACAGATTCGATCCAAGCTTGGTCTTCTGCAGAAGAGACTCGAACGTTGACTCGCAAGACGGCAGTCTCTGGAACGACGTTCACTGCATTACCACCTCGAAGTCGACCGATGTTGATCGTAACATTGGGCCGCTTGCCATTGTGCTGATCGAGAACTTCGGCGATTTGGCAAGCTTGCAGGATCGCGTTACGGCCTTCGTGAAAGTTGCGTCCCGCGTGCGCGGATTTGCCCCGAACAACGAAGATAAACGTCCCAGTCCCCTTCCGGGCTTGGACCAAAGAACCATCCGACATCGCCGGTTCAAACAGGAACGCATTCGCGTATTCCGGAGCGATTCGATTCCAAAGGGTTAGCGAGGAAGGAGAGCCGATCTCTTCATCGGGGGTTAAGACTAGCGTCAGGCGAAGTTTCGATAGGTCGAGGAATTTCTGAGCAAGTCGAGCTGCGTAGAGCATCACGATAATGCCACCTTTCGCGTCGATCACGCCCGGGCCTCGCAATCGATTTTCCGGAAGATGTTCGCAAAACTGAAAGGCCTCTTCGGGGCCATAAACCGTGTCGTAATGGATTGTCCACAAGCACCCCGGCGAACTGGGGCTAACGGCAGGCGCACCGATCTCCCAAATCAAGGCGGGGCCTGTCTGAAGCGTAGCTTGGACGCCCCCGTCATCGACCAGGGTATAGGAAGGCAAGGCCTGGCGATTGCAAGGCGTTTTAAGTACGGAAAAAGCTTCTTCGAGCCAGTCGGCGGCTCGCAAAAGTCCCCCAACGTTTTCTGAACCCGAATTGATGTTGCACAATTCGATCAAATCGTTGGCCATCGCTGTTCGCTGGCTAAGAATCCAGGATGCTGGGTTTTGGGATGCGGTGTCCTGGGATTTTGGGGTTTGGGATGTTGGGGGTTGGGGGTCCATAGAGGAGGCC
>Ga0255127_1000059_pt1 | contig 59878 bp, 49 predicted proteins | sample Law_Miss_RepB_8d_FD_188555 | JGI IMG/M metagenome (GOLD analysis project Ga0255127, IMG submission 188555) | Freshwater microbial communities from St. Lawrence River, New York, United States - Law_Miss_RepB_8d | ecosystem: Environmental > Aquatic > Freshwater > River | place: USA: New York...
CCCGTCAGCTACTGGAAACAGGTGCGGCCGGTCTTCCAGGCGCATTGCCAGGGCTGCCACCAGCCCGCGCGCGCGCGCGGCGGTTACGTGATGACGGATTTCTCCCGGCTTCTCGCCGGCGGCGACAGCGGGCACCCGGCCATCGTGGCCGGAAAACCCGACGCCAGCGCACTCGTCGCGTCGATCACGCCGAAGGACGGCGAGGCCGAGATGCCGAAGGACAAGGCGCCCTTGAAACCCGAGCTCGTCGGGCTCGTGCGCCGCTGGATCGCCGAGGGGGCGGCGGATGACACGCCGCGCAATGCCGTGCAGCGGATCGACGCCGAGCACCCGCCGGTGTACCCGCGGCCGCCCGTCGTCACCTCGCTCGACTTCTCGCCCGACGGGGCGCTGCTCGCGGTCGCGGGCTTCCACGAGGTGCTGCTGCACCGGGCGGACGGCGGCGGCCTGGTCGCGCGTCTGATCGGCCTCTCGGAGCGCATCGAGTCGGTCAAGTTCTCGCCCGATGGCACGCGGCTCGCGGTCGCGGGCGGGCTGCCGGCGCGCATGGGCGAGTTGCAGATCTGGGATATCGCGCAGCGGAAGCTCACCCTGTCGGTGCCGGTTGGATACGACACGGTCTACGGCGTGAGCTGGTCGCCCGACGGGCGGCTCGTGGCGTTCGGCTGCCCCGACAACACCCTGCGCGCGATCGACGCCCGCACCGGCGAGCAGGTTCTCCACCAGGGTTCCCACAACGACTGGGTGCTCGGCACCGCGTTCAGCCAGGACGGCTCCCACATCATGTCGGTCGGGCGCGACATGAGCACCAAACTCACCGAGGTGGAGACGCAGCGCTTCGTCGACAACATCACCTCGATCACGCCGGGCGCGCTGCGGGGCGGCCTGCACGCCATCGCGCGGCGGCCGGGGCGCGACGAGGTCGTGATCGGCGGCGCCGACGGCGTGCCGCAGCTCTACGTGGTGTTCCGCCAAGCGGCGCGGAAGATCGGCGACAACGCCAACCTGCTCCGCCGCTTCCCCGCGATGGAAGGGCGCGTCTTCGCCGTCGACTACTCGCCCGACGGCAGCCTCATCGCCGCCGCCAGCAGCCTCAACGGTCGCGGCGCGGTGCATTTCTTCGCCGGCGAGCACGACACCGCGATCCCTGAAACCATCCTCAAGGCCTACACCAAAGTCGCGACGACCTATTCGGCTGACGAGAAGCAGGCCATCGAGGAGTTCACCACCCGCGGCACCGCGCGCGCGGCCGCCGCCGAGTTCCCCACCGCGATGTACGCGCTGGCCTTCAGTCCCGACGGGGCGCGTGTCGCCGCCGCGGGCGAGGACGGCCGCGTGCGTTTCATCCGCGCGGCCGATGGCGTCGTCACCGGCGAGTTCGTTCCCGTGCCGCTTGCCGGCGCCGCGGTCTCCCTCGGCCGATGAACCGTTTTTACGTCCGCATGAAGCCCCTTTTCCTCCCCGCCCTGCTGCTCGCTGCCGCCCTGCTCCTCGCGGGACCGGCCGCCGCCGCGCCCGCGGCCCTCAATCCGCCCGAGCCCGAGGCTCTCCCCGCCGGCGCGGTCGTGCGCGCGCTCGAGCTCACGCCCGCCGCCGTGCGGCTCGACGGGGCGTTCGATGCCGCGCAGATCCTCGTCACCGCCGAGCTGGCCGACGGCACCCGCATCGACGCCACGCGGCTTGTCCGGCTCGCCGTCGACTCCAGGATCGCGGCGATTTCGGCCGGCGGGCTGGTCAACGCCTCGGGCAACGGCCGCACGGAGTTGGAGGCGAGCCTTGGCGGCCGCACGGCGCGCGCCGCGCTGGAGGTCGTGAACCATGACCCGGCGGCGAAGGTCGATTTCCTGCGGGACGTGAACCCCGTGCTCAACCAGCTCGGCTGCAGCTCGGGCCCTTGCCACGGCTCCAAGGACGGAAAGGGCGGCTTCAAACTTTCGCTCCGCGGTTACGATCCCGAGTTCGACGTGCGCTCGCTCGTCGACGACCACGCGGGCCGCCGCGTGAACCTCGCCTCGCCGGACGACTCGCTGATGCTGCTCAAGGCCACCGGCGCGGTGCCGCATGAAGGCGGGCCGCGCACCGCGTACGACGACAAGTATTACCGCATTCTCCGCGCCTGGGTCGCCGGCGGCGCGAAGCTCGACCTCGCGGCGCCGCGCGTCACCGCCATCGAGGTCACTCCGCGCGACCCCGTGCTGCAGCGCGTCGGCTCCCGGCAGCAGATGCGGATCATCGCCACCTACGCTGACGGCCGCCGGCGCGACGTGACCGCCGAGGGCTTCATCGAGTCGGGTAACCAGGACGTGGCCGTGATCGAGCGCGGCGGGCTGGTGCGCACGCTCCGCCGCGGCGAGGCCCCGCTGCTCGCCCGCTTCGAAGGCGCTTACGCGGCGACCACGGTGACCGTGATGGGTGACCGCGCCGGCTTCGAGTGGCGGGAGCCCGAGAAGTGGAACCGCATCGACGAGTTCACGGCGGCCAAGTGGCGCCGCCTGAAGATCCTGCCCTCGGAGCTGAGTTCCGACGCCGACTTCCTGCGCCGCGTGCACCTCGACCTCACGGGCCTGCCCCCCTCGGCCGAGGAAGTGCGCGCGTTCCTCGCCGACCAGCGACCGACACGGGAGAAGCGCGACGCCGTGATCGACCGCCTCATCGGATCGCCGGACTATGTCGACCATTGGGCCAATAAGTGGGCCGACCTGCTGCAGGTGAACCGCAAGTTCCTCGGAGAGGACGGCGCGCGCCAGTTCCGCGAGTGGATCCGGGCGGAGGTCGCTGGCAACACGCCCTACGACGAGTTCACGCGCAAGATCCTGACCGCGTCGGGCTCCAACCGCGAGAACCCCGCCGCCAGCTACTACAAGATCCTCCGCACCCCGACGGAGACGATGGAGAACACGACGCACCTGTTCCTCGCCACCCGGTTCAATTGCAACAAATGCCACGACCATCCTTTCGAGCGCTGGACGCAGGACCAGTACTACGACCTCGCGGCGTACTTCGCGCGCGTCGACCTCAAGCGAGACCCGCAGTCGGGCGCGCGCACCATCGCCGGCACCGCGGTCGAGGGCGCGAAGCCGCTCTACGAAGTGGTGTTCGACCGGGCGGAGGGCGAGATCCGTCACGACCGCACCGGCAAGGAGACGCCGCCCGCGTTCCCCTACCCCGCGAAGTTCGCGCCGCCCGCCGGCGACCAGCCCACGCGGCGGGACCAGCTCGCCGCGTGGATGACTTCGCCGGACAACCGCTATTTCGCGCTCGGCTACGTCAATCGCGTCTGGGGCTACCTCACGGGGGTGGGCCTGATCGAGCCGATCGACGACATCCGCGCGGGCAACCCTCCCTCCAACCCCGAGCTGCTCGCGTGGCTCACGGAGGAGTTCATCCGCGGGGGCTTCGATGTGCGGAAGCTGCAGGCGCTGGTCTGCAAATCCCGCACCTACCAGCTCTCGCTGGCGACAAACCGCTGGAACTCCGACGACAACATCAACTATTCCCACGCCCTCGCGCGGCGCCTGCCCGCCGAGGTGCTGCTCGACTCGGTTTTTAAGGCCACCGGCGCCACCCCCGAGTTCCCGGGCGTGAAGCCCGGCACGCGTGCCGCGCAGCTGCCCGACTCCGCGATCGATGTCCAAAGCGGCTTCCTCGCCAGCCTCGGCCGCCCGCCGCGCGAGTCGGCCTGCGAGTGCGAACGCACCAGCGACTTGGGGCTCGGCTCCGTGATGGCGCTGCTAAGCGGCCCCACCGTCTCCAGCGCGATCGGCGACCGGAAGAACGCGCTCGCGGCGCTGGTCGCGCAGATGCCTGACGACCGCCGGCTCGTGGACGAGGTCTTTCTCCGCACGCTCGGCCGCCACGCCACCGAGAAGGAGGCCGCGACCGCGCTCGAGTCGTGGCGCGCCATCGATTCCGAGCATCGAGGGTTGAGCGAGAAGCTCGGCGCGCGCGAACGCTGGTGGGCGCCGATCAGCGCCGAGAAGGAACGCCTCCGCGCCGAGGCCGTCGCCGCGGCGCGCGCGAAGGTCGAGGCCCGCCTGATCGCGGTCGCCCCGCAGGCCGCGGAGAATGAGCGCAAACGCGAGGAACGCATCGCCGCGGCCGAGAAGGCCCTCGCCGACCACGAGGCCCTGATCCCGGGCCGCCGCGCGGCGTTTGAGGAATCACTCGCCGAGTGCCGCACCGGAACCGTGTGGCACCCGCTTGTCATCAACACCGTGAACGTCACCAACGGCGGCCGCCTGCAGCGGCTGGAGGACAATTCCTACCTCGCGGTCGGTCCGGTGAACGGCCTGCAGGATTACACGTTCAACGCGGAGTCGCTGCACGGGAAGGTCACCGCGCTCATCCTCGAGGTCCTGCCGCACGAGAGCCTGCCGCGCTTCGGCCCGGGCCTCGCGCGCGACGGCAACTTCGTCCTCAGTGAGTTCTTCACGCGCTGGAACGACAAGGGCGGCGACCGGGAGTTCAAGGACGCTGAATTCCGCGCGGCGCGCGCCGACTTCACACAGGCCAACTACGACGTCGCCAACGCGATCAACCTCAAGGCCGACGCCGGCCGCGATGGCTGGGCGGTGGGCGGCCGGCCCGGCGAACCGCATTGGGCCCGCTTCGCGTTCCCCGCGCCCGTGGGCGACGAGAAGGGCGCGCGCTTCCAGATCTTCCTCCAGCAGCGCTTCCGCGACACCTACATGATCGGGCGTTTCCGGCTCTGGTACACGACGTCCGAGGAGGCGCTCGAGCACGGCGTGCCGGCCGATGTCGCCGAGGCGCTCGCCGTGCCCGCCGCGGAACGGAACACCGTGCAGGTGACCGCCATCGCCGCCTTCCAGCGCGAGAACGACGCGACGCTCCGCAAGCTCGGTCAGGCGCTGGTCACCGCCCGCCAGCCCGTGGCCGAGGATCCGGAGCTCGTCCGTCTGAAGACCGAGCTCACCGCCGCCGAAAAGCCCGTGCCCGTCGATCCGGTGCTCGCCCAGCTCCGCGCCGACGCCGAGCTCAGCACCGGTCAGGCCGCCGACCGCCGCCTCACCGGCGTGCAGGACCTCGCCTGGGCGCTCGTCAACACGCCCGCGTTCCTTTTCAACCGCTAGCACCCCTCCCCTCAAAAAAGGCCCCGCCATGATCCGCTTACCCGGTGGACTTAATACCGACCTCTGCGACACCCACGCCAAGATGACCCGCCGCGACCTCCTGCGCGTCGGCGGCTCCAGCATCCTCGGCCTTTCGCTCGGCCAGATGCTCCGCCTCAACGCGCAGACGCCGGCCACGGCGCCCGCGCGTCATGGCGGCCCCGGCTGGGGCAAGGCCAAGAGCGTCATCATGGTGTACCTGCAGGGCGGCCCGTCGCACATCGACCTCTGGGATCCGAAGGAGAACGTGCCCGACAAGATCCGCAGCGCGTTCAAACCCATCCCCACGCGCATCCCGGGCGTGAACTTCACCGAGATCATCCCGCAGCTCGCGAAGGTGAACGACAAGTTCACGATGATCCGGTCGATGAGCTACACGCCGAACGGGCTCTTCAACCACACGGCGGCCATCTATCAGATCATGACGGGCTACACGACCGACAAGGTAAGCCCCTCCGGCCAGCTCGAGCCGCCCAACGCCAAGGACTTCCCCAACTTCGGTTCCAACATCGTCCGCCTCAAGCCGGTCGACCAACCGATGCTTCCGTTCGTCATGCTCCCGCGCCCGCTGCAGGAGTCCAACGTCGTCGGCAAGGGCGGCACCGCCGGATTCCTCGGCAAAGCCTACGACCCGTACACCCTCTACCCCGAGGGCGACGACCTCGACATGGCGAAGCTCGAGCGCATCCGCACCGACGACCTCAAGCTGCCGCAGGAGGTCTTCGCCCAGCGCCTCGAGCGCCGCGCGCGCCTGCGCGAGTCGATCGACGCCGCGATGCCCGACATCGAGAAGGCCACGGCTTCCTACAACCTCGACGAGTATTACCAGCGCGCCCTCAGCCTCATCGTCTCGGGCCGCGCCCGCGAGGCATTCGCCCTCGCCTCCGAGGGCGAGAAGCTCCGCGACCGTTACGGCCGCAACACCTTCGGCCAGAGCCTGCTGCTCGCCCGCCGCCTCGTCGAGGCCGGCACCCGCGTCGTCGAGGTCATCTGGCCCAAGGTCGCCAACTCCGACAACCACTCGTGGGACCACCATCAGGGCCTCACCGAGCGGATGAAGGACAAATCCGGGCCCATGCTCGACCAGGGTCTGAGCGCGCTCTTCGAGGACCTCGATCAGCGCGGCCTCCTCAGCGACACGCTCGTCGTCGCCCTCGGCGAGTTCGGCCGCAGCCCCGAGCGCGGCGTGAGCACCTCCGGCAACAACAACAGCGCCGACGGTCGCGACCACTGGCCTTATTGCTACACCGCGCTCCTCGCCGGTGCCGGCATCCGCCGCGGCTACGTGCACGGCGAGTCCGACAAGACCGCCTCCGCCCCGAAGAGCGACCCGGTGCACCCCACCGAGCTGCTCGCCACGATCTACCACGCGTTCGGCATCGATCCGGAGACGATCGTCTACAACCACCTCAACCAGCCGCGCGAGCTCGTGAAGGCCAAGGCCGTCACCAAGCTCTTCGCCTGAAGTCACCTTGCCCCCGGCCATCATGACCCGGTCCGTTCTCCCCGCCCTCTCCCTCCTGCTACTCGCACCGGCCGCCGCCCTGGGCGCGACCTCCCCCGAACTAATCCAGGCCCGCAACGGGTCGGGTTATTTCGGATACAAGGACACGCCGAAGCTCCCCTGGTGCGATTGGCTCGTGCACGATCCCGACCGGCCCGCCCCGCCGCGCGTCGATCCTGGACCCGCCGGACCTTCCGTCGTCCCTCCGGCGGACGCCGTCGTGCTCTTTTCCGGGCGTGACGCCTCCGCGTGGCGTTCCCCTAATGACTGGAAGGCCGAGGGCGGCCATCTGGTCTCGGGCAACGTCAAGCTCTCGTCGCGCGAGGAGTTCGGCGACATCCAGCTGCACCTCGAATGGCAGTCCCCGGCGAATTTTCCCGGGCCGTGGTCCGATCAGGGCAACAATGGCGTTTTCCTGATGGGGCTCTACGAGATTCAGGTCTTCGATTCCCACTCGGTGAAGATCTACCCCGACGGCGCCTGCGGCGCGGTCTACGGGCAGACTCCGCCGCGCGTCGAGGCGGCGCGTCCAGCGGGACAATGGCAGAGCTACGACATCATCTTCACCGCGCCGCGGTTCGAAGGGGAACGACTCGTCACGCCCGCGCGCGTCACGGTTTTCCTCAACGGCGTGCTCGTGCAGCACGAGACCGAGATCCGCGGGGAAACCGGCCACCGCCGCCTGCCGGCCTACACGCAGAAACGCGGCACCGGCCCGGTCACGCTGGGCGGCCACGGTTGCCCGGTGCGCTTCCGCAACATCTGGGTCCGCCGGCTCTGAGGCGGATTCAGCCGGCACGGTTCCACCGTAGCCGAGGCGTCGTTCGGGTAACGTCGCTCCGGGAGGAATGAGTGAAAGCGGGAGGGGGTGAGGGAGAAAGTGGTACCGCCGCTTTTTCCCCATCTGCGCCATCCGGGAAGTCTGCGGTTCAAATCCGCCGCCCTCGGAAACGCGTTCTTCCTTCGCCGGGCCTGCGGAGGACAGGTCGGCCGTCTGCCCCACCACATCGTCCGCGGCGAGCAGCCGCGGCTACACCGAGCCCTGCCCATCCGTGTCCATCGGCGTCCATCCGGGGTTACCCAACCGCGCAGCGAGTCGGGAGCGCGATGCGACCCGAGGCTCGGCCCGGTGGATCGGACTCCGTGAACTCGGATCGGGCCTCGGTGTCCCCTGTGTTCCAACTCAACTCCGCTTTGGTTGCGGCTAAGTCGCGCGGAGAAATCCGGAGTTAAAAAATCCGGGGTTCCCTCCGCCGCTTTTCCGCCCAAGCCTGACCGCCTTTCCCCATGAGCAAGCCCGTCACCTACCGTTTCTCCTTCGGCCCGTGGAACATCAGCGAGGGCGGCGACCCATTCGGTCCCGACGTCCGCGCCGCGTTCCCCCACGACCGCAAGTTCGCCCTCTACAAGAAACTCGGTTTCGACGGCGTGCAGTTCCATGACGACGACGTCGTGCCCGGGCTCGATGACCTGAAGCCCGCGCAGATCGCCGCGCGTGCGAAGGAGGTCAAAAAGATGCTGCGCGACGAAGGGCTCACGCCGGAGTTCGTCGCGCCTCGCCTGTGGTTCGCCCACCAGACGATCGACGGCGCCTACACCTCGAATCGCGCCGCGGACCGCAAGTATGCCTGGGACCGCACGCGCAAGTGCATCGACATCACGCGCGCGATCGGCAGCCGCGCCGTCGTGCTGTGGCTCGCCCGCGAGGGCAGCTACACGCGCGAGTCGAAGGACGCCCGCCTCGCCTACCGCCGCCTGCTCGAGACGGTCGACGCGATTCTCGAATACGACCGCGAGGTCGAGATCTGGATCGAGCCGAAGCCGAACGAGCCCACCGACATGGCCTACGTGCCGACCGCGGGCCACGCGATCTCCCTCGCCTACGCCTCGCGCGACCACGCGCGGGTGAAGGCGCTCATCGAGACCGCCCACGCGCTCCTCGCAAACCTGGACCCAAGTGACGAGATGGCCTTCTGCCTCGCGCACGGGAAACTCGGCAGCGTCCACCTCAACGACCAGAACGGGCTGAAGTACGATCAGGATAAAAATTTCGGCTCCGCCAACCTCCGCGGCGCCTTCAACCAGGTGCGCGTGCTCGAGGAGGCCGGCTACGGCCGCCGCGGCGAGTTCGTCGGGCTCGACGTGAAGACGATGCGCACCCAGGCCGGCGTTCCCGTCACGGAGCACCTCGCCGCCAGCCGCCGCCTTTTCCTCCACCTCGTCGAGAAGGTCCGCACCTGGGACCGCGCGCGCGTCGAGGAATACCGCGCCGCCCGCGACTACGAGGGTCTGGAGCTCTACACGCTCCAGCACCTGATGGGCGTGCGCTGAGCCGGCGGACGCCGGCACTTACTTTCTCTTCACGCGTTCCGCGCGCCGACGTCCGGCGACGGTGCGGCAGATCTCGCACCTGGTGCCATCGCATCCGCGCGCCGTGCAGTGCTCGCGACCGTAGAAGATGATCCGCAGGTGCAACTGGTTCCAATGCTCGCGCGGAAACAGCGCCTTCAGGTCTCGCTCGGTCTGCTCGACGCTGCGGCCGGAGCTCAGCTTCCAGCGCCGCGCGAGGCGGTGGATGTGGGTGTCCACCGGGAAGGCCGGCACACCAAAGGCCTGCGCCATGACCACGCTGGCGGTCTTGTGGCCCACGCCGGGCAACGCCTCCAGGTCCTCAAAGGTCCGCGGCACCTGCCCGCCGTGCTGCTCCAACAGCAGCCGCGATAGGCCGGCGATCGCCCGCGCCTTCTGCGGCGAGAGGCCGCACGGCCGGATGATCCGCCGGATCTCCTCCTCCGGCACCCGCGCCATCGCCTGCGGATTGTCGGCGACCGCGAACAGCTCCGGCGTCACCAGGTTCACGCGCTTGTCCGTGCACTGCGCCGAGAGCAGCACCGCGATGAGCAGCGTGAACGCGTCCTTGTGGTCCAGCGGCACCGGCGTCTCCGGGTAGAGTTCCGCGAGACGGCGGTCGACGTAAGCGGCGCGTTCGGCGCGGGTCATGGCGCAAACAGACGCGCTTCGCGCGATGAAACAAATCCTTAAATCCCCGGCCGCGCGGGGAGAACGCGGTTGCGGGCGGGTTGGGCCGACATACGGTCCCGCCAACATGCCCACGCTCCGCGACGCGTTCGCCCCCACCGACTCCTTTGCCCGCCGCCACCATGGGGATGACGCCAGCGAGACCGCCGCGATGCTGGCGACCCTCGGCTACCCGTCTCTCGAGGCGCTCGCCGACGCGGCCGTGCCGGCGGCCATCCGCCGCGGACCGCTCAATCTGCCCGCCGCCGCGGGCGAAACCGCCGCCCTCGCCGAACTGAGGAGCATCGCCGCCGAGAACCGCGTGCACCGCAGCTTCATCGGGCTGGGCTACCACGACACCGCGACGCCCGGCGTCATCCAGCGCAACATCCTCGAGAACCCCGGCTGGTACACGGCCTACACGCCCTACCAGGCGGAAATCTCCCAGGGCCGGCTTGAGGCGCTGCTGAATTTCCAGACGATGGTGTGCGACCTCACGGGCCTCGAGATCGCCAACGCCTCGATGCTCGACGAGGGTACCGCCGCCGCCGAGGCAATGATGATGTGCCACCGGCTCAAGGAGGGCGCCGCCGCGGAGCACCGCGTGTTCTTCGTCTCGGAGCAATGCCATCCGCAGACGATCGACATCGTGCGCACGCGCGCCCACCCGCTCGGCATCGAGGTCATCACCGGCGACCACCGTTCGTTCCAACCCGGACCGGCCTGTTTCGGGGTGCTGGTGCAGTACCCCGACACCACCGGATCGGTCCACGACTTCGCCTCGTTTTTCACCGCGGCCCACGCCGCGGGGGCGTTCACGATCGTCGCGACGGACCCGCTGGCGCTCACCCTGCTGCGCCCGCCGGGTGAGTTCGGCGCCGACGTCGCCGTGGGCTCCGCCCAACGCTTCGGCGTGCCGATGGGTTTCGGCGGACCCCACGCCGGTTTCCTGGCCACCCGCGACGCATTCAAGCGCCAGATGCCCGGCCGGCTCGTCGGAGTGTCCCGCGACGTGCAGGGCGACACCGCGCTCCGGCTGGCGCTCGGCACCCGCGAGCAGCACATCCGCCGCGAGAAGGCCACGTCCAACATCTGCACCGCGCAGGTGCTGCTCGCTGTCATCGCCTCGATGTACGCGGTCTACCACGGCCCCGACGGCCTCCGGCGCATCGCCGGCCGCGTGCGGGCACTTACGCGGCTGCTGGCCGACGGCCTTCGCGCCGTGGGCGCCAAGGTGAACGCCGAACCGGTGTTCGACACCCTCACGATTTCCGGCATCGACGCGGCCCGCGTGCACGCGGCGGCCGCGGAGCGCCGCTTCAATCTGCGGCCGGTCGATGCGCGCACGGCGGGCGTGAGCCTCGACGAAACAACCACGATCGAGGAGGTGAACGCGCTGCTCGCCTGCTTCGGCGCGAAGGCGGCCGATCCCGCCGCGCCCGCGCCGGCCGAGATGCCCTACCCCGCGCCCCACGCACGCGCGTCGGCGTTCCTCACCCACCCGACGTTTCGTCGCCACCATACCGAGCACGAGATGCTCCGTTACATCCGTCGGCTGGAATCGAAGGACCTCTCGCTTTGCCACTCGATGATCTCGCTGGGCTCGTGCACCATGAAGCTCAACGCCACGAGCGAGATGTTTCCCGTGACCTGGCCTGAGATCGGCCGGGTCCATCCTTTCGCACCGGCGGAACAGACCCGCGGCTACCAGCGCCTCTTCCGCGATCTGGAGGAGTGGCTGGCGGACTGCACCGGTTTCGCCGCGGTCTCGCTCCAGCCCAACGCGGGTTCACAAGGCGAATACGCCGGCCTCCTCGTGATCCGCGCATACCACGAGGCGCGCGGGGAAGGTCATCGCAACATCTGCCTGATCCCGACCAGCGCGCATGGCACCAACCCCGCCAGCGCCGCGATGTGCGGCTATCGTGTGGTGCCCGTCGCCTGCGATGCGCAGGGCAACATCGATCTCGGCGACCTGCGCGCCAAGACCACCACGCACGCGCGCGATCTCGCCGCGCTCATGGTCACCTACCCGTCCACGCACGGCGTGTTCGAGACGTCGATCCGCGAGGTGTGCGAGCTGATCCACACGCACGGCGGGCAGGTCTACATGGACGGCGCCAACATGAACGCGCAGGTCGGGCTCACCTCGCCCGGCCATATCGGCGCCGACGTCTGCCATCTCAATCTCCACAAGACCTTCTGCATCCCGCACGGCGGCGGCGGTCCCGGCATGGGACCCATCGGCGTAGCCGCGCACCTCGCGCCTTTCCTCCCCGGTCATCCGGTCGCCCCCGGCGGCGCGGCCGCGCCGGGCGCCAGTCCGCGCATCGGCGCGGTTTCGGCGGCCCCCCACGGCTCCGCCTCCATCCTCGTCATCTCGTGGATGTATATCCGCATGATGGGACCGGACCAGCTGGCTGAAGCCACCCGCCGCGCGATCCTCAACGCCAACTACGTCGCAAAGCGACTCGAGGGCCGATTCCCCGTGCTCTACCGCGGCGAGAGCGGGCTCATCGCCCATGAGTGCATCATCGACCTGCGCGGTTGGAAGAAACACGGGCTCGAGGTCGAGGACGCCGCCAAGCGCCTCATGGACTACGGTTACCACGCGCCCACCATGTCGTTTCCGGTTCCGGGCACGCTCATGATCGAGCCCACCGAGAGCGAGTCCAAGGCCGAGCTCGACCGCTTCTGCGACGCGATGATTTCGATCCACGCCGAGATGCAGGCGGTCGCCGAGGGCGCGAGCGACCGCGCCAATAACCCGCTCAAACACGCTCCGCACACCGCGAAGGTCGTCTGCGCCGACACCTGGGATCGCCCGTATCCGCGGGAGCAGGCCGCCTTCCCCGACCGTCACACGCGCGCCGCCAAGTTCTGGCCGAGCGTCGGCCGGGTAGACAACGTCCACGGCGACCGGAACCTCGTGTGCTCCTGCCTCGGCATGGAGGCCTACGCCGAGACCCCGAAGAAGGGCTGAAGGCGGGAAGCCGCCAGCGGGTTCCCGGCGAGTCGGGTAGACCACCTCCGGCCGTCGCGCACACGGTATGGTCCGCGGCGGCAGACGCGGCTACACGACATGTCTTTCGTCCGGAAAAGCCCGCCCGACTTTCGTTAAGAGACACGCGCGAGGTGGCCGAGGGTGTTTAGCCGCCCAGGGCGGGTTTCCTCGGATCGTCGGAACCTCCTTCCGCCCACTCCCTTTAGCTTCCTGCCCGGTCTCTGGTCCTCGCTAGGCTCGGGCTTGGCTCTTCCCTCTGAAAAGTAGCGGAGTCGAAAAGCTTGTCGGTCCTGCAACGCGGGCGTTCATTGGCGGGACTTTCACGCCGCCCGCCCCATGAAAACCGACCTCAGCCGCCGCTCGTTCCTTCGCACCACCTCACTTGCCGCGGGCGCCACCCTTGCCGCCCGCGCCATCGCACCCGCGCACGCCGCCCCCGTCGGTTCGAATGATGCCATCCGCATCGGCATCATCGGTCTCAACAAGGGTTCGGGGCACCTCAAGACCCTGCTGCAGATGCCCGACGTCCGGGTCGCGGGGCTCTGCGACCTCGATCCCGCCGTCCTCGCGAGGGTCGCGAAATCAATCCCGGAAGCGAAGGGAAAACCCTTCCTCACCACCGACGCCCGCGAGCTCATCGCGCGCCAGGACATCGACGCCGTCATGGTCGTCGCCTGCAACCACTGGCACGCGCTGCTCACCATCTGGGCCTGCCAGGCCGGCAAGGATGTCTACGTCGAGAAGCCGATGTCGCGCACCGTGTGGGAGGGCCGGAAGATGATCGAGGCCGCGACGAAGTACGGCCGCATGGTACAGGTCGGCACGCACTACCGCTCCGAGACCGGCCTCGCCGAGGCGATCAAGTACCTCCACGCCGGCGAGCTCGGCAAGATCCACCACATCCGCGCGATCGTCTACAACCTGCGCCTGTCGATAGGACGCCGGCTCCCGTGGTACCCGACCGATGTGAACTACGACTATTTCTGCGGCCCGGCGCCGGTGCGTCCGATCGAACGCAACCGCATGCACTATGACTGGCACTGGAGCTGGGAGACCGGCAACGGCGAGCTCGGCAACAACGGCGTCCACGTGCTCGATATCGCGCTCCGCATCGCGCGGCACGACCTCGCGCCGCGGCGCATCTTGAGCTGCGGCAACCGCTACGGGATCGACGACGCCGCCGAGACGCCCAACACGCACCTCGCCGTCTACGACTATCCGAGCATCCCCCTGATCTTCGAGCACCGCGCACTGCCCGCCAAACCAGGCGTGTCGTATCTCGACCAAGTGGGCGGTCTCCGCACCGGCGTCATCGCCTACTGCGAGGGCGGCACCGTCGCCGGTCTCGTCGGGGCGACCGCCTTCGATAAGGACAACAAGGTCATCAAGAAATTCCCGGGCGACGGCGGCGGCACGCACGTGCGGAATTTCCTCAACGCGATGCGCTCACGCCGGAAGCAGGACCTCGCCGCCCCCGTCGAGACCGGCCACCTCTCCGCCTCGCTCTGCCACTACGGCAATATCTCGTACCGCGTCGGCGAGTCCGCCGCGCCGGCGCAGGTCGAGGCCGCGCTGGGCGCCTTCCCCGCCGCGCAGGGCATCCACCGTGAACTGCAGACGCACCTCGGTGTCCACGGGATCGACCTCGCGCGCCAGCCGTTCCAGCTCGGCCCTTGGCTCGATCTCGACGCCACCGGCGACAACATCACTTCCGTCGGAACGCCGCGCCCCGGCGCCCTTGAGCACGCGCGTTTCCTGCTGAAGGAGACGCAGCGCGCCCCGTATGTGATCCCCGACGTCGTCTGAGCTCCTCGCGCGCATCCACGCCAATCGTTTCGTCGCTCAGCGACGTCTCGCTGGTGGAGCTCGAGCACCGGCTCGTTGCCCGGGGCTTCAAGGGCTCGCACGCGGCTCCCTTGCTGCGCGCGTTTTATGCCGGCGGGGCGCACGCGCCGGCCGAAGCCGGCCCTCGTCGTCAACCCGCCGGACTGCGGGATTGGATCGCCGCCGAATTCCCCGGCGTCGCTGCCTCCCCGGCGCGGCGGCACGTCGCCGGCGACGGCACTGTGAAGCTGCTGCTGCGGCTGTCCGACGGACGCACCGTGGAAAGCGTCCTCATGCCCGATTTCGATCCGGCGCGCGCCGCCGGTTGCGTTTCCTCTCAGGTGGGATGCGCGATGGGTTGTGATTTCTGCGCGACCACCCGCACCGGCTTCGAGCGCAATCTCACCGCGGGGGAGATGACCGAACAGTTCATCGCGCTCCGTCGTGAAGCCGCCACCGCCGGCCGGCGTCTGCGTACCCTGGTCTTCATGGGCATGGGCGAACCGATGCTGAACCTCGACGCCGTCCTCGGCGCGGTGGAACGCATTGCCGACAACCGGATCGGCGGGCTCGGTTGGCGGCAGGTGACGATCTCCACCGTCGGCATTGTCCCCGGGATCGACGCGCTGACCGCCACGGGGCTGAACCTGCACCTCGCGGTCTCGCTCCACGCGCCCGACGACGCCACGCGGGCCGCCCTGATTCCGGCGGGCAGGAGATTTCCAGTCGCGGAGGTCCTCGCCGCCGCGGATCGCTTCCAGGCGGCGCGCGGTCGCACGGTCATCATCCAGTACTGTCTCCTGCGCGGAGTGAACGACTCGCCCGCACAGGCGGCGCTGCTGGCCGGCCTCCTCGCCGGGCGCCGCATGCATGTGAACCTGCTCACCTATAACCCGACCGGGGCCGGCTTGAGCGGCACCACTTATGAACCGGCGCGCGATGCCGATGCCGAGGCGTTCGCCGAACAGCTGCGGGCGCGTGGCGTGGTCGCTCACTTCCGGCGTTCCCGCGGACCCGACATCGACGCCGCCTGCGGACAACTCCGCCGCCGCGTGCTCGCGGAGAAGACTCCTCCCTGAAACCCCGCCGTCGCTCGGTCGGAGAATCCCGCGTAAGTCCGTCAACCGTGAGACCGCTTCACTTCCCGCTCGTCACCGCGATGTTCCTTGCCGCGTGCCACGTGGGAGCCGCGGAATTCTTTGTCGCCCCCGATGGCGACGACGAGGCCGCGGGCACGCGGGCGGCGCCGTTCGCGTCGATCCAGCGCGCCCAACGCGCGGTCGCGCCCGGAGACACCGTTGTGATCCGCGGCGGAATTTACCGCATGCGCCCGGCTCGGATCGCCCGCGAGGAACGCATCTTTGCGTACGTCACGCTGCTCGATCGGAGCGGCGAACCCGGCCGGCCGATCCGCTACCGCGCCGCGCCCGGAGAGACCCCGGTCTTTGATTTCACCGACGTGCGGCCTCCGGGAAGGCGCGTGCATGCGTTCCGCGTCACGGGCTCCTGGCTGCATCTCGAGGGCTTCGAGGTGATCGGAGTCCAGGTGACGATCACGGGGCACACCCAGTCCATCGGGTTCGACAACCAGGGCAGCCACAACGTCTATGAGCGGCTCAGCGTGCATGACGGCATGGCGATCGGCTTCTGGATCGGCACCGGCTCGCACAACCTCGTGTTGAACTGCGACGCATACCGGAATCACGACGACTTCTCGGGCGATCGCCGCGGCGGCAACACCGACGGCTTCGGCTTCCATGGGCCCCGCGGCAGCGTCGGCAATGTGTTCCGCGGCTGCCGCGCGTGGTTCAACAGCGACGACGGCTTCGATTTCATCAACGCGGGCGAGGCCGCGGTGGCCGAGGATTGCTGGGCCTTCTACAACGGTTTCTCCCCGCGCTTCGCGCCGCTCGCCGACGGCAACGGATTCAAGGCGGGAGGTCATGCGGGCACTCCCGTCGCGCGGCTGCCGAATCCGATTCCGCGCCACGTCGTGCGCGGTTCCCTCGCCGTGCGCAACAAGGCGAACGGCTTCTACGCCAATCACCACATCGGCGGCGTCGACTTCATCCACAACAGCGCCGCGCGGAACCGCGCCAATTACAACCTGCTCGGCCGCGAAGGGGACAACCGCACGCTGATCCCCGGCCGGGGACATCGGTTGCTCAATAACCTGGGTTTCTCGGGAGGCACGGAGGTGACGCAACTGGACGCCGCGGCCTGCGAGGTGCGCGGCAACACCTGGCAACTCACCGAGTTTCCGGTCGCGGGGGATTTCCTCAGCCTTGAGGAGGCCGAGCTCACCCGGCCGCGCCGCGCCGACGGCGGCCTGCCCGAGGTTTCCTTCCTCCGGCTACGTCCCGGCAGCCGCCTGGTCGACCGCGGGGTTGAGACCGGCCACCCTTTCCGGGGCGCCGCACCCGACCCCGGCGCCTCCGAGTCCATCCCCGCCGCCCGCGATTGAGCGGGGAACGTCCTCACCCTGCGTCACGTTTTACGAGATACCGGTGGAGGGCTTCAACGCGCCGCGGTCGCGGCGAGGCGTGTGACGACGTCCCAGTTGAAGCGCACAAAACGGTGGAGCGCCTCCTCGAGGATGCGCTCCTGGTCGCTGTGCGCGCCGTAGCCCTTCTGCGCGTCCTCGCTGTCGATCATCGGCCCGATGCCGAAGCACTGGATGCCCTTTCCGCGCAGGTACGCCATGTCCGTGGCACCCGTGCTCATCGTGGGAAGTGTCACCACGCCATATTCGCGACGGATCGCTCCCTCGATCACCTCGAACGCCTCGGTGTGCAGGCTGGATGGCGGCGCCCCGGGCCGGCTGTGTCCGGCGGCGCGCTCCACGGTCACCGCCGGGTCGTCGATCACGCGCCGCAACTCATCCAGGAAGCGGTTCATGTCCTCATCGGGCAGCGCGCGGACATCGAGCGTGGCGTCCACCTCAGAGGGGATGACGTTCACGCGGTAGCCGGCGTTGATCATCGTCGGTGAAATCGAGGTGCGCAGCGTTGAGTACAGACGCGGCTCCTTCTCAGCGAGATGCTCCTGCGCGCGGCCGCTCTCGTCGCCCTGCAGCACCGCACGGTAGCGCGCGGCATCCTCCGGCGGGCTGATCTCGGCCAGGCGCTCGAAGAAGGCGCGGGTGGTCTCGTTGAGCCGCATCGGAGTGCGCCACTCCGAAAGGCGAGCGATCGCCTTTGCGAGATGCACGACCGCGTTTGAGCGCAAAGGCACGGACCCGTGGCCCGCGACACCACGCGCGACGAGCTTGATGCGGTTGGGGATCTTCTCGGTGGTCTGCACGCTGCCGTACTGCGGCTTCCCCCCGCGCCGCAACACACTGCCGCCCTCGGCAAGGCAGAACTCGGCGTCGATTTCGGCGAAATGCTCGCGGACCATGAACTCGATGCCGTGGCGCACGGAACCTTCCTCGCCGGCCTCGGCGAGGAAGATCACATCGCGGTCGAGCGGTACGCCTCCGCGTTTGAGGAGGAGCATGGTCATCAGCGCCGCGGCGACGTTGTCCTTGTCGTCGATCGTGCCGCGTCCGTAGATCCACCCGCCTTCGCGCACGGCGCCGAATGGCGGATGGCGCCATTTGCGCGGGTCGACGTTCACCACGTCCGTGTGGGCCATGAGGAGCAGCGGTCGCTTGGTTCCGTTGCCACGGAGCCGTGCGACGAGGTTGGGCCGGTGCGATTCGAGCGCGAACACCCTCACGGGGATCCCTTCCGCCTCAAGCACGCCACGAAGATAGTCCACCGCCGACGCCTCGTGGCCGGGCGGGTCGCTGGTATCAAGCCGCACCAGCGCTTGGAAATGCCGCATCGTCTCCTCCTCCAGCGCGGCCCAGTCGGGGAACGGCGCGGCCGTTTGGGCGCCCTGGGCGGCCAGGGCGATCAGGGTGAGCGCGGCGCGCAGCGAACCATGGAAGGACCAGTGCAGGAAGGCGGGACGCATCACGCCACGGAACTCCGATCCGGGCGGGGCGCAACCGCGACGCGGCCGGTTGACTCGGCCCGCGCGGCCGCGGAGCGTGCCCAGATGAACGTCGTCCCAGCCGCCACGATCTGCGCGGCCGCCACGCCCGCAGGCGAGTCGGCGCTCGCGGTGGTTCGTATCAGTGGTGAAGATACGGCAAGGATCGCGGCGGAACTGTCGGGGTCCCCTCCCCCGCCCCGTCGCGCCCTGCGGCGTGCCTACCGGTCGGCCGAGGGCACGGAGATCGACGACGTCGTGCTCACCTTCCTCGCGGGACCGCGTTCGTACACCGGGGAGGATACGCTGGAGATTTCCTGCCACGGGAATCCGTTCATCGTCCGGCGGATCCTCGAGGATCTCCGCCGGCGTGGCTGCCGCTTGGCGGAGCCCGGGGAGTTCACGCAACGCGCGTTTCTGAACGGCCGGATGGACCTCACGCAGGCGGAGGCCGTGATGGACGTGATCCGGGCTCGCGGTGACCGGGCTTTGGCGGCGGCGCATGAGCAATTGCGGGGTGGTCTTGGGCGACGCCTGCAGGGTGCCACGGAGGAATTGCTGAATGCTTTGGCTCAAATCGAGGCCTACATCGACTTTCCGGATGAGGATCTCCCCCCGGAAGACACCCGAACTATTTCTAACAAAATAGACTATATCTTATTGGAAATCAATCGCTTAGAGGCTACCGGACGTTATGGTGAAATCCTGCGCGACGGCATCAGGACGGTCATCTTGGGTGCCCCGAATGCAGGAAAAAGCAGCCTGCTTAACCGGTTGGTGGGTCACGAACGGGCCCTGGTTAGCCCGGAGCCGGGCACGACGCGGGATTTCATCGAGGAAAGGGTAATCATCGGGCCGCACTGCCTTCGGTTGATCGATACCGCAGGCTTCAACCAATCTCCCAGCCCGCTCGAGGGGTTGGGTATGGCCAAAACCCTGGAACGCGGCCTGGAGGCTGATTTGTTCATCGTGGTCGCCGACGCCACCGAATCAGCTCCGCCTCCCCTCCCCGCCGAACTGGTCGATCGCATGAGCCCGAGAAATACCCTGCTGGTAATCAACAAGATAGATCTCATTCCCAGCCGGGCGGTTCCGCACCTTTCTTCACTTGAGATCCCGGTGGGAAGGGTTTCCGCGCTGACGGGAGCGGGACTGGAGGCGTTGCTCGAGAAGATCACAAATATTTGTGATAAAATGGCTTACGATCCTTCGGATCGAGTCGCCATCAACGCGCGCCATGCCCTCTCCCTACAGGCGGCTGCGGAAGCGCTGAAGGCTGCGCAGCTGAAACTCACCACTGCCGCGCCCGCCGAATTACTCGCCAGCGATCTCCGCGCCGCCCTCGACTTCATCGGGGAGATCACCGGTCGGATCGATAATGAACGGATGTTAGATCGGCTTTTTTCCAACTTCTGCATCGGGAAATAGGCACAGGCTCGTTAAGACTCCGATTGCCATCCATTCCCTCCCCTGCCCTTTGGACGAAGATTAGCCCATGCAGCTCAATCTGGAACAACCCTTTGATGTGATCGTTTGCGGCGCCGGCCACGCCGGAGTCGAGGCAGCCTTGGCTGCCGCGCGGATGGGAGCCTCCACCCTGCTTCTTACGGGTAATATCGATACGATCGCCCAGATGAGCTGCAACCCGGCGATCGGCGGGCAAGCCAAAGGTCAGATGGTCCGGGAAATCGACGCCTTGGGGGGCGAAATGGCGGTCAATACGGACGTAACGGGCATCCAGTTCCGGCTACTTAATGAATCCAAGGGCCCGGCCGTCCAGTCTCCGCGGGCCCAATGCGATAAAAAAGCCTACCAGTTCCGGCTAAAGCACACGCTGGAGCTCCAACCGAATTTGCAGGTGTTCCAGGCCACGGTCTCCGGCCTGGTTTATCGCGGTGGCCGGGTCACCGGATGCCGCACGAATCTAGACCTGGAGTTTCACGGCCGCACCGTCGTCGTGACGACCGGGACGTTTCTGCGCGGCCTAATGCATATCGGCACCAACAAAAACGAAGGTGGCCGCTTGGGAGACTTTAGCGCCAAGACACTCTCGGCGAGCCTCGCGGAAGCCGGGATCGAATTACAGCGACTTAAGACCGGCACGCCGCCCCGGCTGCTGGGCCGCAGTATCAACTTCGCGGCGATGCAGGAGCAGAAAGGCGATCCGGAGCCGACGCTGTTCGCTTTCCACGACACGCGGGACGCGGAGGAATTGTTCCACGTGGAACACACCGGCGAAACTCGGCTGGGATGGAAGCCGGGTTGTGAACAAGTTTCCTGCTGGATGACCTACACGACGGCGGAGACCGCGGAGATCGTCCGTAAAAACCTGCATCTTTCGGCGATGTACAGCGGTGACATAGAGGGCGTCGGACCAAGGTATTGCCCAAGTATCGAAGACAAATTCGTCCGCTTTGCCGACAAGCCGCGCCACCTGCTTTTCCTCGAACCCGAGGGTCGTTCGACGAACGAGTTTTATGTGAATGGACTGTCAACAAGTCTGCCTTTCGACGTCCAACTGCGCCTGGTCCGCAGTGTGCCGGGGCTCGAAAGCGCCGTCTTGCTGCGGCCCGCCTATGCCGTCGAATACGACTTCGCGCCGCCCACGCAGCTTTTCCCATCGCTCGAGTCCAAGCGGGTGGAAGGGCTGTTTCTGGCCGGGCAGATCAACGGCACCTCCGGGTACGAAGAGGCCGCCGCTCAAGGCCTCGTGGCCGGGGTTAATGCCGTGAACAAGGTGAGGGGAGTGGAGCCTCTCCTGATCGGGCGCCAGGAAGCCTACCTCGGGGTGTTAATCGATGATCTCGTCACCAAGGGCACCAGCGAGCCCTACCGCATGTTTACCAGCCGCGCCGAACACCGGCTGCTCTTCAATCATGGCAGCGCCGAGTTGAGGCTGCACCATCACGCGAAACAGCACGGCCTGCTATCGGAATCACGGTTGAGCCGCATTACGGAAAAGCGGGCGTCCATTGAATCCTGGGTCGAGCGCTTGGAGCGTGAGCGAAGTGGGGCAGGAGAGGGGACGTGGGCAGAAGGAATTCGCCGCAACCGCCTCACGACATCCCTACCGGATGGCCTGCGCTCAGCCGACGTCTCTATTCGAGAGAATGTTCTCTACCGCGTCGCCTACCGCGGCTACTTGGAGCGCGAGGAGCGCCACATCGCCAAGTTAGGTGAGATCGAAAAAATCCGGATTCCGGACGTCATCAACTATTTGAATATCAGTGGCTTAAGAAAGGAAGGTGCGTTAAAACTTGCTCAAATGCGGCCTATGACGCTCGGTCAAGCGAGTCGGATCAGCGGAGTTAACCCAGCTGATATTAGCATCTTGCTAGTTTGGATCGAGGCAGACCGGCGAGGGCAGCAGCAGGGTCAAAAGGATTACCCTGCCAGCGGGGGTGGGAACCGATGATCACTCCACGCTACGCGGCGTTGATCGAGGAACGTCGCCAACGGCTCACCGCTGAGCTCGCCACCGTTTTCCCGAACGGCGGGGGGAGCTTCCATTGCGAGATCGGATCCGGCCACGGACACTTCCTGACCGCTTTCGCCACCGCGAACCCGACCGTTACCTGCATCGGTATCGACCTCATCGCCGACCGCATTGACCGGGCCTGCCGCAAGCGGGACCGCGCCGGCCTACCAAACCTCCATTTTATCCAAGCCGAGGCCCGGCTCTTCCTCGAGCAACTCCCTCCCGCCGTCCGCGTCGCCAACTTCATCATCCTGTTTCCCGACCCATGGCCAAAACTGCGTCACCATAAGAATCGCCTCCTGCAGGCCGATTTTCTCTCCTTGGCGGCCCGTCATGCCGAACCAGGGTGCCGGATCTACTTCAGAACCGACTACCGGCCATACTTCGACGACGCCCATGCCACCGTGGCGGCTCACCACGAGTGGGAGAGGGTGGGGGACCCTTGGATTTTCGAGTACGAGACCGTTTTCCAACAACGGGCACCCTCGCATGAATCGCTGGTGGCGAGACTCGGAGTGCCGGCGTCCCGATAGGCGAACCCTGCATTAGCACCAACACGCGCCGACGCCAGAAACGCGAATACCTCCCTTCCGGCCTTTCGGGGGTTGACGGAGCGGAACCGGAAGACCTTTTTTTTCCCTTTGACCAACCGCCTCCCGCTGATCGCGCGCATGTCTCGGTTCACACGCCAAGTCTCCACCTCCATTCTCTTGCCGCTCGGCGTCTCGCCGCTCGCCGCGGAGGGCGTGGCGCCCGGTGCCTCCAAACTGGTTGATTTTGGCAACGGCTGGGCGATCACCAACGCGATGGCCACGGGATGGGCCGGCTCGGCCTTGCTCGTCGCCTTCGTGCTCTGGCTGATTGGCAAGCCGTCGATCGTCCCCTCCAAAGGACAGGCGGTGGTTGAATCCCTGATCGAAGGTCTGCGAGGGATCTTCGAACCCATCGTGGGGAAACAAGCCTTCCCCGCTGCCTTCCCGCTGCTGGTCACGTTTTTCGTCTTCATCCTTTTTCATAACTGGATGGGGCTGTTTCCCGGCGTCGGCACCGTGGGCTGGGGCCAAGTGATTGAAGGCCATTTCCAGATGACGCGCCCTTGGGTGCGGCCGCACAACGCCGACTTCAATGGAACCATCGCTCTGGCCCTCATCTCCTTCGGCGCGTGGGCCATCATCGTGTTCAAATTCGCCGGGCCGAAACTCATCCTGAAGGATCTCTTCGGCAACAAGGCCGACAAGGGGGAAACCCCTGGCTGGCTCTATCCGGTGCTCTCCGTGGTGTTTCTGGTGGTCGGCCTGATCGAGGTCTTCTCCATCGCCATCCGGCCCTTCACCCTTTCCGTGCGCCTCTTCGGCAACGTGTACGGTGGTGAGAACCTCCTCCACGGAACCAGCTTCTTCTTCGCTTTTTATTTCATGGAGCTGATGGTCGGCGTGATCCAGGCCCTTGTCTTCACCCTCCTCACCGCCGTCTACATCGGCCTGCTCTGCAATCACGAGGGAGGCGACCACGCCCATGATGACGCCCACGGCGGAGGGGCGCATCACTGAACCTTTACCGCCGGGAGCGTGCCTCCGCGCGCGCACGGCGGAACTCCAACCAAACACAGGAAAAAACGAACATGATCACGGTACTCGCTGAGATCCAGGGTAACATCACGAGCGCGCTCGGCCTGCTCGGGGCCGCCATCGGCGTCGGCATCATCGGCTACAAGGCCGCGGAGGCCGTCGGCCGCAATCCCGCCGCCTCGGGCAAGGTCCTTGTCCAGGCCATCATCGGCATGGCGCTCGCCGAAGGTCTCGGCATCCTCGCGCTGTTCCTCGCCAAGTAATAGACTTGTGGATACCGGCGGCGCGCACCGCGCGCCGCCCACCCCTTTTTCCCGCCTGCCATGACGCTGCCTCTCCTCCTTGCCTCCGCCGCCCAGCCCGGCATCGCCGAGACCTTCGGCCTCGAGACGAAGTACATCATCATGCAGGTGATCAGCTTCCTGGTCGTCCTCGCCGTGCTCTACAAGTTCGGCATCAAGCCGGTCACGGCCACGATGGAGGAGCGCAACCGGAAGATCGAGGCCGGCATCCGCCACGCCGAGGAGATGCAGGCCAAGCTCGCCGCCGCGCAACAGGAGAGCGCCGCGATCGTCCGCCAGGCCAACACGGAGGCCGCTCGCCTCGTCGAGGACGCCCGCCGCAGCGCGAAGGAATTCCTCGACCGGCAGACCCAGGAGGCCGCCGGCAAGGCCGCCGATCTCCTCGCGAAGGCCCAGCAAGCCATCGAGCTTGAGCACCGCAAGATGCTCGCCGACGCCCGCACGGAGGTGGCCCGCCTCGTCGTCGCCACCACCGAGCGCGTGCTGGCGCGTAAACTTTCCGACGCCGACCGCGCCTCTTACAATGAAGCCGCGGCCCGCGAACTGTCGGGCGTCTGACTCCTCGCTCCAACCGACACCCGCACCGCACCATGGCATCCGCCCGGAAACAGGTCCAGCAGCTCGCCCGACAGCTTTTCCGGCTGAGCGTGGTCGACGGTGAAGTCTCGGCCGAGCGCGTCGCCGGTGTGCTCGCCTATGTCGAAAAGAACCGCCCGGCCCACCCCGTCGCGGTGCTCCGTTCCTACCAGCGCCTGATTGCCGCCGAGATCGCTCGCTGCCGCGCCGTGGTCGACCACGCGGGTCCCCTCGCTGCGGGAGTGCTCGAGGCGATCTCCGCCGCGATGACACGCCGCTACGGCCGCCGCATCACCGGCTCCGCCCGACGCAACGACTCCCTGATCGCCGGCGTGCGCGTGCGCGTCGGTGACGACGTCTACGAATCCTCCGTCGCCGGCCAGCTCGAGCAGCTCGCCCGCTCCGTCTGAGCCCCGACTTTTCAAACCGCCACCCCCTTCTTTCCGATGAGCTCCGTCCTCGAACAAATTGAACAACAGATCGCCAAGCTCTCCAGCAAGGGCGTCAAGAAGAACACCGGTATGATCCGCACGGTCGCCGATGGCGTCGCGAAGATCGAAGGTCTCTCCGAGGTCATGTACAACGAGATGGTCCAGTTCCCGGGAGGCGCGATCGGCATCGCGCTCAATCTCGAGGAGGACGAGGTCGGCTGCGTCATCCTCGGCGATATCTCCAAACTGAAGGAGGGCGACGAGGTCCAGACCACCGGCCGTCTCCTCTCGGTGCCGGTCGGCAAGGCCCTCCTCGGCCGCACGGTCGACGCCCTCGGCAATCCCGTCGACGGAAAGGGTCCGGTCGCGGCCAAGGAGTTTTTCCCCGTCGAGAAGATCGCCCCCGGGATCATCGTCCGGAAGTCCGTCTCCCAGCCGCTTTTCACCGGTATCATGGCGATCGACTCCATGATCCCGATCGGCCGCGGCCAACGCGAACTGATCATCGGCGACCGCGGCACCGGCAAGACCACCATCGCGATCGACACCATCATCAACCAGGCAAAGATCAACAAGGTCGGCCTCGCGAGCGGTGATCCGAAGTTCCGCCCGGTCTATTCCATCTACGTCGCCGTCGGGCAGAAGAACTCCAACATCGTCCGCACCCTGGCCGCCCTTGAGGCCGCGGGCGCGCTCGAATACACCATCATTGTCGCGGCCCCCGCGGCCGACAACCCCGCCAATCAGTACCTCGCCCCGTACTCCGGCGCGGCCATGGGCGAGTGGTTCATGGAAAACGGGATGGATGCCCTGATCGTTTACGACGACCTCTCGAAGCACGCTGTCGCCTACCGCCAGATCTCCCTCATCCTGAAACGGCCCTCCGGTCGCGAGGCCTACCCGGGAGACGTGTTCTACCTGCACTCGCGCCTCCTGGAGCGTTCGGCCCGCCTTGATGGCAAGGGTTCACTCACGGCGCTCCCGATCATCGAGACCCTCGCCGGCGACGTCTCGGCCTACATCCCGACCAACGTCATCTCCATCACCGACGGACAGATCTTCCTTGAGACCGACCTGTTCAACCAGGGTATCCGCCCCGCGGTTTCCGTCGGTCTTTCCGTGTCGCGCGTGGGATCCGCCGCGCAGATCAAGGCCACCAAGCAGGTCGGCGGAAAACTGAAGGGCGAACTCGCGCAGTTCCGCGAACTCGCGGCCTTCGCTCAATTCGGCTCCGACCTCGACGCCAAGACCAAGGCGCAGCTCGACCGCGGCTCGCGCATCGTGGAGCTCTTCAAACAGCCCGCGTTCAACCCGCTGCCGATCGAGTTGCAGGTCTCCGTCCTCTTCGCGATGCAGCGCGGGTTCTTCGACCCGGTCGACGTCAAGAAGGTCGTGGCCGCCGCCACCTCGCTCAAGGATTTCTTCACCACCCGCAAGGACGCGCTGCTCACCGAGATCCGCACCAAGGCCGCCCTGGACAAGGATCTCGAGGCCAAGCTCCAGGCTGCCTGCGAGGAGTGGAAACCCACCTTCGCCGCCTGACCGGGTGCCGTAACCGCACCGTTGATACTATAGCCTCTCATGGCCTCGACCCGCGACATCCGCCGGCGCATCAAGTCGGTCAAGAACACCCGCCAGATCACCAAGGCGATGGAGTTGGTCGCCGCGTCGAAGATGAAGAAGGCGCAGCAGGCCGCCCTCGCGGGCCGGCCCTACGCCGAGCTCATGGCGCGAATGCTCGCCGCCATCGCCGACCGGGTGGAGGAGACGCAGCATCCCTTCCTCATCCGCCGCGAGGTGCGCACGCGGGGCGTGATCCTGGTCACCACCGACAAGGGCCTGGCCGGTCCCCTCAACGCCAACCTCTTCAAGCTCGTCACCGAGATCCGAGATCCCGCCAAGTACGTGGTCGTCGGTCGCAAGGGTGCCCAGTTCATCGCGCGCACGCGCCGCGACCTGCTCGCCGACTTTTCCGTGAGCGACAAGGTCCCCTTCGCCGAGGTGAAGGTCGTGGCCGAGTTCATGGTGAAGCAGTACCTCGAGGGAGTCGTGGACACCGTCGAGATCCTCTGGCCGAGGTTCCGCAACACCCTCGTGCAGGTGCCCACGCTCATGCCGCTGCTCCCGCTCACCAGCGTGCGCGACGTCATCGCCGACCTGCAATCGGACGCCGGCGCGGGCGCCCGCACTTCCAACGGGACCGAGCAGCAGATGCTGTTCGAGCCAGACCCCGCGACGGTCCTCTCCGCGCTGCTCCCTCTCTACATCAACCGCGAGATCCACCAGCAGGTCCTCGATGCCAAGGCCTCGGAGCACAGCGCCCGCATGGTCGCGATGAAGACCGCCAAGGACAACGCCACGAAGCTTCTTGGCGACCTCACTCTAGAATACAACAAGGCGCGCCAGGCCGCCATCACCCAAGAAATCCTCGAGATCGCCGCGGCCCAGTTCGTCGCGGCCTGAACCAAACCAGCCCCTCTCACGAAATGAACACCGGCAAAATCGTCCAAGTCATCGGCCCCGTCGTCGACGTCCAGTTCGCCGAGAACACCATCCCGCCGATCTACCAGGCGCTCACGGTCGAGTTCTCCGCCGCCGGCGCGAAACAGCTCCTCACCCTGGAGATCCAACAGCACCTCGGTGGTGGCGTGGCCCGCGCGATCGCCATGTCTTCCTCCGAGGGCCTCGTGCGCGGCATGACGGTCGTCGACACCGGCGCCCCGATCTCCGTGCCGGTGGGCGAGGGCGTGCTCGGACGCATCTTCGACGTGACCGGCGCCACCGTGGACGGCAAGGGTCCGGTCAAGTTCGACAAGAAATACCCGATCCACCGCGCCGCTCCGGCACTCGTGGATCAGGACACCAAGGCCCAGATCCTCGAAACGGGCATCAAGGTCATCGATCTCATCGCTCCCTTCACCAAGGGCGGCAAGGTCGGCGCGTTCGGCGGCGCCGGCGTCGGCAAGACGGTCGTGATCATGGAGCTGATCAACAACATCGCCAAGGCGCACGGCGGCTACTCCGTGTTCGCCGGCGTCGGTGAGCGCTCCCGCGAGGGCAACGACCTCTACCACGAGATGGCCGAGGCCGGCGTCATCGACCTCAAGGACATATCCAAGTCCAAGGTGGCCCTGGTTTACGGCCAGATGAACGAGCCGCCGGGCGCCCGCATGCGCGTCGCGCTCTCGGCTCTCGCGATGACCGAGTACTTCCGCGACGAGAAAAACCAGGACGTGCTCCTGTTCGTCGACAACATCTTCCGCTTCTCGCAGGCCGGCTCCGAGGTGTCCGCGCTGCTCGGCCGCTCACCCTCCGCGGTCGGTTACCAACCAACGCTAGCCAACGAGATGGGTCAGCTGCAGGAGCGCATCACCTCCACCAAAAAGGGTTCCATCACCTCGTTTCAGGCGGTGTATGTGCCGGCGGACGACCTGACCGATCCGGCCCCGGCCAACACCTTCGCCCACCTCGACTCCACCATCGTGCTGGAGCGCTCCATCGCCGAGCTCGGTATCTATCCGGCCGTCGATCCGCTCTCTTCCGTCTCGAAGGCCCTTCAGGCGGACATCGTCGGCGACGAACACTACTTCGTCGCGCGCGAGGTGCAGCGCGTCCTCCAGCGTTACAAGGATCTGCAGGACATCATCGCGATCCTTGGTCTCGACGAGCTCTCGCCCGAGGACAAGCAGACCGTCTACCGCGCTCGCAAGATCCAGCGTTTCCTTTCGCAGCCGTTCTCCGTCGCCGAGGTCTTCACCGGCTCGCCGGGCAAGTATGTTCCCGTCAAGGACACCGTCCGCGGCTTCAAGATGATCCTCGACGGCAAGCTCGACGACGTCGCCGAGGGCGACTTCTACATGAAGGGCGGCATCGACGAGGTGCTCGCTGCCGCGAAGAAGGCCTGAGTCGGACCACCATGCCGCTGACCCTGGAGATCGTCACGCCCGAGGCCCGGGTTTATTCCGACACCATCGACTCGGTCGTCATCCCGACGGTCGAGGGAGAGGTAGGGATCCTGCCCGGCCACATCCCGCTGCTCACCCAGATCGAGCACGGGGAGCTTCGCGTCTCCAAGGGAACCGCCACCGAGCTTCTCGCCGTCAGCGGCGGATTCGCCGAGGTGGGCGGTGACGTCGTGCGCGTCCTCGCCGAGCAGGCGATCACGGAGAGCAAGATCGACGAGAAGGCGGTCGAGGAAGCGCTCAAGCGCGCCGAAGCCGAGTTGGCCGCCGCCAGAAACATCGACCCGCAGCAGTACGAACACCTGCAGGGACTTGTTCGTTACTCGGGCGTGCAGCTCGCGCTCAAGCGCCGCAAGCGCTGACGCCGCCGGGTTTCCGCTCCTTCAAGGAGCCGTGCCGCCCGCGTGATCACCACGCGTGGCGCAATTGATCCATGCCGTCGCACCGCTCGCATAGTGCTCCTTTTTCCAAATCGGCAGACGAGCCTTCGCCTCGTCGATGATGTAGCGGCAGGCGTCGAAAGCCGCCGAGCGGTGCTCGGCGGTGACGCCCACCCAAACCGCCAGCTCGCCGATCCGCAGGTGGCCCGTACGATGCACCGCCACGGCACCGGTGATCTCGAACCGCTCCCGCGCCTCCGCCATGATGCGGGCGCCTTCACTCTCAGCCAACGGAGCATACGCCTCGTACTCCAGCGATCCGACGGACTGACCCTCATTCCGGTTTCTGACCCAGCCCTCAAAAGTCACCAGCGCCCCCGCCCGATCATCCGCCAGACGTCGTGCGCCGACGGAGACGTCGATCGGTTCAGCGGAGATAGCGAAGGATTTCATCGGCGGATCCGCGCGAGTCCCTCAGCCGCCGGCGACCGGCGGAATGAACACCACCCGATCCCCCTCGCGCAAAACCTCCGACGCCGGCACGAACGCGTCGTTCACCGCCGCGCGAACGCGATTGCCCGGCAGCGTGAACGCGTGACGCGCCCGTAACTCCTCATAAAGCCCGGACACCGTCGGCACGTTGGTCACCAACGATTCCGCCGTGAGGCCGCGCTGTTCCCGCAGGATCGCGAAATACTGCACGTGCACCCGCGTCATTTTTCCTCCGCGCGATAATCGCGCTTGCCTCCGGTCTTCTCCAGCAGGCGGATCTCACGGATCACGATTCCATGGCTCACCGCCTTGGCCATGTCGTAGAGAGTCAACGCCGCAACACTTGCGCCCGTAAGCGCCTCCATCTCGACGCCGGTTCGCGCCTCCGTTTTCACGCGGCAATGCACCGTGACCTCACCGCCGGACGCGTCGGGAACGATCTCGATGCGGCAGTCGTGCAGGGGCAGGGGATGGCATAGCGGGATCAGATCACTCGTCCGTTTCGCTCCCATCACCCCGGCGAGGATCGCCGTTTGGAAAAGCGGTCCCTTCTTCGTCGCGATTTCCCCGTCGCGCAGCAGCGCCGCCAGCTCGCCCGGCAGTGTCACCACCGCCACCGCGTGCGCGGTCCGGCGCGTTACCGCCTTGTCCCCGACATCAACCATCACCGGCTGATTCCTGGCGTCGAGATGGGAGAACATGCGTGTCACTCTACCAAGCCCGGAAAGGAGTCAAAGTTCCGGCAGGGAATTCCACCGAATCCGCCGGCAACTCCACAAAACCATCGGTGCCGACCAAACCGGCGAGATCGCCCGAGGTGTTGCCGGGCCTGGGCACGGCGCGGGTCACACCATCCGCTCCGTTCGCAAGCTTCACCGGCAGCAGGCAGGCGAGCTTCGGACGAAAGACGTACGCCGACGCCAGCGGCACCAACCTCGGTTCACGGGCTTTAAGCCCGCTGGCCCGCTCAAGCGCTGGCATCACATAGCGATGCAGGCAGGTATAGGCCGAGACCGGGTTGCCAGGCAGCGCGAACACGAGGACCCCGCGGTCGGAAATACCGACCCAAAGGGGTTTTCCGGGACGCTGTGCGACTCCCTGCAGGATTTTCCGCACGCCCTGACGCTCCAGTTCCGCCGGTAGCAAATCGAAGCGCCCCTTGGAGATTCCTCCGGTCAGGATCACCACCTCATACTCCGCGAGGATGTGCCACAACCGGTGCTCCACTTCCTGCGGAAGATCGCGCAGGTGGAAACGTTCCGCGTTCGCATACCCGGCGATCGCCAGCGCCGCACGGATCGCGTGGTCGTTGCTTCGCCGGATCTGGTGCGCCGCCACCGGACTCTCCACCTCGACAAGTTCGTCCCCCGTCGCCACCACCGCGATACGCGGAATCTGGCTCACACTCAGACTGCTCCGCCCGCACGCCGCGGCTACCGCGATCTCCCGACCGCCGAGGCGCGTGCCGGCGGCGACAATCTCCTCGCCAGCGCGATGATCACTTCCGCGCCGATGGACCGAAACCCCGCGTTCGATTCCCGCCGCTCCCTCGCGGATCGTCATACGCAAACCGTCGCGCTCGGTCTCCTCGTGTGGCACGACGCAATCCGCCCCCGCCGGCAGGACCGCCCCGGTCATCACCTCGATACAGGCATCCGGCTGCTCACCGAGCGTGAACGCCCTCATGCCCGCCGCCTGCATCCGCTCCACGCGGAAGGAACGTGTTCCCGCCATCCAGGCGGTGGCAAGGATCGCATAACCATCCATCGTGACGCGATCAAACGGCGGCAGATCGCGATCCGCCCGGATTCCTTCGAGCAGTACACGACCGTGCGCCGCCACGAGCGGGCAATGCTCGCGATGGAAAGGCTGCACGTGGCGAGCGATGAGGAGCTCGGCTTCCGCCGGAGTGAGCATGGGAAACGAAGGCTGCGGCTTTACGCCGCGGGAAAACCAGCTTCATCTCCCCTCGCCGCGGCGCAAGGCCGCTTCTCCATGGGGCCACCCACCGACGCTTTTCAACGGCCGCTGCACGACCTGCGGATCTCGGTCACCGACCGCTGCAACTTCCGCTGCCCCTACTGCATGCCCGCCGAGGTCTTCGGTCCGGGCCACGCCTTTCTCCGCGATCCGCAACTCATGACCCTCGCGGAGATCACACGCATCGTCCGCGCCTTCCGGGCGCTCGGCGTGCGCAAGGTGCGTCTCACGGGCGGAGAACCCCTGCTGCGAGCCGACGTGCCGGAACTCATTCGCATCCTGCGCCAGGAGGTTGGGATTCCGGAAATCGCCCTCACCACGAACGGATGGCTGCTGGAAAAACTGGCCCCCGCGCTCCGGGCGGCGGGTCTGGGGAGGGTCAATGTTTCCGTCGATTCGATCGATGACGCCACGGCCGGAAAAATGAACGGCCTGGGATTCAAGGTCGGTCGGGTTCTGCGCGGGATCGATGCCGCCGCGGCGGCCGGCATCCCGGTGAAGGTCAACTGCGTCGTGCAGCGCGGGGTGAACGACCACGAGATCCCGGACCTCTGCGCCTATTTCCGCGAACGCGGGCACCCGCTGCGGTTCATCGAGTTCATGGATGTCGGCAACACGAACCACTGGACCGGCGACCGGGTGCTGCCCGCGCGGGAGATCGTCGGGCTCGTCCACGCGCACTGGCCTCTCGAGGCCGCCGGTCCCGCCTACCGGGGCGAGGTTGCCACCCGCTACCGTTATCGCGACGGCCGGGGTGAAATCGGTATCATAAGTTCAGTGACAGAACCTTTCTGCCGCGACTGCCACCGGGCGCGGCTGTCGGCTGATGGCCGCTTCTATACCTGCCTGTTCGCGTCGCTCGGCTGGGATGTCCTGGCCGCGGCGCGTTCGCCCAGAACCACCGACGCTGGACTCGAGGACTTCATCGGCAGGATCTGGCGCGGCCGGATGGACCGTTACAGCGACGAGCGCGCCGAGGTTCTCGCCGCGGGGGAAACCCGCGCCAAAGTCGAGATGAGCTACATCGGCGGATGACGCCGGCGCGGGATCACTCGTACCGCGCGGCGCGTCCCAGGTAATTCAGGGTCCAGATTTCCTTCCAGACGCGGTAGCGTCCTTCCGAGGTGAACTTCCCGAGATCCTCGCGCTTCGGGTGCGGATGGAGGAATCCCAACTCGGTGTTCAGCCGGTCCAGCTCCCGTTGCACCGAATTCAGATCATCCAGGGGATCATCATGGAACGCCGCCGGCGTGGCGCCGGCCGCCTCCAGCCGACGGCGATGACGCCGGATCAGGCCCTCCAGCGAGCGCCGCCAAGGCGAGCGTTCGACAAACCAGTTCTCGGGGTAGAAGCCGGCGAAGGGAACGAACAAGTTGTCGGTGAGATAACGTGCTCCGTCGGTCGTGAGGGAGGAGACAGCGTAGCAGACGGCCACCGCACCGGAGCTGTGGGGAATGAAGCTGACCTGAACCCTGATGGTGGCCGGTGCATCCTGGTAAATGGAGGTCCGCAGGTAAATGCCACCGCCGATTTCCGCCTTGAGCGCCTGCACCGGGCGGAATCCCTGCGCGCGCAACCATTCGCGGGTTTTCAGCAGGCGCGGACGCACCGGCCACTCGTCGCCCGACGAGTTCACGGAGTAAGAGGGGAAAAGGGGCAGGGGACTCAGGCTGTGCGCCGAGATCGCAAGCCAGTCGTGGAGCGTGACCACCAGGAACCAGACCAGAAAAAACGCCCCCGCCAGCGCCCAGAAGGGCCGCGTGATCCATTGGTATTCATATGCCAGATACGCTCCACCGATGGCGAAAATGATCCAGCGCAGCCAGCGGTCGGCGATGAGGAGCGGTGGCGATGCGGCGTTTTGGTTCAAACGCATCAGAACGATTGACGCGGTCATGGCCGCTAGCAGCACCGCGAGGGTGACCGTGGGGGTCGGCACGTGGACGGAAAACGAAGGAGGTTGCCGGCCTGAACCTTGACGCCGGCGCGGGCCGCGGTCCTCAGGTCAGCCGCACGGGCATGATCACACAGACGAAATTCTCCAGCGTCTTGAAGACACCGGGACTCACCTCGTCCTTAACCTCGAAGAACACCTCGTCTTTGGTCAGAGCCCGAAGCGGATCGATGAGGAAGGCGGGGTTGAAAGCCACCTGCAGCTCCGGACCGCTGTAGCTGATCGCCATCGACTCGTGCGCCTCACCGAAGTCAGGACTTTGCGCCGTGAGCTCCAGCAGATTGCTGGAAAGCTTCATTTTGACCGAGTTGGCTTTTTCCGAACAGACCAGCGCCGCCCGATGCACGCACTGCAGCAGTAGCTCACGCTCCAGCTTGATGCGTTGGTGCGTTTCCTTCGGAATCACCTGCTGGTAATTGGGGTAGTTCCCCTCAACCACCTTGGAATACAGGTAGATGTGATCGATCAGGCCGCTGGTGTCCTTATCGGTCGCTATCTGGAACGCCGCGCGCCGATCATTGAAATTGATCTTCACGAGCGCGCCTTTGTCCAAAAGCCGCGTCAGTTCCGAAACCGTCTTGGCTGGAAGGATGATGGCGCCGCCGCCGGACTCAGGTGTCGGAATATCTTTGGAGAGGAGCGCAAGGCGGCGGCCATCGGTCGCGACCAGTGAAAGCTTGCCGTCCCGGAAATTGAAGTAGACGCCGTTGAGGATGTAACGGCTTTCGTCGGTCGACTGCGCATAGGAGACGCTTTTAAGCATCATCGCGAGATCGGCCTGATCCAAAGAGTAGACGTGATCCTCGCCAAACTCGGGCAGCGGCGGGAACTCCTCCTTGCCGATACCCATGATGCGGAAGGTGGAACCGCCGGAGGTGAGTTTCACCTGATGGTTGGCGGCACCGTCGAAGACAACGTCGAGATTCGGCAATTCCCGCACGATTCCGGCCAAACGTTTGACGGGGAGGGTCACGGAGCCGGTCTCCTTCACCTCGGCCTTGATTTTGCAGCGAATCCCCAGATCCAGATTCGTGGTGGTCAGGGAGATCTGATCCTTCTCCGCCTCGATCAGCACATTGCTGAGGATCGGCATCGTGGCCTTGGATCCGACGACGTTGAGGACTTGGGCGAGACCGTTGGCGAAATGGTCGCGGTTGATTTTGAATTTCATCGGCGTCGGCGGGAGGAAACTGGGGTTTTCAACAAAGGCTAAAAGAATGATGGTTCAATAAGGAATTCTATCCGTATTCATATGGGCTGGTAACAACTGCAACAAACCGGTCCCAGCCTCGGGGAAACCCTGATTTCCCTCGGTGAAAAACTCCGATTAACCTGCGAGGAAACCCTCGGTTGTTCACAGGGCCAGGGTTGTTCAGAAGATGTTCGCGGTTTGCTCAGGTGGATTTCGCGACCGGCGGACGCCGGATGTAACGGATCAGTCCAAAGAAGACATACCCGAGACAGATCCCAAGAGCCGCGAATTCCTTGTAAAAGACGACCAATCCTCCCACGACGAGAAAAAGGACGAAGGGTCGCAGCTTGGTTTGGGTCTGCATGTTGAGGTTCTTACCACTAGGATAGCGAACGCGGCTCATCATCAGGATCGCGACCAGCAGCATCAACGGGGGCAAAGCCAACGCCCATGATTTCAGGCCTCGGTCCATTTCCCCTAGTTTAAGGAGGAAGAGTACGGTGGCAGCGACGGTCGATGCCGCGGCAGGAACGGGCAAACCAACGAAGTCCTTGTTGGATTCTTTTGATCCCGGATGAATGTAGGGATTAGTGATCACGTTAAACCTTGCTAGCCGCATGGCGGCACACAGCAGATAGATGAAGGCGATGAACCAACCGATATTTCTAAACCATTCATAATCAGACGCCTGAGTAGGCGATATTATGAGGTAAATCATAAGTAGCGCCGGTGCCATGCCAAACGACACCACGTCTGCCAACGAATCGAATTCAGCTCCAAAAAGAGATTCGCGGCCTCCCAAACGTGCCAGTCTTCCGTCCAAGGCATCGAACGCCGCCGCAGCAAAGATGAACCAAACCGCGTAGCGGTAATGGTCGGCATTCGTGGCTCCTGCGTATTCTCCCGATGGGGAAGTTTCAGCCAAGCGGGCCTGCACACATTGCAGAATCGCCATGAAACCGCAGAATAAGTTCCCTGCGGTCATGAGGTTAGGAAGGAAGTAAATCCTGCTCGCTTGCGTAACCGCGTACGGATCTTCCGGATCGGGGGAACTTTGGTGCGTGATCTTGCTCATCGCGTCAGGCCCTCCAAGTACTTCCAGAATTTGGAGTGCTGCTCTACCAACTGCTGTTCGGAAACAGGCAGTTTATTACGTAAAAGAAAATCCTCCAATGAGTTCTGATGGAGAATGTAGTCCACATGGAGGTTATCTCCCCGCATTTCGAAGTAGAAGCGGAATTCTCCCACCCGGAGTCGGTAGAGTGTTTTGGTACCTCGCCGAAAGTGCCCGAGTGGCTCCCGAGGATGCGCCAGTTCAGAGGCCTTTAGGCTGCTGATCGGATGAATCGCCTGCAACTGGGCGTAGAGATCGAGCTTGTTCAGCTCGTGCATCGCTTGATCGGAAAAAGTTACCTGCTGCATCCTGGAAATGGAGGTTCGGACTGGACCGTCATGTGTCGCCGGAGCGCAACCCAGCCGCGAACATATGGGCGCGAAGGGACGCGCTGACGGTCATCACGGGTTTGATCTGATTCCGAGCCCCGTCTGCGGCAACGCAATTCCCGGGTTCACCCACCCGGTTCCATCAGACCAGACGCCCTCGGAGCGGCCGGACGCGGTCGATGATGCCCAGTAAAGCGGCGAAGTCCTCGTCGCGGGAGCGGCTTTCGATCCGGAAGTCGAACTTCGGGGCTTCGCGGAGCTCAATTTCCGCGGTCTGCAATCGTCGCGCGATTTCCGGTTCCCCGTCCTGTCCGCGATGGCGCATGCGCTCCGCCATATGCCCCGGATCCACCACGATGAAAACCGTCGTGAGCGCCGCCCGCAGGGTTCCGTTTTCCCGTGCGATGCGGCGGAAATTATCTACCCCTTGCACGTCGATGTTGAGAACGAGATTTCGTCCCGCCTCCAGGGGTTCGATCACGCTCGAGCGCAACGTGCCATAGAGACGGTCCTCATGGTCACCGTGCACCCGCGCCCACTCGAGAAACTCCCCCGCGGCGAGGCGCCGGCGGAATTCCTCGGCGGAGAAGAAATGGTAATGAACGCCGTTGGTCTCTCCTGGCCGGGGGGGACGCGTCGTGGTGGTGACCACCCGGGAGAACTCGCGTCCTTCCTGCAGCAGCCGGTCGCAAAGCGTGCTTTTCCCGGAGCCCGCCGGGCCGGCGATCACGAGCAGCAGAGGCGCGGGCGACGCGGCCATGATTCGGAATGGATCAGTACGAGAACGCGACCGTCGCGAGCATGAGCCCGTACGCGGAAATCACCCCACCGATCATGCGCGGGCGCGCGGGCTGCGCGAAAAGCCACGCGAGGAAATCACGCAGGCGCCATGGCTGCGCGCCGAGCCAGACGGCGGCGGTGATCGCGAGGTAGACCGCGAATTTGTAGAACAGCGTCCGGGTGTGCTCGAAGTTCATGAATCCCGCATCGAGCAGCGGCATCGCCCCCATGAGAACGACGGTGGCCAGGCCACGCACCGCGAGGAAGTCGGGCACGCACTTGAACGACAGCAGGGCGACCGCGAGAAACCCGAAGAACAGGTACACGCGGTACTCCCCGAAATCCGCCGGCGAAAGGTGCCAGATCTCGTAAAGGAACCAGGCCGCACCCGCGGGAAAAACGACGTAGGCCGCCGCCTTCGAGCGGGGGAAACTTTGGAAGACCGCGGCGCAGCCTCCGCGGTTGAGCAGCAACGGCAACCCCAGCGTGAGCAGCAGGAGTCCGGTGACGAGGTTGGCGGCGGTGAGGCTCATTAATTTGGAAGATTCCGCGATGAGAGATGCCGCCCTCAGGCCTCGACGCCGGCGAGGACCAGCCGGCCGTAGAGCGTGCTCACTGAGGCGCGTTCGATAAGCAGGGGCACAAGCTCGCCCACCAGGCGGGGATCGGCGTCGAAGATGCAGACGCGGTTGCCACGTGTCCTTCCGGTGAAGCGGCTTCCGCCGCGATCGCGGCCCTCCACGAGGACTTCCTCCTCGGTGCCGATCAGGGTCGCCGTGCGGCGCAGCGAGTTGGTCTCGAGGATTCCGAGGAGCTCGCGGTTTCTGGCCTCCTTCACCTCCTCCGGCACCTGATCCGGCATGGTCTCCGCCGGCGTCCCGGTGCGGATGCTGTACTTGAAGATGTAGGCCATGTCGAAATCGCACGCCGAGAACAGCTCTCTCGTCTGCGCGAAATCCTCCTCGGTCTCCCCGGGAAAACCTACGATCACATCGGTCGAGAAATGCATCGCGGGGTTCACCGCGCGCAGGGAGTCGACGATCGCGCGGTAGCGGTCGCGCGTGTAGGGCCGGTTCATCGCCCGCAGGATGCGGTCGCTGCCGCTCTGCATCGGGAGATGCACGTAGGGACAAAGCTTCGGTAACCGGCCGTACGCCGCCACCAGGTCCGGCTTGAATCCACGCGGGTGGGGCGACGTGAACCGGATGCGCGCGATGCCGTCGATCTCATGCACGCGTTCGAGGAGCTGCACGAAGGGACTGATTCCCTCCGGGCGGGCAACATCGCGCCGGCCGTAGCTGGTGACGATCTGACCGAGCAAGGTGATCTCCCGCACGCCGCGTTCCGCCAGCCCGCGGCATTCCGCCACGATGTCGTCCATCGGCCGCGAGCGCTCGTCGCCCCGCGTCTTCGGCACGATGCAGAATGAGCAATCCATGTCGCAACCCTGCTGGATCGAGACGAACGCCGTCACCTTGCGCTCTTCCCCTTCGCCGGCCTCCGTGTGGTCACGGATCGTGTTCTGTGAACCCGCTTCCTCGGCGATGTCGACGATCGTCTCGCCCACCGGCACGCCCGACTCCCGCGCCGCGCGGAGGTTGTCGAGATGGCCCGGCACTTGGTGGAACTTCTGGGTTCCGATGATGAGATCGAGATCCGGCAGTTGCTCCAGCAGCGACGCCCCGCGGTTCTGCGCCATGCAGCCGAGGATCCCGAGCACAAAGTCCGGCTGGCGCTTCTTCCGCTGCTGCAGGTAGCCGGCCTTCCCGATCGCCTTCTGCTCGGCCGCGTCGCGCACGCTGCAGGTGTTCAGCAGCAGGATGTCGCAATCGTTCTCGTCGGACACGATGCGGTAACCACGGGCGCGCAACATCGCCGCGACAGCCTCGCTGTCGCGCTCGTTCATCTGGCAGCCGTAGGTCTTGATGTGGACGCGGTTCACTGGCGACGGAGGGCTTTAGCTAGACGGGGCGGGGGAGGGGTCAACGCGGTAAACCTCATTCCGCCGGCTTTCGGCTGGGAAGCCGGCCGCGCGGGGCCTACCAAGTCCGCCATGTCGCGCCTCGCGCTCTTTTTCGCGCTGCTTGCCGCCGCCGTCGCCGCACCGTCGCCGCCGGAGGCGATCCTCGTGGTCGTGGGCGATCAACACTCCGCCTACGAGCGATCGGCCCGGTTTGTCGCCCGTGTCGACTCGCTACGCGCCGCGCATCCGGGCGTGCCGGTCGCCGTGCTGATCAACGGCGACTCGCTCGAATACGGCAACGCCGTCGCCCGTCGAAGCTCCGGCGCGGTGGATTTCGCCGTCTTCGCGGCGCTCGCCCGCCGCGTCCCCGTTGTCATCAACCTCGGAAACCACGAGCCGGAATTCTTCGACGTTCCCGAGACAGTGCAGCGCCTCCGGGCCGCCGGGCTCCATATCATCAGCGGCAATCTCCGGAATCCCGCCGACGGCAAACCTTACGCCGATGCCTCGGTTCGCCTTCGGCTCGGCGGTCGCGAGCTGACCGTGGTTGGAATCACCACGGACCGTCTCTCCACCTACCGCGTCGCCATCCGCCCGCAGCTCGATCTCGCCGACCCCGTTGTCTGGGCGCGTAATCACTTTCCCGCGATCCTGCGCGACCAAGGAGCGACCTCCGTTGTGCTGAGCCACTGCGGACTGAAGGCAGACCGGGCGGTGCTTCCCCTTGTGCCCGACGGCACGCTGTTCGCCGGCGCCCATGACCACCTGCGTTTCGTGCATCAGGAGGGCAAGACCGTGTACTTCCACTCCGGAAGCTGGATGGAGTTCATCTCGGTCGCCCGCCTGGAAAAGACCGCCGGGGGTATTGCGTGGACGGTCACGACCGAGGCGCTGGGTGAGACTCCGGCCGACCCGGAAATCGCGGGACTTGTGCGGGAGACGCTCGCGCGGCACCTCACGAAGGAGGAGCGGGAAATCGTCGGCGAATCTTCGCGTGCTTTCGGACCCGGGGAGGCGCCACGATTCGTCGTCGAAGCCGCGCGCGTGGCGACGCAGGCCGACGCCGCGATGGTGGGAGCGACGACCTTCGGAGCCGGTTTGCCGGCCGGTGGGGTCACGCGTTTCGCTTTCGACGCCTGTGTGCGGTTCGACGGGCCGCTCTTCACCGCCGAGGTCGACGGGTCTTGGCTGCGGCGTCTGGTCGCGCGCTCCAACCAGGGTCCGGACACGCCTTGGGAGAAACGCTCCGGGGAGAATTTGGTCACCGTCGCTCCGGAGGTGATCGACGACCGCGCCCGCTACCGGTTCGTCACAACGGACTGGGTCGCCCGCAACGCCGCGTCTTACCTCGGGGAGAACGCGCCGACCTTGGTCCCGCATCCGTCGGCGAAGTTGAAATCCGCCGCGCTGGCCGCGTTGCGGTCGAGGGAAAAATGAAGCCGCTGATCACGGCTGTCCTTGCGCTCGTGCTTGCGACGCGCGTGGCGGCGCAGGCTCCGGCGGCCAACCCCGAGCGCGACGAATTCTACCGGTTCGCCCGCGATCTCTTTGAGCGGGCGGCACCTCCGGAGGTGCGGCTGCTTTATGAATTTCCTGCCCGCGAGGAATGGGATTTCCACGTCGGCCGTCTGGAGCGGGCCTTGGCGGGAGGATCATTGCCGGAGCTCGCGGCTTTGGCGACCGAGGCGCGTCCGGCGCTCGCGACCCTGAGGCTCGTTCCCGGGGCGGATGAAGTTGCGGACTGGTTCGAGCAGCGCGTCGATGCGATGGAGACGGCCGCCCTGGCAGTCGTGCCGCCGGCGCCACCCGCGCCAAAGGGACCGAGAATCTCAGCGGTGCAGCCGGTACCGCATTATAATCTCTGGCTTGGACGGGTCCGCGGGCGGCCGATTCCCAACCGGGCGTCCCTGTTGATGCCGCGCCTCCAGGCGGTTTTTCGCGCCGAGGGTATCCCGCCCGAACTCGCCTGGATCGCGGAGGCCGAAAGCTCCTTGAATCCTTCCGCGCGCAGCCCGGCCGGGGCCCGCGGCCTTTTCCAACTCATGCCCGCCACAGCGCGCTCACTGGGGTTGAGCACTTTCCTGCCTGACCAGCGCACGGACCCGGAACAGTCCGCACGGGCGGCGGCGGCTTACTTGCGCGCATTGCACGGGCGGTTCCGCAACTGGGCGCTTGTGCTGGCGGCTTACAACGCAGGCGAGGGTCGCGTCGGACGCACGCTTCAGGACCGTCGGGCCGACACCTTCACGGCCATCGCCGAGTTCCTTCCCGCGGAGACACGCATGTATGTGCCGAAAGTCTGCGCTCTGATCGCCACCCGCGCGGGAGTCACGCTCGACCGCATCCCACCCCCGCGCTGACACCCCCGCGGTGGCCGGGTTTGTGTTCGCCAGACGAGCGCCCCGACGTTTGCTCGCGCCATGGGATTTTTCGACCGATTCAGCACGCGGAAAGACGAACCTTCACCCGCACGGCCGACGGCGTCCTCGGAACCTTCGGCCGGTGCCCCCGTCGTGACTGGAGTGAAAGCACGCTTGCTCGCAGCGCGCGAGAAACTCGAGGCCAAGGACCTGCCCGGTGCGATGGCGGTCTACGAGGAGGTGCTGGCGGGCGCTGGAGATCGCGCCGACGTGCTCGTGGCGATTTCCGGCGACCTCGGGACCCACGGTCATGTGGAGCAGATCATCGAACTCGTCGCCCCGCGGTACGTGGCCGACCGACACGGTCCGGCCACCGGGCTCAACCTGCTGCAGGCTTATCTCGCGGTACGGAACGCGGACGCGGCCCAGCACGTGCTCGATATCCTTTTCGCCCTTAACCGGCCCGAGCTGGAGGAACGCCTCCATGGATTCTCCAACGCGATCGCCGAATTATTGGTGGCCGAAGGCGAGTTCGCCGGCACGCCGGCTGCCGGTGGAGGCGCGGGGGAACCCGCGCGCATCGGGCTCGTGACGATCAGCAAGCCCGTCTGGTTCTACGGCCTCGAGGCGTGCGCGGATCGTCTGCTGCCGCCGAAGGAGGGCCGCTTGCGCCGCATCGCGTTCGCCCAGCTCGCGCAGATCGGCGCGTCCATGGATGAGAAGGTGATGCGGGCGGCCGAGGACGAACTAGGCCGATTGTCGCGGGCGATTCCGCTCTGGTTCGCGGAGACATTTTATTTTTCGGCCGCTTACGCGCCGGCGGCGGCCATCGGGTACCGGTCCGGCCCGTCGGGCCCGGCGGACAACCACCTCGCCGTTTTCAACGCAGAGTGGAGCATCAGCAACCTGCGTCAGCTCGTGGAAACCGCCGGAGAGGGTTTCGACTACATCGTGACCGGCGCGCTGCGTTCGACCGCGGGGGACTACGAGATGGTGCTGCGCGTCTGGGAGGTATCCTCGTTCCGCGAGCGAAAGGCCTTCACGGCTCGGTGGAGCCCCGGCACGGCTGACGCGGCGCTTTCGCGGCTCCATGCCGAGGTGCGCGCCTACATGGAGTGGTCGCCCTCCAGCGCGGCGTTCGCCTACGGGGTGCCCGCGCAGCCACGGGCGTGGTTGGAGACGCTGGGCGCCTCCGCGGGGCTGTTCCTTGCGGAGAAGAGCATCCTGCCGACGTCGTGTCTGCGCCCCGTGGCCGAGGATCTGTCCGCGGCGGCCGCGCGGGCCCCGCAGGGTGAGGCCGCGTCGCTGGCCTTCCTCACGCTCCAGGCCCGCGCCGCGAAACTCGGCCTGGTCGCGCCTTCCGAGGTGGCGCTGGCGCGTTCACCGCTCGTGCAGGAGGCGCGCCGCGCGCTGGGATGAGCCCGCGCGCCTAGGTGGCGGTCGCGGCCAGCTGGCCGCAACCCGCCGCGATGTCGATGCCTCGGCGCTGGCGCACGGTGCAGGGGAGATCGAACTCCTTGCGCAGCACGTCTTGGAAACGGCGCACGGGCTCCGTGCGGCTGGGCTCCCCTTCGTATCCTACCGTCGGATTCAAAGGGATTAGGTTCACCTGGGCGGGCAGGCCGTGGAGCAGCCGGCCGAGCTGTCGGGCCTCCTCGGGCGAGTCGTTGCGGCCCGCGATCAGGGTCCACTCGTAGAAGATGCGTCGGCCCGTGGACTCGCTGTACGTGCGGCAGGCGGACATCAGTTCGTCGAGGGTCCAGCGGCGGGCGACGGGGATCAACGCGGCGCGCCCTTCCTGGGTCGCGGCGTGAAGGGAAATCGCGAGGTGTAGCGGCCGCCGTTCCTGCGCCAGCCGCAGGATCCCCGGCACGACGCCGACCGTGCTGAGCGTGATCCGCTCGGCGCCCAGCGCGAGACCCGCCGGATCGCGCAGGATGTCCACGGCGCGCACGACGGCGTCGTAGTTGTGAAGGGGCTCGCCCATGCCCATCAGCACGATGTTCCGCAGGCGCCGGTCCGAAGCGCTTCGTTCCGCATCGCCGGCCGCCTGGGTGCGGAGGGCGCGGGCGACGTGCACGGCCTGGGCCACGATTTCGCCGGCGGTGAGGTGGCGCGTGAAGCCCGTCTGGCCGGTGGCGCAAAAGACGCAGCCCATCGCGCAGCCTGCCTGGGAACTTACGCAGGCGGTGACGCGGCCCGAGTACCGCATCAGCACGGTCTCGATCCTCCGGCCGTCGTCCAAGGAGAGGAGGTATTTGCGCGTGAAGCCGTCCGTGGAATCGGTCGCAAGCACGACCCCGGGCATGGTCAGCCGGGCCCCCGCCGCCAACCGGGCAAGGATGCGGGGAGGGAGACCCGGCATTTCCTGTTCCGAGATCGCGGTAGCGAGCCCAAGGTAGAGGCGATTCCACACAGTGTCGGCGTGGACCGTCGCGAGGCCCCAACGGGCGAAAAGCAGACGCAGCTCGCCCCGGGTGAGGTCGTGGAGGTTGACGGCACTCTCTTCCACGGCGCGGGGTTCAGGCGGCCGCGGTGGCAACCGTGTCGGGTGCGGGTCGCAGGGAGGCGAGGGCGGTCGGAATCGGCACTTCCTGGCGGCGACGTCCGAGGAAGAAACTCACGGTGCGAAAACCAAGGGCCTCCAGCATCCGCAGGGCATCCTCGTAACGGTCGGCCACGCGGGAGGGCCGGTGGGCGTCGGCGCCGAGGACGACGGGTATTCCGCGCTCGCGGATCATCCCGAGCATCCGTGGCCCGGGATTCATCTCGGGCACGGACTTCAACAGGCCGCTGGTGTTCAACTCCATCGCGACGCCGGTGCGGGCGATGCGGTCGAGCGCGCGCACGATGTCAGGCTCGATCCGCGAAAACTCCCAATTCCCGGGCGAGTCGTTTTTCACCAGGTCCGGATGGGCGAGGGTGTCGAAGAGGCCGGTTTCCGCCGACTCGGCGAGATGCTGGAAGTAGAGCTTTTGGTAGGTGAATGGATCACCGGTGAAATATTTCGCGCGGTAGTGCCCGACCTGCATGTGCACCGAGCCGAGCACGTGATGAAGCGGGGCGCGGGCGTGGAGTTTCTCCGCCCAGGCCTCGATGCCCGGGAAATAGTCGCTCTCCAATCCCAGCCGCACGTCCACGCGCCCGGCGAACTCCTCACGGGCCGCGGCCACGAGCTCGACGTAGCGGTCGAACTCCTCCGGCGCCATGCGGTGGTCGATTCCGAGTCCGTCGGGCAGCGGCCCGTGGCAGGTGATGATGATCCCCTTCAGCCCGCGGCTTTCGGCCACGGCCGCGTACTCCGCGGGAGTGCCCACCGCGTGCTTGCAGAGCGGCGTGTGCGAGTGGGACTCGTAGAGGACGGGAGCGGACACGGGCCCGGCCTCAGAAGAACGTGTAGTACCGGCCCTCGGCCAAGCGGCGGATCAGGAGGGCGAGTTCCATCGCGTGGTAGTCTCCCCACATGCACGCCTCGCCGCACGGAACCTTGCGGCCCCGCGGGACGTGATCCCAGCCGTTGGGGCGGTGGTACACGCTGTGCAGCAGCAGTCCCTGATGGCGGGAGTCAGCGGAGAGATACGGTTCGTTGAAAATCGTGTCGGCGATGGTGAGTCCCGCCTGCAGGTAGCGGCGTCCGGCGGCCGCGCTTCCCTTGGCGGCGAGGTATTGACCGAGGCGGATGAAGCCTTGGGCGGCGATCGCGGCGGCCGAGCTGTCGACGGGTTCGTGGTCGTTGAACGGATCGGCGTCGCGCTTCGTGATCTCACCGAGGCGGTGGAGGCCGGGCGCACCGCTGTCCCAGTAAGGGACGCCGTCGCGGGCCGAGTAGCCATCGATGTAGAAATCGGATGCGGCGCGGGCTGTCTCGAGGAAAAGATCCGTGACGGCGCGTCGGCCGCCGACGGCGTCAAGGTCGGAACCCCGCACCGTCTCCAGGAACTCGAGTTGTTCGGCGTAGCCGCAGATGATCCACGCCGCGCCGCGGGTCCACGTGGTGAAGGGCGAGTAGCCCTGCTGCGAACTCGGGCAGCGGAACTGGCCGTCGTTGCGGTTGAACACGCTCTCGTGCGCCACGCGGCCGCGCAGGTCGTAGCTGTCGCGACCTTGGCCGAAAAACACGTTGAAGCGCGCGGTGGCGGCGGCGTGCTCGATCGCGCGATGGAGCAGGTTCACCGGCTTGTCGCCCTCGGCCATGAGCACGTGGCCCAGCTGGTGGGCGACGACCAGGGAGCGCATCGAGCGGATGGTGTCGGCGAACAGTGACTGCGGTCCGTTGAACGAGTAGACGTAGCCCGATGGCGCGACGCCGGCGGAGCCAGGCAGAGGCGACCACGGAGCGCGGTACGCGGTCGTGACATGCCGCGCGGCCTGCACCGCGCCCGAGACCTTCAGCGCGACCTCGGTGTAGTCCAGTTCGCCCTGATCGCGGGCGATCCGGCCCTCGAGGATCAGGCGGCGGAGGTTGCCGTAGGTGGAGATGTTGTTGAACCCGTGGTCGTGCACGCCGACGTGGGAGACGTGCGACGCCATGTGGCGGAGGGTCTTCGCGCGGCCGAGCTTCAGCATCGCCTCGTCGCCGGTGGCGTCGAAGTGAAGGAATGCCATCCCGAACTGGAAGCCCTGCGTCCACTCCGTCCAGCCCCGCGAGGTGTAGCGCCCCTTCCAGGTGAAGACGGGCGTGCCCCGCGCCGAATCCCAGGAGGCGTCGATCGCGCGGATCTTGGCCCCTGCGAGCTCGAACACGCGGGCGGTCTTCTTCTGCAGCTTCTGCGGCGTCAGGCCGGTTTTGATCTTCATGGCTTGGAAATGGCTGAGCGCGAACGTGCCGGCGGGCCCGTGGTGAAACAAGGGCGAAAGGGTCCCCGACGGCCCGTGCGGTTTCTTACTTTGCAGTCGCGGCGGCGGGGGACAACGTTCTCCGCATGGTCAAGGGCCAGCGAGTCGTCTGCATCAACGATGTGTTTTCCCCCACGGTCCGGGCGCTGTATCGACAGCTCCCGGTGAAGGACACCATCTACACCGTCCGCGAGGTCTTCCTCGGGCGGGAGAAGATCGTGAAAGGGGGCGATACCGCGACCGTCGGCCTGCTGCTCGAGGAACTGGTCAACCCCAAGGACCCCTTCCACCAGGGGGAACAGGAACTCGGCTTCAGCTCCGAGCGTTTCGCGCCCCTCAACGAGCTCCCCGCAGAGAAAAGCGAGGTCGAGGAGACCGTCGGTATCGGCGCCTGGGCGCCAGCCTGAGGATTCGCGTCAGCCGGGGAGCAGTTCCGGGACGGCGGGCCGGCCGATGTCGCGCCGGATGGTCTCGAGGTTCTGGCGGATGAGCGCACCCATCGACTCGCACCGCAGGTAATCCGACCGCTGGTAGTGTTCCGCGAGGCCCTCACGCAACGAGACGACCTTTTCGTGCGGAGCGATCGCGTCACCCTCCATCCCGTGGAGCAGCAGCCCGAGCCGTTCGGATGCCAGGGCCGCCCGTTGGAGCAGCAGCGTCTGCTCCTCCCGCTGGTACTGGTTGGCCGTCTCGATCCGCAGATGGCGGGTGCAGAACTGGACGAGCGGGGCGTTGTCCTTGAAAAACTGCGGCAGGTAGAAATTCCGGCGTCCGTCGTAACTCTGCTGGTCGAAATCCATCGCGCGGATACGGATCTGCGCCTCCTCGAAATCGGGCGTGACCACGAAGACGAAATTGTAGGAGCGCATGTCGCCCAGCAGGCGCACGAAGCAGCGCTCGTTGAACTTCACCAGCTCCTTGGCCACCCGGATGGGTTTCAATCCCGTGCTCCGGCCGAGCCACTCGCTGATGTAGACGTCGCCCGGGATGCCCGCCACGTGTTCCTCGATCAGCGTGCTCTCGTGCGTGAGGAAATTCAGTCGGTTCGGGGAGAGCAGGTGCTCCAGCTCGAGGCCGTAGACGCGCGAGGCGTCGGCGCGCTTCACGTAGAAGTAGTCCTGGTTGTCGTTGTACGCGTTGACGATCCGCACCCGGAACGGGGTCGAGTTGCCGAACGTGCAGAAGTCGACGCGGTCGACGTAGAGGTGGCTCACCACCGAGAGGTCGCCGTCGACCTTCAGCAGCGCGTACACGCGCTTCAGGTCCTCGTTGAGCGCCGCCATCTCGTTGGCGTTGTAGATGACGGTGTCCCAGAGCGTGGGCCGCCCGGCGTCGTCGGTCAGGGGGATGACCTCGGTGAAATCACGGAGGCGCTCGTAGCTGATCGGCAGTTCGCGCTCGCGCCGGTAGCGCGCGAGATAGCGGCGCAGGTCGGCGCCCACCGGGAAGCTCGGCTTTCGCTTCGTCGGCTGCGGTGAGTGGGCCGCCGGATCAGGCATGGTTCGAAGGATGTGCCCTTGCGGCGCGCGAGGCAACGGGGTTTGCCAACCGGGCGGCGCGGCCCCTTCATCGCGCGGCACGCATGAACGCCCCTTGGATCGCCGCTCTTCTGCGCCGGCGCATCATGCTCGCGGGTTGGGCGCTCGCGCTGGTTTTCGCCTTCCTCGCGGGCCGCTTCTGGCACCCGCATTACGGATTCACGCGGTTCATCCAGCTCGACGAGGCGGACCGTCGCGCCGGCATCCGCGAAGTCCGGGCGCATCCGGTGTTCTGGTACGAGGGCGAGAACGGCTACGACGGCGCGGCGTACGCGCAGATCGCCTTTCACCCGGCGCTGGACTCGGAGGAGCTCAAGGCGGCCGTGGGTCACCTGCCGTACCGGGCGCGGCGCATCCTGCTCAGCGCCCTCGCGTGGGTCTTCGCCGCCGGTGATCCGGCGCGCATCGCCGGAACGTACGCGGCGCTCAACATCGCGGTCTGGGCCGCGCTCGCGCTGCTGCTGTGGCGGATCCTTGGCGTCAGCGACGCCCGCGGGCTCGTGGCCTGGGCCGGGGTGATGTTCGCCGCCGGCGCGCTCCATTCCGTGCGTCTGGCGCTCACGGATCTGCTGGCGGCGACCCTGACGGCCTGGGCCGTCTGGGCCGGCGAGCGCGGACGCGGGGGACGAGCCGCGGCCCTGATCGGCGCCGCCGGTCTGGCCCGGGAAACCGCGCTCACCGCGGTGGCGGCATTGTGGCGGCCCAAGGCGGGCGCCCCGCTCGGACGCGGGTTTTGGCTCGCCGCTCTGGCCGTGCTGCCGCTCGCGCTCTGGTTGGGCTATGTGCGCTGGCGTCTCGGTCCGGCCGACCAGGGCTTCGGCAACTTCACGTGGCCGGTCACGGCTTGGATCGACAAATGGGTAGAGGTCATCGCGGCTTTTCCGCGACATCCCGACTTCCGTTGGTTGGTGACGACCACCTTCCTCGCGACCGTCGGCCTCACCGCGCAGGCCGCCTACGTGATCCGCCGCATGCGTCCCGGTGATCCGTGGTGGCGCCTTGGTGCCGCGCAGGTGCTGATGATGGCGCTGCTCGGCACCGCAGTCTGGGAGGGGCATCCGGGGGCCGCGACACGGGTACTGCTGCCGCTCGGCATGGTCTTCGCCGTGCTCGCGGTGCGCGACCGCGCCTCGTGGCGCTGGCTGGTGGCCGGTGGGCTCGTGGCCTTCGCTGGTTTGGAGGCTTTGCGTGAGGTGCCTTCGGCGCCGCGCGAAATCGCGGCGGGGCGTTTCCCCGGTGGCAGTTACCTCGTGCGTCTCGCCGAAGGTTGGTACGGCCGCGAAGAGCATCGGGATTCAGCATGGGCCTGGTCGGGTGGCGCGGCGGGCGTGGAGATCGAGACGGACGGCCTTGCCGCGGATGCCTCGGTGAAGGTGAGACTTGAGATCCGCGGCATTACGGCGCGACCGCTTGAGATCTGGCATCGGGAAACCCGCATCTGGACAGGCGAGATCTCGACGGCGCGCGCGTGGATCGAGTTGCCGCCGATGCAAAAAGCGCCGGCGCGTGAACTGCGGCTCGAACTCCGCAGTCTCGCGGCGCCGGTGGCCGAAGGCCCGGGTGGGGGAGGCCGGTCGCTCAGTTTCGCGCTCTCCGGGGCGAGGGTGATCGCCGCCAACGGACGCTGACCGGCCGGACTTTTCAACCCGTGCGTTGGAGAAACGCATGGAGCTCGGCGGCGAGTTTGCCGCCGAAGCCCTCGACTGCGGCGATTTCTTCCGTCGAGGCTGCGCGCAGCCGGCTGATGTCTCCAAAATAGGCGAGCAGGGCGGCGCGGCGCACGGGACCGAGGCCGGGAAAATCATCGAGGATGCTCTCGCGGATCCGGCGGGAGCGCAGCTCGGCGTTGTAGGTGTTGGCGAACCGGTGCGCCTCGTCGCGCAGGCGCTGCAGCAGGTTCAGGCCCGGGTGATCGAGCGGCAGGTTCAGCGGCGCGCGTTCGTCGGGAAAAATGATCGTCTCGTGCTTCTTCGCGAGACCGATGATCGCGGGCGGCTCGGCGTCGAGCGCGACGAACGCCTTCAGCGCGGCGCCGATCTGACCGCGGCCGCCGTCGATGACGATCAGGTCGGGCAGCGGGCTGCCTTCCTCCGCCAGGCGTCGATACCGGCGGCCGACGACCTCTTCCATCGCGCGGAAATCGTCATTGCCCACAAAGCTGCGGATTTGAAATCGACGGTACTCGTCCTTGTCGGGCCTTCCGTCCGAGAAGTGCACCATCGCGGCGACGACGAAGGTTCCCGAGATGTGCGAGATGTCGAAGCACTCCATCGTGCGGGGCGGGCCCGACAGGCTGAGCGACTCCTGCAGCGCGGCGAGCGCGGTGGCGTCACCCGAGGGCCGCGTGGGGTCGGAGCGGTCGAAATTCCGTGCGCGCCGGAGCGTGCGGTCGAGGGCGAACACGATGTCCCGCAGCTCGGCGGCCTTCTCAAACTCGCGCTTGGCTGCGGCGGCCGTCATCTCCTCGCGCAGGGTGACGAGCCACTCGCGCGACTTGCCGTCGAGGAAGTCGCACGCCCGGGTCACGCGCTCGCGATACTCCTCCGTCGTCACCGGCTCCCGCGTACCGTAGATCTCCTCGCGGGCGTCGTCGTAGAGCCGCCAGCTGCCGTCGGGCAGCCGCTGCGGCGCTCCGTCCGCGAGCAGGATGCCGAATTGCCGGCGTATCTGCGCGAGCGTCCGGCGTAGCAGCCCGCTGTGCGCGAACGGCCCGAAATAGCGCGAGCGGTCCTCCTTGCGCAGACGCGTGAGGCGGAAACGCGGTAGCGCCTCCGCGAGGTCGACGCGCACCAGGAGGAAGCGTTTGTCGTCCGTGAAGTCCGTGTTGTACCGCGGGCGCCACTGCTTGATCAGCTTGCCCTCGAGGAGCAGCGCCTCGGGTTCCGAGCGCACCTCGATCACATCGAAGTCGGTGATCAGGCGGATCAGCGCACGGATCTTCGGCTGCTCCACCGTCCTCGCGCGGCCGCGCTGGAAGTACGACGACACGCGTTTCTTCAGGCTCCGCGCCTTGCCCACGTAGATGATGCGCCCGAGGCGGTCCTTCATCAGGTATACGCCGGGACGATCCGGCAGCTGCCGGACTTTTTCCTTCAGGGAACTGGGCGTGGATTCTTCCAAGGCGGTGGATTTCCGCCGGCGGGAGCGAACCGTCCGGCGACGGTGCCGCGCGGTCGCTGGCGTTTTGGGAGAATCCGTCTACGATCCGCGTCCGCAAGTATGGTTTCAGAGCCAAACACCCCGGGGGGTTCCCCCGCCCGTCCGGTCGCCTCGGTGCGTTACGAGCTGCTCACGCTCGGTGACGAGCTGCTGCTCGGCCTCACCGCCAACGGCCACCTCACTTTCATCGGCGCGCAGCTCGGCCGCCGCGGCGCGCTGCTGCGGCGCAACGTCACGATCACCGACGAGGCCGACGCGATCGCGGCGCAGTTCCGGGAAAGCTGGGCGCGCTCGGACGTAGTGATCACTACCGGGGGCCTCGGGCCGACCTGCGACGACCGCACGCGCGAGGTGATCGCGGGGATGATCGGGCAGCGGCTCGTCTTCGACCCCGCGGTGGAGCGCGCGATGCAGGAGCGTTTCGCCCGGTTCGGGCGAAAGATGACCGAGAACAACCTGAAGCAGGCGTATGTGTTTGAACGCGGGGAAGTCCTCGCCAACGCCAACGGCACCGCACCGGGTCTCTGGGCCGAGCAGGACGGGAAGGTTCTGGTGATGTTACCCGGACCACCCAACGAGCTGCAGCCGATGTTCCTGGAGCAGGTCGTGCCGCGGCTCGCGGCGCGAGGTTTACTCGAGGCGCGGGAGGCCTACGTGCAGCTCCGCACCGCCGGCATCGGCGAGTCGGCGCTGGAGACGCGCCTGCAGCCCTTCTTCACACCGCACGGCACGGCGCTCAGCGTGGCCTTCTGCGCGCATCAGGGCGCGGTCGATTGCCGGATCAGTTCCCCGGGCGGCGAGCTCTCCCACGCCCGCCTCGAGGAGATCGCGGCCGAGTGCGCGCTGAGTCTCGGCGAGGATTTTGTGTGTTACGGCCATGATTCGCTCGCGCGCGTCTGCGCCGATCTGCTGAGGCAGCAGGAAAAGCGGCTGGCCGTCGCCGAGGCCGCGACCGGCGGCATGCTGGCCAACGCGTTCAGCGAGGTCAGCGGGGCGTGCAAATTCTTCGCCGGGGGCGTGGTCTGCAGCTCCAACGACGCGATGTCGCTGCTGCTCGATGTCCCCGAAAGTCTCCTCCAGCAGCACGGCGCCGTGAGCGAGGAGGCGGCCGTGGCGCTGGCGACCGGCGCCGCGGAGACGCTCGGCGCCGACTACACACTGGCGGTGTCCGGTTTCGCCGGCGCCTCCGAGACCGGTGCCGGCTCCAGCCCCGTCGGCACCATCTTCATCGGCTTGCACTCGCCCGCCGGCGTTTGGGCGAAGAAACTGAGTTATCCCGGCCCGCGCGGCACGGTGAAGGTACGGGCGGTGAACGCCGCGCTCGACTGGCTGCGCCGCGAGCTCGTGCGCGCCGCGCGCGGCGGCGTCACGACCCAGCGACGCTCCAACGTGATGCGATGAGCGGCCGCCGCGCGCTGCTTCGCGGGCTTTGCCTCGCCGCGCTCGCGGCCGCGACTTCAGCGGCGGCGGAAAACCACCCGGTCACGCGCTCGGGGCCTCCCCGCGGCACGCTCCTCATCGTGGGCGGTGGCGCGATGGGGGGACTTTGGGACATCTTCCTGCGGCTCTCCGGCGGGAAGGACTCGGAGTTCGTCGTGATCCCCACCGCGGCGGAGACGGTCGAAGGCGAAGACGCCGTCCTCGGCCTGCTGCGCGCACGCGGGGCGGTTCGTGTCACCCAACTCCACACCCGTGACCGGGCGACGGCCGACTCCGAGGCGTTTTGCGCGCCGCTGCGGTCCGCGCGGGCGGTCTGGATCACGGGCGGACGCCAGTGGCGTCTCTCCGACGCCTATCTCGGCACACGCGTGCAGCGCGAACTCGAGGCGTTGCTGGCCCGCGGTGGTGTGATCGGCGGCAGTTCCGCGGGAGCCACCATCCAGGGAAGCTACCTCGTGCGCGGATCGCCGCGCGACAACCGCATCATGATGTCACCCGGCCACGAGGAGGGTTTCGGCTTCCTGCGCGGCAGCGCGATTGACCAGCACGTGGACACGCGCGGCCGCGATGAGGATCTGCGGCCGGTGCTGCGCGCGCATCCCGCGTTGCTCGGGGTCGGCCTCGACGAGGCGACCGCGATCATCGTGCGCGGCGACGAGGCCGAGGTGGCCGGAAGAGGACGGGCGCGGTTTTTCGCGGCACCTGAGGCCGCCGCGCACGTGCTGCGGGCGGGGGAGCGTTTTGATCTCGGCGCCCGTCGCCCGTCGGCGGCTTCGCGTTGAGGCGCGTCAGGATTCCAGCAGGTCGCGCAACGCCGCCAGGTATTTGTCGCGCGTGTGCTCGATGACGTTGGCGGGGAGACGCGGGCCCGGCGGCCGCTGGTCCCATTTCAAGGCAAGCAGGTGGTCGCGCACGAATTGCTTGTCGTAGCTGGGCGGCGAGCCGCCGGGCGCGTAGCTCGCGGCCGGCCAGTAGCGCGAGGAGTCCGGGGTGAGCACCTCGTCGATGAGGAACAGGTTGCCGGCGTCGTCGGTGCCGAACTCGAACTTGGTGTCGGCGAGGATGATCCCGGCGCGGCGCGCGCGGTCGTGGCCGAAACGGTAGAGGGCGAGGCTCGTCGCCTTGACGCGCGCGTAGAGCTCGGGACCGACGATCGCGGCGCCCTGCGCATCGTCGATGGGTTCGTCGTGCTGGCCCTTGGGGGCCTTGGTGGTCGGGGTGAAGATCGGTTCCGGCAGGCGATCGGCCTGCCGCAGGCCCGCGGGGAGGGGAATCCCGCAAACCGATCCGATTTTCTGATACGCGCTCCAGCCGCTGCCGATGAGGTAGCCGCGCGCGACGCACTCGATGGCGAGCGGCTTGAGCTTGCGCACGATCATGCTGCGCAGGCGGAGGCCCGGATCGTTGATGCCGCGGCGCGCGAATTCCGCGGACTGGTCGGGAAGCAGGTGGCCGGGAATGACGCCGCCGGTCTGGGCGAACCACCAATTGCTCATCTGCGTGAGGATGGCGCCCTTCCCCGGGATGCCGTCGGGCAGGATCACGTCGAAGGCCGAAAGGCGGTCGCTGGCGACCAGCAGGAGGGCGTCGCCGAGGTCGAAGATCTCGCGGACTTTCCCTGAGGCGACCTTAGGGAAAGGCAGGCCCTCGATGGAGGTGACGGCCTCGCGGGGCAGGGCGGCGGCGATTTCGGCGTAGGTCATGCGGCGCGGTTTTTTGGTGGGCGGCGTCGCTGCCCCGCGCAAACGCAAAGCACGGCAACGATGGGATAAATTTTGCGTTGCCCGCGGGGGGGCGCACCGTACGGTCCCGCGTTCGGCGGTTGGTCCCCATCGTCTAGCCTGGTCCAGGACACCACCCTTTCACGGTGAGAACCGGGGTTCGAATCCCCGTGGGGACGCCAGCCTTCGCCAAGCCTACGGCTGGCAGGCCGAGGAAGCGGATCTACACCAAAGCTTGGGGACAGCCGCTTTCGGTGGGTTAGACGCTCGCGTAGTCAGCGCCGGTGAAGGGGTATTTTGCCTTGAGTACATGCTGGGTTTCCGGTGACGGTCACGTTCCGCAAACGTGATGCCCCACCTACGAAACAGGTTTTCGCTTTTCGCGTTGGCCACGACCTTGGGCGTTTCCTCGGGCGTCGCCATCGCTCAGGATGTAGCCAGCGTCGTGGGTGTCGTGTCCTATCCGGTCGGGGAAAACCGGATGGTATCTGTCGGCGTTCCGCTGATGAGACCTGCGGTGGTGGCGGGGGTCGTTGAATCGGTGGATTCCGGGGGCATCACTTTGGTGAATGCCAATGGAGTTCGACTCGCAATCGACGGTGCTCTCCAGCCGGGATCGTCCTACTACGTCGAGGTTTTGGCCCAACGTGACGGATTAGCGACAGACTTCATCGGACATAGAATAGAGATAGATGAACGCGCTACCTCGTCACTAGCTTCGGGAAAAGCAGTCGTTGAAGAGTCCGCGCTTAACACATTATCCAAGAGCAATATAGCCTCCCTCGTCGATCACCGGGTCGTCGTGCGGCCTCATTGGACTTTGGCCACGGTTTTCGGCACTGGAACCACGGCGGGGCTTAATTCCGCCACCGCTCCGGCTGAGGCCGATCAGGTGTACTTTTCCACCGCTAAAGGGCTGTCGGTTTACTATTTTCGTAAGGGTGCAACCCCCCAGTGGCGGTCGCTGGTCACCGGTTCGACGAGTCAGGACAACGCCATCATTCCTCCGGGCGTGGGAGTTTTCTTCAAGCGCCAGAAGAATGGGGCCACTTTCACCGTGGCGGGAGAAGTGAGGTCCGGCCGTTTCGTGCGCAGCCCTGTTTCTTCCGGGCAACTTCTGGTTTCAGCCTTTCCGGTTGCGGCATCCTTGGCTGATCTGCGTTTGGTTGCCGGTGCGGGTCTCACGGCGGGTGTTTCCGTGGCGGCCGCAGACCAGGTTTTTCGTTGGGATGGAGCCGCCTTCGAGAGTTTTTTCCTTAAGTCGGGAACGGCTCCGGCCTGGCAGAAAGCCTCCCTGGACGGGGTGGATTACACGGCGTCCAAACTCCTTGAAGCCTCGGCCGCCATCCTCGTTCGCCTGAAATCCAGCGTGCTCTCTCCGTTGGTCCAAACTGCGCCGTTCTCCCTGTGAAAATCAGACAGCTCGCATTACTCGCCGGGGGATTGGTCTCCGCTTCCTTAGGTTGGGGTCAGCAGAGCGTCGGCGTTACGAGCTCCGGCGGCAACGGCGGCAGCGGGGCGTTTTCGAACGGAGACGCGTGGCCGGTATCGCGGGGTTTCTTTTTTGAGGTGGGAGTCTTCAAGTCGGGTTTCGACCCGGCAATTGAGCCCAAATCCTCCTGGTCCACCGCGTGGATTCCACTTTCGACGGGGGAGCCCGACGCCGTGAACTCTTGGTTTTCCGATGGCGGAGCCACTTACTTCTCCGTGACGGGCTCCAGCAGCCAAACCGCGGGTCTTGATGCAGGAAGCCGTTTGTATGTATGGGGTTATAATACTAAGTCGCTCGCTTCCGCCCCCGAGTGGATCCTCATCACGAACCCTGTTTGGCAATTGCAGACCCCGGTTTTGCCTCAGGTAAGTCTTTTCGACACGTCTGATCCCGGAACGGTCACGATCCTAGGCATGATGGCTAACGGTGGCCGCGACATGGTTTCGGCGCCCGCGACTTCAGGCTTCGACATCCGTTTTGCCACCGGCGATGTGATGGTGGCCGTGGGTGGCGCGGCTTCCCTGCGCGTCGATGCCGTGGGCGAGGGTTTGGTTTACCAGTGGTATGAGGGCCAGCGCGGCGACATTTCTTCGCCGCTCAGCGGACAGAACAAGGCGGTGCTCTCGCTCTCCTCGGTGCAAGGCACCCGTAGCTTCTGGGCCCGTGTCACCTCCGGCGCGCGTTCCTTGGACAGTCGTACGATGACGGTCACCGGCTCCTCGGTCGGTCCGCAGATCTCCGCGAAGCAGGACGTGGGAAGCTTTGGCTACATTCCGGGTGGCAGGGTCGTGATCAACTTGGGCGCGGAACTCACGGCGACTTTCTCCCAGGTGAACTTCTCGGTGCTGCTTCCTGCCGGTTGGTCTTTCGTGAGCGACAGTTCCGCTGCTGCTTCCGTGCGACCAGCCGCGGGAGATTCCGGTATTCTGGAATGGGCATGGTCGGCTTCTTCTGTGCCCGCGCCTTCGTTCAGTTTCGTGGTGACCGTACCTGCGGCCACCTCGGGCAAGCCCGCCATCACTACGATGGTATCGGGTCTGCGCGACGGAGTAACGCATCAGGTTCTGGCCCAATCGGACCCTTTGCTTGTCCCCGCCGGACCGTCCTTCCACTCTGCGGACACCGACCGAAACAGCCGCATCGGCCTGCTTGAACTGACCCGTGTGATCGAACTTTACGGCACGAGGTCCATCCAAGTGCGGACAGGTGCCTATCGTACCGATACTCTGGGCGAGGACGGATTCGCGCCCGATCTTGATCGGGCGAGCGGCGTGGTGGCCGCCCCGGCGACACCGCATACCGCGGACTTCAACCGCGACGGACGCATCAATCTCCTCGAGCTCACGCGTGTGATCGAGCTCTACAACCAGCGTTCCGGATCTGTCCGCACCGGCGAGTACTTCGCGCGGGGCGATACTGAGGACGGCTTCGTGCCGGGAACCAAGTGACCGCTTCCGCGCAACCGTGATGATCAATCCAGCCACTTCGGTTCGCTTCGTGCGGGGGTTCATCCTCCTGTCCGTGGCCGGTTTTCTCCGGCGCAAAGGGGCGGTGGTCCTCGCTCTTTTCGCGGTGATGGGAGCGCCGCTGCATGCGCAGTGGAAGACCGAGACCTATCCCCTGATCGTGGGATGGAACGCGATCTGGCTCTCGCTCGAGCCGGCGGTGACCACGATCGACAGCGCGTTGTCGGATCGGCCCGAGATCCAAGAGGTCTGGCGTTGGAACCCGCCGAGCGGTCCGCAGTTCACGACGGATCCGAGCACCCCATCCCAAACCGATCCGGCTTGGAGCGTCTGGCGTCGCGGGGCGCCCTCGCAGTCGACGCTGTTCTCTTTCACGCCCAATGCCGCGTATCTGGTCAAGGTGGCCGACGGCGTCACCTCTGTGACCCTGACCCTCAAGGGGCGGCCGGTCATACCCAATTACCGCTGGACCACGAGCGGGGTTAATTTCGTCGGCTTCCCTACCACTTCGCCGGCTCCGACCTTTTCGCAATTCCTCGCGCAGAGCGTCGCGCTGGCCGACACGACCAACATCCTGAAGTACGTGGGCGGCCCGCTGGTGAGTAGCGGCACCTCGGACCCCAACTACGTTTCGACCGGGACCTCCATCCCGAATTCCGCGCGCAATCCCCAGCTGGTTAATCCTCCCACGGAGCGCGTGACCCGAGGCATGGCGTATTGGGTTCAGGCGACCAAGTACTCCGATTATTACGGCCCGGTGGCCGTATCATTGGCCGACCAGCGCGGGCTCAACTTTGGTCGGGCCGGATTGGTGCTGAAGGTTAACTTGCGCAACAAGACCGCGGCGCAGGCCGTGACCATCAATCTCTCCCTGCTGGCCTCCGAGGCGCCTCCGTCGATCACCGCGGGCACCGCCCTCATGGGCACAGATGCCGCGACGGCCGGCAAGGTCACGGCGATCAACCCCGACATTAACAATTCGCTGATTTACGCTTCTCCGCCGACCGTAACGGTCTCCGCTCCTTCGGCGGGCACGCGCGCCACGGCCACCGCGGTGCTCTCCGCTGGCGGCACGCTTTCATCGTTCATCATCACCAATGGCGGTGCTGGCTACGGGGCGACGACCCCGACCGTGACCGTGGTTCCCACCATCACGGGCAACATTCCCCTCAAAGTGCGAGGTGGCCTCGACGCCGAGGGCAACGAGTTCACCTATTCCAATCTCACGGTGGGTTCGTCCGCTTACACCGTGACGCTGCCGGCCGGCCAGTCGACCGATGTTGTCTTGGTCGTGGACCGCGTCGCGATGGCCGGAACGCCGGGGCAACTCTTCGCGGGTCTGCTGCGAGTGACGGATTCGCTTGGACAGACGAGCATGGATCTCCCGGTTTCGGCGGTGGCGAGCGACCTGAACGGGCTTTGGTCGGGGGTGGCGGTCATATCGGACGTTTCCCAGATCGAGGGAAATGCGGCCGTGGTTCCGGTGCGTGCGACGGCCAGCGCCGTCGTTAGTGGCGGGAGGGTGACTGAGGTCTCGCTGAATACTTCCGGTATGTTCTACACCACGGTCCCGACGGTGACCATCAGCGGCGGCGGCGGATCCGGAGCGACGGCCTCGGTGGTGGTGTTGCCCAACGGAAGGCTGCAGCAGCTCACCTTGACCAACGGTGGAACCGGTTACACCACGAATCCCACCGTAACCATTGCGCCGCCGACGGGCCGGCCTGGACAGGTCCCCGCCTCTTTCTCCGTTCCGCTGCTCCTGCATCGCGATTCAACGGGCCTGACTCGTCTGGTACAGCAGATCTTCGTTGCCTCGCAACCTTCGGGCGTGCTCTTGGCCGCGGCGGAGAGATTATTGCCGGTTGGGGTTAAGGCTTCGGGTCGCATGAGCGTCGCCTCACTGCCAGTCGGTACGGTTCGCAGCGCAACTTCCGGCTCGATCGGCCGCTCCGGATCATCGGTTTTTGAGGTCCTGCTCGATTACGACTCCGACTCCAATCCATTCGTGCATCGCTTCCATCCGGACCACGACAATCTCGACGCGAGGTTCGAGACCAAGCTGGCGGCGGGTCGGGAGTCACTCACGGTCAAACGAACCGTCACACTCGAGTTTCTGCCCTCCGTAGCCGGAGTGACCGATCCCTCCTGGGGCTCGACGATGCTGGGGGGAACTTACACCGAAGTGGTGGAAGGCCTCCGGCCGGTTCCCATCACGATTTCCGGCAGTTTCGTCATCAACCGCGTTTCGGACGCCGCCTCCCTCCTCCTTCCTGTTCCCTAACACCGCATCCTCGTCATGAAAACCCGCGCAGCCTTTTTTCTCGTCTCGATCGTTGCTGCACTGCTCACGGTCCAACTCCACGCCCAAACGATTCAGGGCGCGCCCGGTACGATCGACTACCAAGGCAAAGCACTCGACGCCACGGGCAACGTCTTGGCTCCGACCGCACCGACGAACTACGAGATGCGGTTCAAGATTTACGACGCCCAGGAGGGCGGGTCGGTGATCTGGTCGGAAAAGCAGATCGTGACCGTCAGCAAAGGGCTCTTCTCCGTGCGTCTCGGCGAGGGCACGGCGCTCGCTCCGGCCGAGGGCACCATCGCGCAGTCCAACCTGCCGGGTGCGTTCGATGGCAAGGATCGCTTCCTTGGCGTGACCATCGTCATCCCCGGCCAGACCCCGGCGGAAATCCTGCCGCGGTTGGCTTTTCTCGGCACGCCGTTCGCCTACGTCGCGAACAAGAGTATCTCCGCGGAACGGTTGGTTCTGGCGAGTTCGACTGCAGCCGGGTCGTCGGTCAATTTGGCGCAGGTTTCCTATGTTTCGCAGGACGTGACGGCTACTTCCGCGACGCCGAGCGACACCGCCCGCTCGATCGTTATCAATTCGGCCGAAGCCACCACG
>Ga0255127_1000061_pt1 | contig 57900 bp, 50 predicted proteins | sample Law_Miss_RepB_8d_FD_188555 | JGI IMG/M metagenome (GOLD analysis project Ga0255127, IMG submission 188555) | Freshwater microbial communities from St. Lawrence River, New York, United States - Law_Miss_RepB_8d | ecosystem: Environmental > Aquatic > Freshwater > River | place: USA: New York...
GACGACCCCCCTGTACCTGAGCGCCCCCGACGCCGCGAACCTGGTGCGTCGCAAGGGCCTGAAAAACTGCATCGCTGGCATCGCCGAGAACATCCGCGCCGACTTTTTGCGCTGGCCGGACTTTGACAAATCGGCCCGCGTGGCCAACCACTCCAAAGTCGGCGTGATCGAGCTGATGCCGATCGCTGACGACACCACTTACAGCTTCAAATACGTCAACGGCCACCCCGGGAACACGGCCATCGGCCTGTCCACCGTGATGGCCTTTGGTGTGCTGGCCGACGTGGCCACGGGCACCCCACGGATGTTGAGCGAGTTGACGCTGACCACTGCCTTGCGCACCGCCGCCACCTCGGCACTGGCTGCACAAACACTGGCGCGCCCGGACAGCCGCGTGATGGCGCTGATCGGCAATGGCGCGCAAAGCGAATTCCAGGCCATCGCCTTTCAGCACCTGGTGGGCATCGACACCCTGCGTTTGTTCGACATCGACCCGCAAGCCACCGTCAAGCTGGCGGCGAACCTCAAAAACAGCGGTTTGAAACTGGTGATTTGCCCCAGCGCCGCCCATGCCATCAAGGGCGCCGACATCGTCACCACCGTCACGGCCGACAAGGCATGTGCCACCATCGTGACCGCCGACATGCTTGAACCCGGCATGCACCTCAATGCCGTGGGTGGCGACTGCCCCGGCAAGACCGAATTGGCAGCAGGGGTGCTCGAAGCGGCCAAGGTGTTTGTGGAGTTCACACCCCAAACCCGCGTTGAAGGCGACATCCAGCAAATGCCTGCCGACTTTGCCGTGACCGAGCTGTGGCAGGTGTTGAATGGCAGCCGCACAGGCCGCGAGAGCGATGCGCAGATCACGGTGTTCGACTCGGTGGGTTTTGCGCTGGAAGATTTTTCGGCACTGCGCTTCATGCACGATGCCGCGCTGGCCCTGGGTTACGGCGAGCGCCTGGCGCTGATCCCGCAAATGGCCGACCCGAAAAACCTGTTTGGCACTTTGCTTGAAAGCACCACCACTGCTGCGCCTCAACACAGGCCGTCGCATCCGGTCGCGATCGCCTGAAGCCCTTGCACGAACCCGGCAAGCACCACGGCCACGTTCAGGCTTTGCCCCGCGCGGCAATCGCATCCGTCAGGCACCTAGCCAGGTACGCCGCTGCAGGCGTGAGCGGCACCTCGGGCGGGGACAGCAACACCAACTCAATATCGGGTGGGCGCATGCTGCGCAGCGACAACTCCACCAAACCATGGCCCTCGGGCTGGGCGAGCAATGGGGCGGGCATCACGCTCAAAGCATCGGTTTGCCGGATCAAGGCCATCGCGGCCATGGCATCGCATCGCGTGATCTGGCGGGGTGGCAACACGCCCGCTTGCGCGAACATGGCCAGCAAGCCCTCGTCCAGGCCCTGCGAAAACGGGCCGGGCATGACCCATTCCAGCGCGGCCAGCTTGGCGGCTGTAGGCTGGCGCAGCACCGGGTGACCGGCACGCACCACCAGTTTTTGCTGGTCCTTTTGCAAACGGGTGCACTGGAACTCCTGGGGCGTCACATCGCCGCTGTCGGCCACAATGGCAAAGTCCACTGTGCCATCACGCAAGCCCGGCAACACACGGGCCACCAGGCCTTCGATCAGGCGCAACTCGATGCGCGGGTAGCGTTTGCGAAACCACAAAAACGCCTCGCCCAGCACGGTGAGCATCAGGTACGGCGTGATCGCTACCCGCACCGTACCGGCCTCGTCGCCCTGCGCTTGTTGCAACTCGTCTTGTGCCAGCGCCAGCTGGCGCATGACCAGCAGCGCCCGGGCGTGCAAGCGCAAACCCGCCTCGGTCAATGCCACACCGCGTGATTTGCGCACCAGCAGGGCCACGCCAGCCTCTTCTTCCAGTTGCCGCAAGGACTTGGTCAGAGCCGCCTGGGTCAGGTGCAGTTCGCGGGAGGCGGCGCGGATGCTGCCGTGCTCGGCAGCGGCCACCAAGGCCTGGAGTTGGTGCAGTTTCATGCGAGGCAGTTTAAAGCAGTGACAACCTCAGGTTGTCATGAAAAAAATTGACAGTCTTCCAGTTGTCTCCATGCGGGTCTAGCATCGCGCCATCTTTTTGACGATGGAGACCCCCATGAAACTGATCACCACCCTGAGCCTGTTGCTGGGCGCAGCCCTGGCCGTTCATGCGCCTGTGCAGGCGCAAAGCTTTCCCGGCAAGCCCGTGAACCTGATGGTGCCTTACCCGGCCGGCGGTCTGTCGGACATCATTGCGCGCAAGATCAATGTGCCTTTGGCCGCCGAACTCAAGCAGCCTGTCATCATCGAAAACCTGGGCGGTGCAGGCGGGGCCATCGCGGCGCAAAAGGTGCTCAATGCGCCCGCAGACGGCTACTACCTCTTCCAGGGCTCGCCTAACGAATTGATCCTCGCACCCTTGGCCATCAAGGCCGTCAAGCACAAGCCCGACGACTTTCGCCTGGTCCAGCGCATGGCCATGGCCCCTATGGCCATCGTGGCCAGCAAGAATTTCCCGGGCAACACCCCGCAAGAGATGGTGTCCGAGATCGTCAAAAGGGCCAAAGCGGGCAAACCGGTCAATTACGCCAGCGTGGGTACCGGTAGCTTCTACCATTTGCTGGGTGAAGAAATGGCCAAAAAGCTGGGCGCTGAAATGCTGCATGTGCCCTACAAAGGCGGCGGCCCCATCCTGCAGGATTTACTCGGCGGCCAGATTGACATCTTCATCACCCCTTACGGCGCACCCCATGTGCACATGGCCAAAGAAGGCAAGATCAAATTCATCGCCGCCCTGTCGCCCCAGCCGCAACGCCTGATCCCGGACGTGCCTTCGGTGGACCAAGCCAAGGAATTGAAGGGCTTTCATTACACGATCGGCAGCGGCTACTACGTGAAAAAAGGCACGCCCGAGCCCATCGTCGAGGCCTTGCACCGCGCCCTGACCAAGGTCATGTTCGATGCCGATTTCCGCAACACCATGATCGCCATGGGCCAGGAGGTGGGTGAACCCCTGCGTCTGGACCAGACCGCTCAGGTGTATGCCGATGAGGTCAAGCTGTACCAGGGCATCGCCAAATCGATCAAGCTCGAAGCCCAATGAGCGTGCTGCAAGCCCTGCAAACACGGGCCGCGCCCTTTGTGGCGCTGCGCCATGATTTGCACCGCCACCCCGAGCTGGGCCTCAAAGAGTTCCGCACGTCTGAGCTGTTGGCGCAGCAGTTGCAAAGTTGGGGCTACACCGTCACACGTGGCTTGGCCACCACCGGCCTGGTGGCCCAGCTGCGGCGCGGCACAGGCAGCAAGCGCCTGGGTCTGCGGGCCGACATGGACGCCTTGCCCATCCACGAAGCCAATGACTTGCCGCACTGCAGCGTGTACGCGGGCGTGATGCACGCTTGTGGCCACGACGGGCACACCGCCATGCTGATGGCGGCGGCGCAATACATCGCGCAAGAGGTCGAGTTTTCGGGCACGCTGAACCTGATTTTTCAACCGGCCGAAGAACACCCGGGCGGCGCGAAGATCATGATCGAAGAGGGCTTGTTCGAGCGCTTTCCTTGCGATGCGATTTTTGCCGCACACAACATGCCTGGCATTCCTGCCGGACGGCTGGTCTTCATCGAAGGACCGGCCATGGCCTCGTCCGATGACGTGACCATCACACTGACGGGCGTGGGCGGACACGGCGCCATGCCGCACCGCGCACAAGACCCGATCGTAGCCGCCGCCGCCATTGTCATGACGCTGCAAACCATCGTCTCGCGCAATGTGGACCCGCAGCACACCGCGGTCATCACCGTGGGTTCCTTGATCGCAGGCCAAGCCAACAACGTGATCCCCGCCAGCGCCCAGCTGGAGCTGAGCGTGCGCTCGCTCGACCGCGAGGTGCGCGACCTGCTGCAAGAACGCATCACCAGTTTGGTCACGGCGCAGGCCCAGAGCCTGGGCGTGTTGGCCCACATCGACTACAAGCGCGACTACCCCGTGCTGGTGAACACGGCCGCAGAGACCGAGCTGGCCCGCCAGGTGGGCACCGAGCTGCTGGGGGCCGAACGCGTCACGCGCCAAGGCCGCCCACTCACGGGCAGCGAGGACTTTGCCTTCATGCTGGAGCACTGCCCGGGCAGTTATTTCATGATTGGCAATGGTGCAGGCGAGGGCACGGGTGAAAGCGCGGTCGCCCACGCCTGCATGGTGCACAACCCCGGCTACGACTTCAACGACGACATCCTGCCCGTGGGCGCTGCCTTCTGGGCCTTGCTGACCCAACGCTATTTGAAAGACTGAACCCATGAGCACCGAACTCTGGCAAATGAGCGCCACCGAACTGGCCGGGCGCATCGCCCGCCGCGAAACCACCGCACGCGCCGCCACCGAAAGCGTGCTGGCCCGCATTGCCGTGGCCAATCCGCTCGTCAACGCCTTGACCAGTGTCACCCCCGACAAAGCCTTGCAAGCCGCCGATGCAGCCGATGCCGCGCAGGCCCGAGGCGATGCTCTGGGACCACTGCACGGCGTGCCGGTCACCATCAAGGTCAACATTGACGTGCAGGGCGAAGCCACCGACGAGGGCGTGCACGCTTTCAAGGACAACATCGCCAAGACCGACTCGCCCCTGGTGCAGTCCATGCGCGAGGCGGGCGCGATCATTGTGGGCCGCAACAACGCGCCCGCGTTTTCGCTGCGCTGGTTCACCGACAACGCCTTGCATGGCCGCACGCTCAACCCGTTTGATGCCAGCGTCACACCCGGTGGCTCCAGCGGCGGTGCGGCTGCGGCCACCGCTTTGGGCATGGGCGCGATCGCACACGGCAACGATTACGGCGGCTCGATCCGCTACCCGGCCTGGGCCTGTGGGGTAGTGGGCTTGCGCACCACCGTGGGCCGCGTGCCTTCTTACAAAGCCAGCGCCCCCAACCGCATCATCAGCAACCAACAAATGTCGGTGCAAGGCCCGCTCACCCGCACCGTGGCCGATGCACGGCTGGCCCTGCAGGTCATGGCGCAAGGCTCCCCCCCAATTTTGGCACTCGACCCGCAATGGGTGCCCGCGCCGCTTGAATTTGCCGATGCCAAGCAGCCCACCCGCGTGGCGGTGTTTCGCAGCTGGGCCCATTCGGCCGTTGACCCGAGCGTGAGCGCCGCGGTGGACCAGGCCGCGCGCTGGCTGGCAGCGGCAGGCTACACGGTTGAAGAAGCCGAGCCCCCGCACTTTGCCGAGGTCTCGGCCATGCAATTCCACATGGTCATGAACGACATGCGCCGGGGTGGTGAGCCCTTCATGCGCGAACATGGCGACGACGCCCTGCGCAAGGCGCTCGGCCACTACATGGCCATCAACCCGGTGTGGGACCGCGATCAGTATCTGGAAGCCATGACCCGGCGCTTCAACATCGCCCGCGACTGGGCGGTGTTCTTCGAGCGCTACCCGGTGCTGCTCATGCCCAACTCGTGGGAGCGGCAGTTCCCGATCGACGACGACCAGCAATCACCTGAGCGCACTGCACAAATCCTGCTGGCACAAGCCCCCATGCTCAGCACCGCCACGCTGGGCCTGCCCGGCCTGTCGGTGCCGACAGGGGTGGTGAACGGCTTGCCCGTGGGCGTGCAAATCGTCAGCACCAAATTCCGCGAAGACCGCATGTTGGCGGCGGGCGAAGTGATCGAGCAAGCCGCGCAGTTTTCGGCGCTGGATTATTTGATCGGCCGGGCTTGAACACGCGCACGCTTAAAAAAAGGGCATACACCCCGCCCATTGCAACTTTGCATGCGCAGATCGCCGCCCACGGCACACCCGATAGTGTGCCGTGGGCGGCGGGGGTCAGCGCGCCATCCGCGCCTGCGCTTCAGCGCAAATGGTGCACGGGCGCAGGCTTGTACACCGGCGTGTCCAGGCCTTCGTAACGCGCCTTCAACTGCAGCGACAGGAACTGCGAGTAGTGGCGGCTTTGGTGCAGGTTGCCGCCATGGATCCACAGCTGCTTTTGCTGAGTGGGTTTCCACATGTTGCGCAACTCACCTTCCCACGGCCCGGGGTCTTTGGTGGTGCCCGAACCCAAACCCCAGACCTTGCCGACGCGGTCGGCCACTTCGGGCGAAATCAGGTCCGCCAGCCAGTGGTTCATCGAGCCATAACCCGTGGCGTACACCAGCAAATCGGCCTCCAGCTCGGTGCCATCGGTCAAGGTCACGCTCCTGGGGTTGATGCGCTCGATGTTGTTGTGGCTTTTCAGCTTGACGCTGCCGTTGGCCACCAGCTCGCTCGCGCCCACATCGATGTAATAACCCGAGCCCCGGCGCAAGTACTTCATGAACAGGCCCGAGCCATCGTCGCCAAAGTCCAGCATGAAGCCCGCCTTCTCCAGCCGTTCGTACAGGTCGGCGTCGCGCTTTTTCATTTCGTCGTACACCGGAATGTGGAAAGTGTGCATGATCTGATAGGGCACGCTGGCGAACACCAGATCGGCCTTGTGGTGGTCGATACCGTTTTGCACCGCCTCTTCGCTGTAGAGCCCGCCCAGCGCCAGCTCCATGAGCGACTCCGAGGGCGCGATGTGTGTGCTGCTACGCTGCACCATGGTCACATCGACGCCGTTTTCCCACAGGGCCGCGCAGATGTCGTGCGCCGAATTGTTGGAGCCCAGCACCACCGCTTTTTTGCCTTTGTAGGCTTCGGGTCCGGGGTGCTGGCTGGAATGGTGCTGGTCGCCCAGAAAAGTGTCTGCGCCCTCGATGCGGGGCACATTGGGGTACCCCGACACGCCCAGAGCAAACACCAGCTCTTTGGGGCGCAACACCACCTCCTTACCGGCCCGGTCGACCACCACTTCCCACTCGCCCTTGGCCTCGTTGAAGCTGGCCTTTTTGGCGGTGGTCGATCCCCAGTAGTTGATCTCCATGACCTTGGTGTACATCTCCAGCCAGTCGCCGATCTTGTCCTTGGGTGCGAACACCGGCCAGTCGTCGGGGAAAGGCAAGTAAGGCAAATGGTCGTACCAGACCGGGTCGTGCAGGCACAGGGTTTTGTAGCGTTTGCGCCAGCTGTCACCGGCTTTTTCATTACGCTCGACCACGATGGTGGGTACACCCAGACGCCGCAGCCGGGCCGCCAGCATGATGCCGCCCTGCCCGCCCCCCACGATCAGCACATGGGGCTGTTCCTCGTAACCCAAACGGGCCTCTTCCTCCTGGCGACGCTCCAGCCAGCTTTTGCGACCCACTTGCGCCCCGTGTTCGGCCCCCTTGATGCGGCGGCTGCCCTTTTTTTCCTCAAAGCCTTTGAGCTCGGTCATGGTGGTCAACAGGGTCCAGGCCCGGTCGCCTTGGGCCGTGGCCTTGAGCCGCAGATGACCACGCCCGCGCGAGACGCCGGTTTCAAACGTGAACCAGGCATCGACCACGCCATCGGCCTCGGTGGCCTCGCCTTCCAGTGCAAAGTTCGAGGGCTTCACATCCGCCAGCCGCGCTTGCAGCATGGCCTCGATGGCGCTTTGGCCTTCCTGGGTGCAGATGTTCCAGGTGAACGACACCAGATCCCGCCAGTAGCAGTCGGTGTCAAACAGGGCCGCAGCTTGGGCGGCCTGGCCTTGGCGCATGGCTTGCTCAAAGCCCGACAGCCAATCCTGAGCCCTCTGTGAGGGGGTCTTGTCACGCATGGGTTTCTCTCCTGGTTGTGCCGCACACGACATGGCGCGGTGCCTTCAGACAATCAAGTGCCGTGCCAGCCTGGCCGACACACGCAAGTCCTTGTCAGAGCACAAGAAATCAAAACCTGCCCGGGGTCTTCCCGGATGTCACAAGGCATCAGGTGTCACACCCCGCCCTGTGACAGGTGTCACAGGGCCGCATCCATCGGCCCTGATCCGTCACCCTGCCGATGCGGTGCCACGATGCCCGAACGCTTCATGCGCCGGTACAGCGTCATGCGCGAGACCTTCAGCTCGCGGGCCACGGCGCTCACGTTCCACTGCGCCTGGCGCAAGGCTTGCAGCAAAGCCGCCTCGCCGCCCGCGGGCAAGGGCTGCGCCGCGCTGTCCGGTTCGCTCAGACCGGCCGCATCGCTGCCCGGCAGCTCCGGCAAATCCTCCAGACCGATCGGGTCGTGGCGGCCCATGCTGCTGGCGTAATCGAGCACATTGCGCAGCTCCCGCAAATTGCCCGGCCAGCGGTGCTGCAATAGGCGCTGACGGGCCTCGGGCGTCAGCATGCGTCCGTGCAGCAGCCGGTCAATCATGGCGCTCAGGTCAGATCGCTCCCGCAAGGGCGGCAGCGTGATGTGCGCCCCGTTCAGGCGGTAGTACAGGTCATCCCGAAATCGCCCGGCCCGCACCCGCGCTTCCAGGGGTGCATGGGTGGCGGCAATCACCCGCACATTGACCGGCACGGCCCGCGTGGCCCCCACGGGCAGGACTTCGCGCTCGGACAGCACACGCAGCAGCCGGGCCTGCAAGGCCAGCGGCATGTCCCCGATTTCGTCCAGAAACAAGGTGCCGCCATCGGCCTCGGGAATCAGGCCGCGCTTACCCTTGGGCGAAGCGCCCGAGAAACTGCCGGGCAAATGTCCGAACAACTCGCTCTCGATCAGGGCCTCGGGAATCGCGGCGCAGTTGACCGCGATGAAGGGCCGCTGCCTGCGTTCGCTGCTGGCATGCACCGCCTTGGCAAAGTACTCCTTGCCCGAACCGGTCTCACCCGTGATCAGCAAACTGATGGGCGAGTTGACCAAGCGCGCCACGCGCTCGATCTGCCGCTCCAGGGGCGGGTCGCCCGCCGACAGGGCCGCCAGGGCAGGCGGCACCGCTGTGTCGCGCTGGCTCTGGCTGGTGGGCTGTTTGGGCGGCGGGGTGGCCGACAAAAACAACAACTGCCGACCGCCTGCGTGCAACACCGCGCGCTGGTCCGATGGTCGCGTTTGCACATAGCGGCCCAAGTCCGCAAAGGGCAAGTCAAACAGCCCCTCAAAACGCGTACCCAGCAAAGGTCGCATGGGATCGGTTTGCAGCCCCAGCTGGGCGCGGCGGTTGTGACCCACCACGCGGCCCTGCGCATCCAGCGCCAGCAGGTATTCGGGCTGCACATCCAGAAACTGGGGTGCGCTGGACAGACGCAAAATCCAGTCGCGTCGGTGCCGGTACAAAAAAGCCGCGTTCTCGATGTCGTGTGCGTACATTTGAACCAATTGCAGCGCCAGGTGCTGGCTCGATTTGGGCTGATCCGAGCTGAGCTGCGAGATGTCGAGCACCGCGCTGAGCTGCCCACGGCTGTCGTAAATCGGCGCGGTGGTGCAGGTCAGCGGGATGTGCGTAGCATCGAAGTGGTCGTCCAAATGCACCGTGAGCGCCTGCCCGGTGCTGATGCAGGTGCCCACGCCGCAAGTGCCCGCGTGCTGCTCGCTCCAGTCGGCCCCCAGGTACAGCCCCGCCTTGCGCAAGCTGGGCTCGAACACCAGATCACCCAGAAAATCCACCGTCACGCCCTGCGCATCGGTCAGCAACACCACATAACCGAGCCCCGCCACTTTGGAATACAGCGTCTCCAGGCCGTGGCGTGCGATGTGCAAAAAAGCCTCCATCTGGTCCTGGTGCTCGCGCAAGCGCGTGTGCGGCAGGATGATGGCTTCCTGCATGCGCGTGGGGTCCAGTTGGTGCTCGTGCACACAGCGAAACCAGGAATCGCGGATCAGCTGCTCATGGCGCGGTGCTGCAGCGCTTGTGCCGTAGGTGGCGACATGAACCACGTTGGCGATGTGTTCGTGCTGAGAGGTGTTCATGGGCAGGTGATCCGTCAAAGGAACAGCCACCCACTTTGTGCGGGGCACCCCGCCCTGTCAAGACAGCATTTACCCGCTTGCCTCCATGCCCATATTTTTTGCTCAGCGCCCCACCACCCGCGCCATCTCCAGGCACTTGTTCGAGTAGCCCCACTCGTTGTCGTACCAGGCCATCACCTTGACGAAGGTGCTGTCGAGCGCCATGCCCGCTTCCGCGTCGAACACGCTGGTGCACACCTCGCCCCGAAAGTCGGTGGACACCACCTTGGCTTCGGTGTAACCCAAAACGCCTTTCAGCGCCCCTTGGCTTTGTGCTTTCATCTCGGCGCAAATCTCGGCATAGGTGGCCGGGTTGTTCAGCTCGGCCGTCAAATCCACCAGCGACACATCGCTGGTGGGCACACGCACCGCCACACCCGTGAGCCGCCCTTTGATTTCGGGGATCACCACGCCCACCGCCTTGGCCGCGCCGGTACTGCTGGGGATGATGTTTTCCAGAATGCCGCGCCCACCACGCCAGTCCTTGTTGCTCGGGCCGTCCACGGTTTTTTGGGTGGCGGTGGTGGCGTGCACGGTGGTCATCAGGCCGCGCTTGATGCCCCATTTGTCGTTCAGCACTTTGGTGATGGGGGCCAGCGCATTGGTGGTGCAGCTGGCGTTGCTGACGATGGCTTGCCCGGCATAAGACGCATGGTTCACGCCATACACAAACATCGGCGTGTCGTCTTTCGAGGGCGCCGACATCACCACCTTCCTGGCGCCTGCGCTCAAGTGCTTGCCCGCGCTGTCCTTTTCCAGAAACAAGCCCGTGGCTTCGATCACCACGTCCGCACCCACCTCGTTCCACTTGAGGTTGGCCGGGTCGCGCTCTTGTGAAAGGCGGATGCGTTGGCCATTCACGATCAGAGTGCTGCCTTCGACCGACAGCGTGCCCTGAAAGCGGCCATGCACGCTGTCGTACTCCAGCATGTAGGCCAGGTACTCGGGCTCCAGCAGGTCGTTGATGCCAACGATCTGCACATCCTTGAAGTTCTGCACCGCTGCGCGCAGCACCATGCGGCCGATGCGGCCAAATCCGTTGATCCCGATTTTCGTGGTCATGCCCGTCTCTCTTTCGTTGGAGGTGTCTTCGGCAGCCGTGCGCGATCGCGAACAAGCCGCCGATGTAACCATCGTATTCGAATTTATGAAACTTTGTTACATGCCTTGTGGTGTGTGCGGGTTTGTTCTGGTTTTGTAACCCCTTGCGTCAACAGGCAAGCTGGGCGCGTGCACAGCTTGTCTGAGGGAGGTCTGTTCAAATTTTGACGTCACGCAGGCCGCCCGTCACGGTTTCACACGTTGCGCTTGTGCGCTGGGGCTAGAACTGGCTGAGCGTGAGGCCGATTTCGCCCTTGGCGACGATGCCCGCATTGCGCAAGGCGTGCAGTGGGCCCCATGTTCACCGCCATGCCAGGTGTGGCATGCGTTCACCCGGTTTTTCAAAGCACGCGATGAAGGCCTGCAGTTCTTCGGCGCTGCCCTCGCTCAGCTGCATCTCGCCGCTGGCCAATTGCGCGGCCAGATCGGGCCAACCCAGCGCCATCTGACGCTGCCAACTGGCCCATGGGGTGCGCAGGCGCACACCGGGCGTCGCCAGCGGCGCAGCATCCTCGTGCGTGCTGATTTGCAACACGCCGCGACGCAACTCCAACACCACACACAAAGGGCGGTCGCTGAAATCCAGCGTCAGGCGGGTGTGCATCTCCAGGCACTGCTCAGCCTGCAGGCGCACGGCCAGGTTGCGCAGCAGCTGCAGCGGGTCGACCGCCATCCAGATGTCACGCACCGCCAGGCTGTTGCCTTTGAAGGGCAGGTTCTCAAATCGACCCTCGAGTTCCAGCGCCGAGCTCAGGTACCAATGGCGCCAGTTGGTGTTCAGGGTGGCCAGACCCAGCTGGCGCAGGGCACGGGCCTTGGCCTGGCGGGCCTGTGGGTCGGTCGGGTCGATGCGCAACAACTGTCCTGCCAGCTCGGCGATCCAGCGGTGTTCGTCGAGCGGTGTGGTGTGCGATGCCTCGGGCGTCAGGGCCCGCGCTGCACTGGCTTCCAGCTCACGCAGCACAGCATCGCGGCCACCGGCCAAGGCCACCCAGCGCCCGGCTCGGTCCTGGGGTGACAAAGGGTCGAGTGTGGCCGGATCGCCATCAAACCAGCCCAACAAACCGGAGAACACCTGACGCACACAGTGTTTGACGGTGCCGTAATACTCGCCCAACCAGGCGTGCTGCGCCAGATGCGGCGGCAAAGCGGGTAACCAGTCAGCCAGTTCGTCGGGCGTGGCGCCGTGGTTGATGAAGCGCACCGCCTGGTCGTGGATGAAGGCAATCGCATCGCGGTAAGCGGTCAACAATTCGGCAATCGATTCGCAGCCCCCCACCGGGCGACCATGGGCCGGCACCATCCATTGCACAGGCTGCTTGGCGTGTCGCTGTCGCAGGGCATCGATGGTGGCCACCCACTGCAGGGGATCGCGGTAGCGGGTGCCTCGGATGGTGTGCACATTGGCCAGGCATTCGCCCTGGATGACTTCGGCACTCAGCAAGGTGTTTTCATCGGGCAGCCAGACCACGATCTCGTCGTCGGTTTCGCTGGGGGCATGGCGAAACTCGAAATGCACGCCGGCCAGGGTGATGTCGAGCCGCTCGTCAAAGGTGAGCGTGGGCGGCAAAAAGCTGACTTGGCTGTTGATCAGCCGGGGGCCGATGCCTGCACTCACACTGCCCTTGGGGCCAGGGGGCAGCAGCGCACCGAAAGAGTAGGCGCTGCGCGTGGCCAAAATGGGCGCGACCACCGAGGCGTTGTCGCTGACGGCGCGCATCAACGTGGCGTGGGCAATGATCTGCGTGCGACCGGCTTGAACGTCTTCTTCGTTCACAAAGGCACGGGCGCCGTTGATGTGGTCGCTGTGGTTGTGGCTGTAGACCAGCGCGGCCACCGGCCAATCGGCCAATTCGGGCACCGCGGCTTTGAAGTCTTGCCAAATCTGGGTCGCGCTCTGGTGCGATTCGGTGGTGTCAACCACCACCAATGCGTGGTCGCAACGCACGATGATGACGTTGGCCAGGGCGTAGCCCACGGCACAGTACACGCGATCGCCTGCCCGGTAGATGCGCTGGCGCATGCGGCGTGCATGCGCGGCCAGCTGTGCGGGCACGTCGGGGTGATCACCGTCAAAGGCCAGCTGTACCCCGGCGTCATGCACCACCACCAGGCCTTCCTGGTAATGCTCGGCTTCGCAAACATCGGGCCGCTGGCGCAACACCTCGCGCAAGTGGCGTCCGGAAAACCCGGAGTCGTGCAATGTGCTCATTGCGCTTCCAGTTTGGCCGACTTCATCATCTTTTCGGTCAGGCCGATCTCGGCGAACAAGGCGTCCCGGTACTCCTCGGGCGTGGACGGCGCCACGGCACCGCCTTGGGCTTCCAGCTTGGCACGCACTTCGGGCGTGGCCAGGGCTTTGGACAAGGCTTCCGAGATGCGCTTGACGATGGGCGCGGGGGTGCCTGCGGGCACCGACAAACCACCAAACGAGGTGACCTGCAGACCCGTCCAGCCCGATTCGGCCAGGGTGGGTGTGTTAGGTTGGCGGGGGTTGCGCTGCGGGCCGGTCACGGCCAGCGGTACCAGGCGAGCGGCCGTGATGTGCGGCATCGCGACCGAGCTGATGGTGAGCGCGAAATCCACCTGTTTGCCGATGACCGCACTGGCCGATTCCGAGGCGCCCTTGTAGGGCACATGCAGCACGCTGGCCCCGGCCATGCTGAGCATCAGTTCGGCCCCCATGTGGGCGGGCGAGCCTACACCGCCCGAGGCGTAGCTGAGCTTGCCGGGTTCCTTTTTGGCTTGGTCGATCAGGTCCTTGATGGTCTTGATGCCCGAGTCGGGATGCACCAGCACCGTCAGGTCCGAAATCGCGATACGCCCCACATGGGTGAAGTCCTTCATCACATCGAAGCCGGGTTTTTTGTAGGTGCGCATGCTGGCGGCCATGGGCGTGGCCGAGTAGACCCAGGTATAGCCATCGGCAGGCGCCCGCGCGGCCAGCTGGGCACCCAGGTTGCCAGCGGCCCCGGCCTTGTTGTCAACGATGACCGACTGCTTGAGGATCTGGCCCATGGCGTCGGCCACGATGCGCACCGTGTTGTCCGGCGCGGTGCCGGCCAGGTAAGGCACGATCCAGCGGATGGTGCGCGAAGGGTAGTCCTGTGCCTGCACGTTCAGGCTGCTGCCCCATGCCAGCACGGTCAGGGCGGCGGCGATGCTACGGTTGATGTTCATGTGGTGTCTCCTCTTGTTTGGGGTGTTCAGCGGCTGGACGGTTGCAGCAGCTCTTTGGCGATGGTGTTGCGCTGGATTTCGCTGGTGCCTGTGAGCACGCGGTACATGCGCAACATGCGGAACAGAAATTCCACCCGTCGGCCCTGCACAATGCCTTCGCCGCCGTGGATCTGCACCGCCTTGTCGGCCACGCGGAAGGCGGTTTCCGAGCAGAACAGCTTGGCCATGGAGGCCTGCGCGCGAGCGTCCACCCCCAGGTCCAGGCTGCGCGCCACCGACAGCATCAGGGCGCGGGCGGCGGTCAGTTCGGTGGCCATGTCGGCCAGCATGTGCTGCACCGCCTGGAAGGCCCCGATGGGCTGGCCAAACTGCTTGCGCTGGCGGGCGTACTGCAGGCTGTCCTGCAAGGCCAGTTGCGCCAGCCCCAGCATGGCCGGGCAATGCAGCAGCCGGTTGACGGTGATGCGGCCCAGCGCCAGGCCCAGTCCTTTGCCGCGTTCGCCGATCTGGTTGCTGGCCGGAATGCGGCAGTCTTTCAACACGATGTTGGCGGTGTGCGACTGACCGGCCATGGTCTTGTAGCGGCCTTCGATCGAAAATCCCGGACGGTCACGCTCGACAAAGAAGGCGGTGGTCTCGCGCACGCCAGGGTCTTCGCTGGTCGAGGCGATGATGACGGCGAAGTCGCAAAACGGCGAGCCGGAGATGAACTTCTTGGTGCCGTTGAGGATGAAGTGCTCACCGTCCTGTACGGCCGAGGTTTGCAGCGCGCCCGCGTCCGAGCCCGCATCGGGTTCGGTGATGGCAAAGCAGACGGCTTTTTCGGCGCGCGCCACCGGCAGGATGAAGCGCTGCATCTGCTCGGGCGTGGCTTGACGCACCAGCGCGCCCAGCCGTGGCGGGCCGGTCAGCTCGCCCAGCACATGCGGCGCAAACGGGGTGCCACTGGCATAGACGAATTCCTTGATGAGCGCGTGATCGTGCACCGAAAAACCGGCACCGCCCATCGGTCCGGGCAGCGTCATGCCGTAAAAACCGAGTTCATGGGAGCGTTTCCAGACTTTCTCGAGCAGCTCGCGTGAAGGCGCGTTCTCGTGGTCAATGCCGTGCTCACGGGCCAGCGGATGCAATTCGCTGTCAAAAAATTCAGCCAGACGGGCGATGAATTCGCGCGCCTTGGTCGTGCCTTCAAAGGTGTCGGGCGTGGTGGTTTCAAGGGTCTTGTCCATGTTCAGTTCACCTTTCTGTCTCGGCCTTGCCAGTAGCGTTCCCGCACGTCCTTGCGCGAGAGTTTGCCGTTGCTGTTCTTGGGCAGTTCGGTGACAAAGTCCACCGAGCGGGGTTTCTTGAAGTCGGCCAGCCGGTCCTTGCAGAAATCGATCAAGGCCTGTTCGCTGGCCTGCGCGCCCTGGCGCAGCACGACCACGGCTTTGACCACCTCACCCCAATGGTCGTCGGGCACGCCCACCACACACACTTCGTACACAGCCGGGTGTTGCGCCAGCACGGCTTCGATTTCGGTGGGGTAGATGTTGAAGCCGCCGGAGACCAGCATGTCTTTGCGGCGGTCCACGATGTAGATGTAGCCCTCGTTGTCCACGCGCGCCAGATCCCCGGTGCGCAGCCAGCCCTGGGCATCAAAGGCCGCCTGGGTCACTTCGGGTGCGCGCCAGTAGCCAGCAAACACATCGGGTCCGCGCACACTGATCTCGCCGATCTCGTCGCCCTGCACGGGCTGGCCATCGTCGTTCAGGACCTGCAACTCCGACTCGCAAAAAGCCCGACCGCAGGCCGACAGCAGCTGTGGTTTCTCGCCGCTGATGGCCCGGGCGTGGTCGGCGATCGACAGGCTGATCACGCCGCCTGTCGTCTCGCCCGCGCCGTAGCCCTGGGCCAGCACCGGGCCAAAAGCCGCCCAGGCTTCTTTGATGCGGGCGGGCGACATGGGTGCCGCACCATAGCTGAGCAAGCGCAGGCTCGACAGATCGCGCGCACGGATGCTGGGCTCGGCCAGCAGGGCATGGATCATGGCGGGCACCATGAAGGTCATGGTGACCCGGTGCTTCTCGATGGCCTGCAGCAACTCGGCCGGATGGAAGCGGTCCAGCAGCAAGATGGTCACGCCCTGGAACAACATGGCCTGGATGAACATGCCGCTGGCGTGGGTGATGGGGCCGACCAGCAGCATCACATCGTCACCATTGCTCTGCATGCGGCCCATGATGACCTTGCGCAGCGAGGTCATGCGGTTGCCCATGGTCTGCATGGCGGCCTTGAGCTTGCCGGTCGAACCCGAGGTGTAGTGCAGCACGGCCAGATCCTCTGGCTGCAGGTCCACATGGAGGTGCTGGCTGGCGCCTTGGGCTTCCAGCACCTGGCCATCGAGCCAGCCCATGGCCCGATCGGCTTCGGTGCAGTCCCAGGCGATGGCGTGCTGCAGGCTGGGCAGGCGTGCGCGCAGGCCCTGCACAACCGCACGGTGCGCAGGGCCCACCAGGCAGGCGTGCGGCTCGGCGTTGGTCAAGGCGTCTTCGAGTTCCTGGGGTGACAGGCGCGAATTCAGCGCCACCTTGACCAGACCCAGTTTGTAGAACGCGCATTCGGCGACCACGATGTCGGGCCGGTTGGGCGAGACGATGGCCACGCGGTCGCCCTTTTGCAGACCCAGGCCGCGCAGGGCATGCGCCAGCCGGTTGGAGCGCTCTTCCAGGGCCCGGTAAGTCAGAACCTGGTCTTTGAAAATGACCGCGGCCTTGTCGGGCCAGTAGGTGGCGCTGCGCGCCAGGTAAATGCCGAAATTCATGTCTCGCTCCGATGGGGATGGGGCCAGTCTAGGCGCACGAGTCAGGCTGCTGGATAATCGATATGGCATTTGCGATAACCAATGGTTATAAAAGAGGAAGCCCATGAACATCAGCCTGGACGACATCGATTACTTTCTGGCCGTGGCCGAAGAAGGCCAGGTGCGCAAGGCCGCCCTCAAGTTGGGGGTTTCCCAGCCCGCCATCACCAAAGGGCTACAGCGGCTGGAAAAGGCGCTGGGGTTCGAGCTGTTTGAACGCAGCGTGCGCGGCATGACCCTAACCCGGGTGGCCGAGCCGTTTCGTCAGCGCACCGCCGCGCTGAGGGGGGTGCTGCGCGATGCGGTCAAGGAAGCCACCGACTTGCACCTGGGCGCGCTGGGGCTGCTGCGGGTGGGGGTGTCGCCGCTGTATGCGCAAAAGTTGTTTGTACCGGCTTTCGTGCAGCTGCATCGCCAACGGCCTGCCGCCACGGTGCGGGCTTCGGTGCACCTGAACGACGAGTTGTGGCGCCTGCTGCGTCAAGGTGAGCTGGACCTGACCATCAGTTCCTTGCCGGCGGTGGTACCGGACGATCTGACCGTGATCGAGTTGATGCAGGACGACGTGTGCATGGTGGTCCGTCAGGGCCACCCCTTGCTGGACAACCGCCGACTCAGGATGAGCGATCTGGCCGAGGTGTCATGGATGCTGCCAGGCCCCGGTGTGGCAGCCCGTCGCCATGTGGAGGCGCGTCTGGCCCAGGCCGGTTTGCCGCCGCCGAAAATCGCCCTCGAAGTCAGCAACACGTCGGCGCAGATGGGCCAGATCCTGCGCGAAACCGACCTGGTCTCTCTCATGAGCGAAGCCATGCTGGCGAGCGCCTCCGGCAAGGGTTTGGAGGTGCTGCCGCTGAGCCAGGCCCGCATCAAAAGAACCGTGGGCGTGAGCCTGCTCCAACACGCCCCTCTTCAGCCACTGGCGTCACGCTTCGTGGAGTTGCTGCTCGAGGTGCAATCGCGGACCAAGGACCTGGCGCACGCTGATTCTGCGTCCGTCGCCTGAACCGTCACGCTGTGTCATGACCTCGCGCCCGGCACCGCTTGGGGCAGGCCTCAATCCCCCCAACGCGTGTGGAACTTGCCCGGGCGGTCGGTGCGCTGGTAGGTGTGGGCGCCGAAATAATCGCGTTGGGCCTGCAGCAAGTTGGCCGGCAAACGCGCTGAGCGGTAAGCGTCGTAATAACCCAAGGCGCTCATGAAAGCAGGCATGGGCACACCGTACAGTGCGGCCTTGGCCACGACTTCACGCAGGTCTTGCTGGCTGTCGGCCATGACGCGGGCAAAGTGCGGGTCGACCAGCAAATTGGGCAAATCGGCCTGATGTTGATAGGCGCGGCGAATGTCTTCGAGCAGGTGGGCGCGGATGATGCAACCGGCCCGCCAGACCTGGGCCACATGGGCCATGGGCAGTTGCCACTGGTGTTCGCGGTCGGCAGCCCGCAGCAAGGCAAAGCCCTGGGCATAGGCGCACACCTTGGCGGCCATCAGGGCACCGCGCAACTGCGCCAGCACAGCACCGCGTGCAGACGAAGGTGCTGCAGTTGGCCCGTGCAAAACCTGGGCCGCCGCCACACGCTCGGTCTTGATGGCGCTCAGGGTGCGGGCGAACACGGCCTCGGCAATGGTGGGCGCGGGCACGCCCAAGTCCAGCGCCACCTGGCTGGCCCATTTGCCCGTGCCTTTTTGTTCGGCGGTGTCCAGAATCATGTCCACCAAAGGCGCACCGGTCTCGGGGTCGGTGCGTCGAAGGATTTGCGCGGTGATGTCGATCAGGTAACTGCCCAGCTCGCCCTCGTTCCAGGTGGCGAACACCTCGCCCATTTCTGCGGCCGACAAGCCCAGCCTTTGCATGAAGGCATAGGCTTCGCAGATCATCTGCATGTCGGCGTATTCGATGCCGTTGTGCACCATTTTCACCAAATGGCCTGCGCCGCCTGGCCCCATCCACTCGCAGCAGGGCTGACCGTCTTCGGCATGGGCGGCAATGGCCTGCAGCAGGGGCTTGACCTGTGGCCAGGCCTCGGGGGAGCCGCCGGGCATGAGGGCCGGGCCGTTCAAGGCCCCTTCTTCACCGCCGCTGACACCCATGCCGACATACAGAATGCCCGAGCCTTGCAAGGCCTTGATGCGCCGCTGGGTGTCCGTGTAGAGCGTGTTGCCGCCGTCGATCAGCACATCGCCGGACGACAGGAGCGGCGTGAGCTGCGCCAGCACCTGGTCAACGGCCCCGCCAGCGGGCACCATCAACCAAACGCGCCGGGGCACCGACAAACTGGCCACCAATTCGGCCAGGCTGTCGCAGGCCCGTGCCTGGAGGCCTTGGGTGCGTTGTGCAAAGTTGTTGCGCTTGTGGGCATCGAGGTCAAAGCCCGATACCGAAAAACCGTGGCGCTCCAGGTTCAGGGCGAGGTTTTCACCCATCACGCCCAGGCCCACGAGGCCGATGTCCATGGCTTGCATCTGTGACTGTCCCTTGCATTCGTCTGGGCCATCCGTTGCGGGTGGCTGCAGCGCGATTGTCAGCGGACAGGACGGGGGGCGCTGTCGCCTGCGCTTGTGCTTGTGCACGCACCCCGTCACCCCCGGTCGCTGACCGGGGGCTGAACGCCATCAGCTGTTGCGCTTGTACAGCTGAGGGTACAGCTGGTTGAGCTTGAGGCCGCTGTCGTCGTTGGCCTGCACATCACCCGTGCGAACCGCCTCTTGGAGCTCGGCTTTCACTTGCTCACGGGTTTTGGCTTGGGTGGCAGGCTTGGCAGGGTACAGGCCGGGAAAGAGCTCGTTGGCTTTTTGCCCGGTTTCGCCGTTGACCACCACGTGGCCCGTGCGGATGGCTTCGGCCAATTCGGCTTTGACCTGGTCGCGGGTTTTGCCTTGCACAACGGCCTGTGCGGGGTATTGCCCGGGAAACAGCTCGTGGGCTTTTTGTCCGGTTTCGCCGTTGACCACCACGTGACCCGTGCGGATGGCTTCGGCCAGTTCGGCTTTGACCTGGTCGCGGGTTTTGGGGGCCGAGGTGGTGTCGGCCATGGTGTGGGTGGCGGTCAGGGCGGCTGCGGCGAGGGTGATGACAGAGAGGATAGAACGGTTCATGGTGATGTTTCCTTGAGGGTTGAAAGATCGGGCCAGCCAGCCCATGTGGCCAGCTGAAGATCCGGTCGATGCAGCCTGGGTGAGCAGCACCGCATCGATGGCTTGAACTGTAAAATTTCCAAATCAATAGAAAAAGCATCAAATAAACAGTAATTCATTTCTAAATGCGGAATAATCAGAGGCTTGAAATGCCAACCAAGGGCCGGGGATGGACCGTTTGCAATCGATGCGCGTGTTTGAGCGTGTGGTCAATGAGGGTGGATTTGCCGCTGCGGCACGGGCGCTGGACCTGTCGGCCCCGGTGGTGACGCGCCTCGTTGCCGACCTGGAGGAGCATCTGGGGGCACGCTTGCTGCAGCGCTCGACCCGCCGCCTGTCGTTGACCGATGCAGGCGAGCAGTACCTGCAACGGGTGCGCAGCATCCTGCAGGACATCGATGAGGCCGATGCCTCGGTCAGCGCCCAGACCCATGAATTGGCAGGCCAGCTGCGTCTGCATGCCCCGCCCGTGCTGGCCAGCTACGTCATCTCGCCCCTGCTGACGGCTTTTCGCCAGCGTTACCCGAAGATCCTGATCGAGCTGGAAGTGGCCTCACTGCACGAGCCGCCTGTGGGCGATTTCGACATCACCTTGCTGGGCACCGATCAGGGATTGAGCGGCGATGTCATTGCCCGCAAGGTGATCGAGTCGGAAGCCATTTTGGTGGCCGCCCCCGATTACCTGAATCGCCGGGGCACGCCGCTACAGCCGCAGGACCTGGCGCAGCACGACTGCCTGCGCCTGAAAATGCCCGACAGCAGCGCACGCCTGTGGCGCATGTGGTGCCCCGATCAGGCGCAAGAGGCCCGGCAAGTCGAGATTCAGCCCGTGCTGGTGGCCAACCACACCGACACCTTGCTGCGTGCCGCCATGGACGGCGCGGGCATCACCTCGGTGGCCATCGACGTGGTGGCACCCGCCCTGAGCAGTGGCGCGTTGGTGCGTGTGCTGGCCCCCTGGATCACCGGGCGTCTGGTGATGTACGCCGCCATGCCCAGCCGCAAGTTCGTGCCACAGCGCACCCGCGTGTTCCTGGACTTTTTGCTGGAAGAAACACGCCAACGCAAGGACCGTGCGCTGGCCGCTTGTACGGTGTGCTGAACCCAGGCCACAATTTTTTGCTGTTTTGGTCAATGCCCTATGAACACCCCCCACATCACCCTCGACAACTTCAACCGCGAATGTTTTTGCATCAGCCTGGACGAGCAGGCGCTGGCGCGCAGCTTGGCGGCTGACATTGGCGACGCCGCTCTTTTTGATCTGGTACGGGACCGCCTGCCCTCGCTGTTTTCGGCCCGGCCGGTGGTGCTGTCGCAAGCGCAGGTGCAGGCCATGGCGCAGCTGATCTCAGCGCTGGAGTCGGTCATGGATTTGCCCGCCTACCGCGAAGAGGTGCTGTCCCTCTCGGACCCGATCGCACGTCACCCGACCCGTGCGCAAAGCGTGTTCATGGGTTACGACTTTCATGTCCATGCGGGTGGCATGGGCCTGATCGAGGTCAACACCAATGCGGGCGGGGCCCTGCTCAACGCCTTGCTGGCGCGGGCACAGCGGGCCTGTTGTGCCGAGATCGAACCCCTGGTGCCCACCGGGCCACAGGTGGATGCGCTGGAGGCGGCCTTTGTGGCCATGTTCCAGAACGAGTGGCGCCTGTGCCAGCCTGCCCGCGCCTTGCAGACGGTGGCGATTGTGGATGCAGCGCCCGCGCAGCAATACCTGTACCCGGAGTTTTTGCTGTTTCAGACTCTGTTCCAACGCCACGGCATCCGGGCCTTCGTGGCCGACCCGGCGCAGCTGGAATGGCGCAACGGCCGTCTGTGGTGCGAGGGTGAGGCCATCGACCTCGTCTACAACCGCCTGACCGACTTTGCGCTGACCGAGCCCCAGCATGCGCATTTGCGCGAGGCTTATCTCAGCGATGCAGTTGTCTTGACACCACACCCGCAAGCCCATGCGCTCCTGGCCGACAAGCGCAACCTGGCGCTGTTGTGCCACGCACAAACCCTGCAGGCCATGGGTGTGCCCGAGGCCACGCAGGCGGTGCTGTTGGCGGGCATTCCACACACCGAGGTGGTCACGCCTCAGAATGCCGAGCGCTTTTGGGCCGAGCGCAAACGGTTTTTCTTCAAACCCTTTGCGGGTTATGGCGGCAAAGCGGCGTACCGGGGTGACAAATTGACGCACCGGGTGTGGGACGAGATCGCCGCCGGCGGTTACATCGCCCAGGCCTGGGTGGCCCCGGGCGAGCGCACCATCTCGGGCGGTGATTCTGCCCAGGTGCTCAAGTTCGATGTGCGCAATTACGTGTACGGCGGTCAGGTGCAGTCACTGGCCGCCCGCCTGTACCAGGGGCAAACCACCAACTTCCGAACACCTGGCGGCGGCTTTGCGCCGGTGTACGTGAGCCCGTGATGGCGAAGTCGTGGTTGGTGTGGGATCGCCCACAGGGTGCGCTCCTGCAAGCCTTGGCTTTGCAGGAGCACACGGCTGTGGGCGATGGCGTGAGGCAAGGAAAATCGCCCACGGAATGAGCGCCCCCAGGTTGAGTCAACCCCTGCCCGGAATCTCCGACAGCAGTTGCTCCACATGGGCCTTGGCTTTTTCGAGCGAAGCCATGCTGCCCGTGAGGTACATGCGGCCGCTGGCACCGATCATGCTGCACTCGACCAGGGTCAGGTCGGGCGCGACTTTTTCGGCTTCGTTGGCCATGTGGGCACCGAACAGGGCCGGGGCCACTTCCATCAGCAACATGTTCTGGCCGGGCAGCACCATGCTGGCCTGGCGCGTGCGGTTCATCAGCACGGCGTGCTGATCGGTCACGTTTTCCAGAATGTCGCTGTACAGCAGATGCGGGCGCAGCTGGTCTTCGGCCTTGGCCCCCATCCATTGCAGGATGACCTGTCCGGCCCGCTGCAGCGCCGCGCTGTCGTTGCTGTGCAACTCCAGCACGCCAAATTGCCGCTCCACGGCCAGAATGCCGGGCTCCAGGGTGGGCTCGGCCTTGAGCGCCAGATCGATCACACGTTGAATAGACAGTCCGGGGGCGATCTCGACCAGCAGCGCATTCGTGCCCTGCATCGCCACGTAGCCGCGTGCGCCCAGGGGCGAACTCATCCACGAGGAGAACTGGGGCTGCAGGTCGGTGAGCGTCAGGTAAACCCGAAGCTCAGCGGCCGGCTTGGCGGGCGCTGCGGTTTTTTTGCTTGTGGCCATGCGGCCTCCTTATCTGCAACAGCCGTCGATCACTTGCCGTCGAAGGCTTTGGACACGTCAGCGTGTGGACGTGGGATGACGTGGCAGGACACCACTTCACCGATTGCGCCTGCGGCTTCTGCACCGGCTTCGGTGGCGGCCTTGACGGCACCCACGTCGCCCGAGACGATGATGGCGACCAGGCCGCCACCCACTTCTTTTTTGCCAACGATGTTGACGTTGGCGGCTTTGACCATGGCGTCAGCGGCAGCGAAGGCGGCAACATAACCTTTGGTTTCGATCATTCCGATGGCTTGTGACATGTGAGTCTCCTTGAGGGGTTAAAAAAAGAAAGGGTTGAGGGAAAGGGTGAAAAAAATACCGCTGCGTCAACGCATCGGCGTGGGGGTGTCGTAGTTGTCGAGCGAGGCGATGACCAGGGCATCGGCCACCACACGCGGGTGCGCCGGGGCGAACCACCAGGCAGCGGGGGCGCCGATGGTGATCATCACGCGCTCGCCGATGCCGCAGCCCAGCGGGTCGAAGCAGACGACCACGTCCTTGGGGTAGTCCAGCTGCACCTCCAGCAAAGCGCCGGGCGGCAATTCGGGCAGGCGTTTGCTGGCCACGATGCGGCCGATCACGGTTCCTGTTTTCATGGGGTGGCTCCTCGGTCAATGGTGATGCCGCGCTTGCGCAGGGCTTCTTTGCCCAAAGGGGTCAGGACCGCCTTGGGGTGGATGCGAACGGTTTTGACGCTGGCGGGCAAGGTCTTGAGCAGCTTCTCGCCGATCACGCCTTTGAGTTCAGGGACTTGCGCTTTGTGGTCATGCAGCTCGCAGGTGTCGCCCTTGCATTCGCAGGCTTTGCCTTCCTTGCACGATGGGCAGCAAGCGGCCGGGTCGATGGCGGTGGTGGCGGCCATGGCCGAAGCACCACCGGATGAACCCGTAGAAGCCGCCACGGCTTTCACCGCCGCTTCGTCCACCCGCATGTCAAAACGCAGCAAACCCGATTGCGCTGCTTGCAACAAGGCCGGGCTGGCGGCCAGGCGCTTGAAGAGGTCGGTCAGCGCAGCGGCTTGCGCGGCCGTGCCCACACGCAAGGGGACCACCACGCCTGCGGGGTTGGCAGCGGCCTGAGTTGGGGCCGATGGCGCTGCAGGTGCAGGTGTGGCTGCAGGCTTGGGGCTACCCACTTGCTTCCAGTAAGCGTCTTTGCGGGCGATCAGGCCATTGCGGATCTGGTACACGTCGGTGCCGTCGTAAGTGCCGGTCTGGCCACCGGGCAGCGGCACGGTCACCTTGTAGTTCTGCACCACGGTCTGGCCCAGCACGTTCATGTGCGAGTCCGAGAACTTGGGGCCGGTGGGGCTGGCAAAGCGTTCTTTCAAAAACGCCAGGCAGGCTTCGCGGCCGTTGAGCACGCGCGAATCGGGCAGGATCCAGACCACATCGGGCGCAAAGCAGGCCACGATGGCTTCCGCGTTCACGGTCTCGTAACCGGCTTCAAAGCGGCGCATCAAAGCCGCCACGGACGCGTCAGCCGCCGGGGCTGGGCCAGACGCAGCGCCCAAGGCCTTTCGCACCTGCGTGCGAATTTGCTCACGCAAAGCGTCTGTGCTCATGCAGCACCTCCGGCGTCGCGGATCACGGCCTCGGCCACCGCCGCAGCGGCCCGCACGTCCGAGGCATTGCCCGACAGGTACAGGCGACCGGCCGGGCCCATGAAGCGGCAGTCGATCAGTTTCACATTGGCGGCCTTCTCGGCCTCGTTGGCCACCAGCAGCGCATACGACGAGGTGGTCATCTCCATGATGTAGAGCGACTCGCCGGGCAAGAGCATGCTGCCCGATTTGCTGCGGTTGATCAAAAAGGCGTGGTAGCCGTCGACCCGGTCAATCACTTTGGAGGCCAGGATTTCGGGCTTGAGCACGCTTTTTTCGCTCACGCCCATGGCTTCGAGCACGGCCGCACCCGCCGACTTGACGGACGAGGAGGACTGGCCGTGGAACTCCAGATAGCCGAACTGACGCTCGACCACCAGGTTGCCGGGCTTGACGTTGTCGTGCTTGAGCGCGATGTCGGTCAGCCACTCGATGTCCATGCCCGGGGCGACTTCGATCACCATGGCGGCGTCGTTGTGGCGCGGCAGAAAACCACGGGCGGTGGAGCCCAGCAAACACATCAATTGAGGCTGCAAGCGGTCCAGAAAAATATAACTGCGCAAAGTGGACATGGGGGGCTTTCAGCGAAGGTGTTCAAGTTCTTCCTGCACGATGCGCAGGACGGTGGCCTGAAGTTCAGGCGTGAGGGTGGACAGCTGGCCCGGTGCTGCTGGCAAAGCCGCGCCCGAAGCCATGGCCCCGGCCCAGCCGCCCGGCAGCGGAAAGGCGACGCGCTTCCAGTTGACCAGCAGCTCGGGGCCGACGTTGCAGTCCACCGAGCTTTTGCCCGCATACCCCGTGCCGATGGTGAAGGTGTAGGGCAAACCGGTGTTGGCGCCCGTGCTGTCGTGCACCGTGGAGCCGTTGACCACCACGCGGTAGTAGTCGAGCGCGGCGCCCCAGACCACCGCCTGCTCGGCGCTGGCGGTATGGATGCCCGAGGTGTGGCCTGCGCCGCTGTGCTGCAGCATGAGGCGCGCCACGTCGACGGCCTGGTCCATGCCCGGCACCACCACACAGCCCAGAATGGGCGAGAGCTTTTCCTTCAGCAGCACATGGCCAGCCTGCGGGTTGGCGATGGGGCAAACCAGTGCCTGGCAGTCGCGTGGCACCTGCACACCAGCGGCCTGCGCAATCTCAAACGCGGGGCGACCCACCACCTTGCCGTTGAACTTGCCGCCAGGGAAGGCATGGCTCTGAATCTTTTGTACTTCTTCTTCGGTGCACACATGCGCACCCTGGCGGGCCAGGGCTTGTTGCATCTGCGCCGCGATGCCCGCGTGCAGCATGAGCACCGAAGGCGCCGAGCAGGGGCTGCCGTGGTCAAAGTTCTTGGCGGTGACGATGGTCTGCGCAGCGGCTTCGAGGTCGGCGCTGGCGTCCACATAAATCGGCACATTGCCCGAGCCCACGCCAATGGCGGGATTGCCCGAGCCATAGGCCGCACGCACCATGGGCGTGCCGCCGGTGGCCAGAATCACGTCGGTGCGGGCGTCGCGCATCAGCGCGCCTGTGGCCTCGACCGTGGGGCGAGTCAGGATCTGCAGCGCATGGGCCGGGCCGCCGGCTTTTTCAATGGCGGCCTGCAGCTCGTTCGTCACGGCGGTGCAGCACCCCAAAGCCACCGGGTGCGGCGAGATGACCAGCGCGTTGCGCGTCATCAGGCACAGGATGGTCTTGAAGATGATGGTGGCCACCGGCGAGGTGGAGTTGGACAAGCCCACCACCACACCGGCCGGGCGGCCAATCTCGACGATGCGCAACGCGTCGTTGCGGCGCACGCCGCCCAAGGCCACCTTGTCCCAGGCGTTGGGCGTGAGCGTGCAGGCGATCTGGTTCTTGGCGATCTTGTCGGCCACTTTGCCAATGCGGCTTTCGCGCACGGCCCACTCGGCATAAAACTCGGCGCGCGGCAGCAAGGCGGCGGCCACTTCCTTGGCCACGCGCTTGGCTTCTTCGGGCGTCCACTGCGCGAGCGTAGCAGCGGCCTGCCGGGCGCGGCCCAGCAAGTCGCGGGCTTCCTGCAAGGCGGCCAGGTCGTGGTCGGCCAGGTCGATGGGGTTGCTTGAACTCATGTCAGAGGGCGTCCCGGGTTCAGCGGCGCTGCGCTGCAGCGGCCACGGCGTTCAGGTCCACACTTTCCAGCGCGCTGAAAATCGCTTCCACCGCCTGCTTTTCACGCGGGCTGGCCGCCTGCATGCGGGTGGTGTCCAGCAGCTGGCGCATCACCGAGGGCTGGCCACCTGTGCTGGCACTGCTGGCGGCACCGGGGTTGTAGGTGGGCACAAAGCTGCCGCAGGTCATGCGCTGACCGGCGCGGTAGTGCGGGGCGTAGTCGAACACGGCGTAGTGCTGCGTGGCGCAGTTGTCCCACATGGCGACCGAGTCCTTTTCCCAGCGGAAGCGCACCATGAACTCGGGCTTCTTGATCCACTCGTAGAGCATGTTCAGCACCGCGTCCGACAAGTCCATGTGCATGCCCAGCAGGCGCTTGGTCCAGATCGAGTTGACGAACAGGATCTTGCGGCCGGTGAAGGGGTGCGTGATCACGGCCGGGTGTGTCACCGTGGGCGTGTTCTCGATCATCTTGCACTCTTGGGCATTGGCCGTGACCATCATGCCGCTCTTGGCCGAGGCCCGCTGCGCCAGGCGCTCGTGCACATTGATGCGGCGGAAATGCCAGGGCAGGTCGTGGTCGGCCTGCAGGCCTTCGAGCATCTGCTGCATGCCGGGGTTGAGCGCATCGAACGCGGCGCCCGCGTGCATCCACATGGTGTCACCACCCGAAGGGGGCAAGTCGGTGATGCGCAGGATGGACACCATGTTGGGCTTCTTGCGGAAGGTCACGTCGGTGTGCCAGCGGTCGGTCTCGGGGGCTTCGTGGCCCTGGTTGGAGATCAGCTGGATCTGGGGGTGGCCTTCTACGTGCGGGAAGAACTCGTGCTGCTCCATCTCGCCAAAGTTCTGGCCCAGACGGATGTAGGACTCAGGCTTCAGGGCCTGCTTGCGGAAGAACACCACGCCGTATTGCCACAGCGCTTTTTTGATTTCTTCGTAGACGTCTTCGGACCGGGTGTTGTTCAGGTCCACGCCGCTGATCATGCCGCCGATGGTGGGGGTCAACGGGTCGACCTGGATGTGACGGAAACTCATTCTTGTATCTCCTTGATGTGACAAAACAGCCCGGCTCATTGCCAGTGCAGCAAACGTTTTTCGAGCCAGGTCATGGTGCGCACCACGGCCACGCCCAGGAGGGCCAGCACCAGCAGCAGCGCCATCACGCCATTGACTTCAAAGGTGGAGCCCAGGTAGGCCAGGGACTGACCCAGGCCTTTTTCCGAGGCGATGATTTCGGCCCCGATCACGCCCAGCATGGCGTAGATCAGGCCCAGGCGCAGGCCCGAGAAGATGACCGGCACCGCGCCGGGCAAGGTCACCTGGAAGAAGGTGGTCACGGCGCTGGCACCCAGCGTCTTGCACAGCGTGACGTGGTCCTGGCTCACGCCGCGAATGCCGGCCACGGTGCTGGACAGCACGATGAAAAAGGTCAGGCTGCAACCGACGGCGATCTTGGAGCCCAGGCCCAGACCAAACCACAGGATGAACAGCGGCGCCAGCGCAATGCGGGGCATCACGTTCATGGCGTTGAAGTAGGGGTCGAGGAATTTCTCGACCTTGGGGAAAGCCACAAACAGCAGGCCCACAGCCAAGGCGGCCGAGCTGCCCAAGGCAAACGAGATCAGCGTGCCCGCCATGGTCCAGCCCAGATCGGTCCAGAGCTTGCCGGTGGCGATGTTGCTCCACAAAAATTTGATGACGCCGCTGGGTTGGCCCACAAAGGTGGGGTCCAGCCAGCGGTTGACGGTGAGCCACTCGCCCAGCGCCAGCAGCACGGCGATGAACACGATGTGGGCAGCGCCCCAGCGGAATGTGTCAGCCTTCATGTTTGCTCCAGCCAGATTCCAGGTGCGACCAGAGTTGCGCATACAGCTCATGGAAATGCGGGTCTTTTTGCAGTTCGCGGATCGAGCGCGGGCGTGGCAGGTCGATGGCGATGTCGGCCACGATGCGCCCGGGGCGTGAGGTCATGACCACCACCCGGTCGGACACGGCCACGGCCTCGGACAGGTCGTGCGTGACAAACAGCACCGACTGTTGGTGCTGCTGGCACAGGCGCAGCAACAGGTCTTCGAGTTGCAGCTTGGTTTGCGCATCCAGGGCGCCAAAGGGCTCGTCCATCAAGAGCAGAGGCGAGCCCATGGCGAAGGTGCGGGCCAGGGCCACGCGCTGGCGCATGCCGTGCGACAGGGCCTTGGGCAAAGCGTTTTCAAAACCGGCCAGACCGACTTCCTGCAGCATGGCGCGGGCGCGTTCTTCGGCTTGGGCACGCGGAACACCGCGCACTTCCATGCCGAACATGGCGTTGCCCAAAGCGGTTTTCCAGGGCATGAGGCTGTCGCGGGCCAGCATATAGCCTACTTGCGGGTTGCCTTGGCGTGGCGCTTGTCCATTGACTTGCAAGCCGCCTTGGCCGGTGTGCGGCACCAGCCCGGCGGCCAGGTTCAGCAGCGTGGTTTTGCCACAACCGCTGGGACCCACCAGGGAAACAAACTCGCCTTGACGGACATGCAGCGTCACATCGGACAGCACCTGGTTGGTGCCATCGAAGCTCAGGTGCACGCCGTCGGCAGCGATGGCCAAGGACGTTGCGCTCAATTCAGGTGCTCCACTCATGCAAACAGTCGGTCAGGTCGGTGGCTGCAGCGATCAGCGCAGTTGCAAGATCTTGCTGGTGTCGAACTTTTTGTCGATCTGCTGGGTGTTGTGCAGGTAGTCGGCGGCATGCTGCAAGGCCTTGGCATCCAGCGAAAACCTGGCACCGCTGATCGAGTTGCGCAAGGAGGCTTCGACCGCGGCAGCACCCGCAGGGCCTTCGATCTTGAAGGTGTCGTTGATGACCTTGAGCACAGCCGCGAAGTTGGCCGGGTTCTGAATGAAGGCTTCGGACTCGCGCATGGCCTTGGCAAAGGCGTCCAGCGCTGCGCTGTTCTTTTGCGCAAAGTCGCCACGCACCGTCATCGGGCCAGAAGCGCCGTTGAGCTTGGTGATGGCCTCTGGGCCTTCGCCTTTGCGTGGGTCCACGATCACGCGGCACACCTTCATGGCCGCGCAAAAACCGTCCATGGGGGCAAACAGCATGACGGCATCGATTTGTTTGTTGGCGATGGCGGGCAAGGCGGTATTGGGGGCACCCACGGGCACGATGGTCACATCGCTGCCGGACATGCCAGCACCCTTGAGCATGTCGAGCAACTGGAATTCAGCGCCGGAGCCACGGGCTGTCACACCCACTTTCTTACCCTTGAGGTCGGCCATCACGGCGGGGTAGCCTTTGGCGGCGTTGGGTGTTTCGGTGTGGGCACCAGCCATCAAAAAGAAGATGTTGTCGCGTGCCGCGTTGCCGATGATCTTGAGGTCAGCGCCTTTGTTGGCGGCCTGGATCACCACTTCAGACGGACCGAAAGCGATGTCGATGTCACCGGCCAACAGCGTCTGGATGCCCAAGGGGCCTGCGGGGATGGTCTTGAGCTCGCACTTGATGCCGTTTTTCTCGCAGTAACCGTTGGCAGCAGCCACACGGGTGATCATATTGCCAAGACCAGGGTAATCCTGGATGCGCAGGGTGGTGGTCTGCGCCATGGCAGTGGTGCCCAGGGTCAGGGCCAATGCACCGATGGCGGTGCGCAAAAAGGCAGGGGCTGAAAAGGTCATGTCGTCTCCAATGTGTGGGGTACTGGCTTGATCACCGTCAAGCTCGGCGAGGTGTATTTGATGGCGCAAGGCCACGGCAAATTGTTTCTGATGTGACAATTTAGGGGAAAGCACTCAAAAAAACACCGCGCAACACGACACCCAAGACACCATGCCCATGCCTCCCGCACGCCCTTTCAAACCCTCGCGCGGCCATGCGCGTGAACCGGCTTACACATCGCTGGATGCCGATGTGTTCACCAAGGTATGGGCCGAAAACTCGGCCTTGACGGCGCGCTCGGCCAAAGCGCTGCACAGCGTGGGCGTGTTGCGTCACTGGACCGCAGGTCAGGTGGTGCTCAGCCGGGGACAAGCCACATCGACGGCGCTGCTGCTGGTCAAAGGGCGTTTGCGTGTGAGCGTGACCACCCCCGAAGGCGAGGAGCAATTGCTGCGCTGGATGCTGCCTGGCGAGATCTCCGGCTTGAGTTCTGTGTTTGCCGAAACCACTTATCCGGCCGACCTGGTGGCGGTGGGTCCCACCCAGGTGCTGCACATCGAACGCGCCCGTCTGATCGACCTGATCGGCCGCGACCCGGCTGTGGCTGTGGACCTGCTGCGCATCCTGGGACTGCGCATCAACCAGCTGTTCGACACCCTGGCCGATCAGGGCATGCACAGCCTGGCCCAACGCGTGTGGGCCGCGCTGGAGCGCATTGCCAAGTTCAACAGTGTCGCCGTCCCCGATGGGGTCATGCTGCGCGTGAGCCAGTCCGACCTGGCCCAGGCCGCCTCAGCTTCGCGCCAGCGTGTGAACCAGCAGCTGCGGCATTTTCAGGAGCAAGGCCTGATCCGGCTCGGGTACCGCAACATTGTTTTGCTGCGCAAGGCCCCGACACGCTGAGGCCGGTCTGCCACGCGCCTGGGTCACCTTCGGCTCAGCCGTCTTGGCCTGGCCTGATTTACAGTGAAACCGTGCTTGACCTGACTGGGCTCAGGCCTTGTCGCTTGAGCGCAGTGCCCTCTATTCATGGAGCCCCAACGTGACCCCATCCGCCGACCCGATCCGCGCCCTTGCCCCGGTGCCCGAGCACATGTCGCCCGAAGAGTGGCAGGCCCGCATCGACCTGGCCGCTTGCTACCGGCTGGTGGCGCACCACGGCTGGACCGACCTGATCTACACCCACATTTCCTTGCGTGTGCCGGGCACCGCGCATTACCTGATCAACCCTTTTGGCTGGTCTTTTGACGAGATCACCGCGTCCAGCCTGGTCAAGATCGACAGCGATGGCCAGAAGGTCGGTGACAGCCCGCACGATGTGCACCGTGCCGGCTTTGTGATCCACAGCGCCATCCACACCGCACGCGACGACGCCCACTGCGTGCTGCATCTGCACACCCGTGCGGGCATGGCGATCTCGATGCTCCGGTGCGGCCTGCTGCCGCTGAGCCAGCACGCCATGATGTTCCACGGCAAAGTGGCTTACCACGAGTCGGAGGGCCTGGCCGTCAATCTGGATGAACGCCAGCGCCTGGCCCGTGACCTGGGCGACAACATGGTGATGATCCTGCGCAACCACGGCACGCTGGTGGTGGGCCATACGGTGGCCGAAGCCTTCAGCAGCATGTGGCACCTGGAAAAAGCCTGCCAGGCCCAGCTGGACGCGATGGCCTGTGGGCAAGAACTGAACTTTCCGCCCGACGGCGTGGCCGAGCAGATCAGCCGCTTGGGCTTCAACAAGGCGACGCTTCGGGAATACCCGCAAGGCCGCAGCCCGCTGGGCTGGAAGGAATGGCCCGCCATGCTGCGCCTGGCCGACAAGGTGTCACCAGGCTACGCGCGCTGAGCCTTTTGCGTTGCATCATGCCGCGCAGGCCATCGCTTGCAGGCAAGCTCCCACAGAACACACCAGACCACCCGCGCAGGGTGGTTGTGGGAGCCAGCCTGCTGGCGATGGTTCGCACCCGTCGCCAGCGCCATGGCATTGCGCCCGTGAAGGCGCGGATGGCACAGGCCTTGCTGTGTCTCATGGCCACACATAACAGCTATTTGTATAGACAGCAAGATGGTGCATTTCCCGATGCCTTTTGGGGCCAAGGGGGTGATCATGCACACCGCTGGTGCGGATGTTGGGAGAGATGTTGTTTCCTGCACTCGGGCAGCGTTGTTTTTTGGCCCCATCCTGTCTATACAAGATGAACGGGGTGTTGGTGGTGGCTTTGTGCCTGCTTTTCGGTGCCGCTGGTGGCCATGCAAAGCGGGCTTGATCAACAAAAAAGGAGTTCCTTCATGCGCAAGTCAAACGTCAAATTCGCCGCGTTGCTCTTGGCCGGTGCGGCCACGGCCAGCCTGGCCTTCTCCGCCCAGGCCCAAGAGGTCAAGCTGGCCCTGGGCATGTCGGGCTGGACGGGTTTTGCCCCGCTGACCCTGGCCGACAAAGCCGGTTTGTTCAAAAAGCATGGCCTGGATGTCGAGCTGAAAATGATCCCCCAGAAAGACCGCCACCTGGCCCTGGCCTCCAAAGCCATCCAGTGCGCGGCCACCACCGTGGAAACGCATGTGGCCTGGAACACCAACGGCGTGCCGATCGTGCAGATTTTCCAGATGGACAAATCGTATGGTGCCGACGGCATCGCGGTGCGTGGCAACATCAACAGCTTTGCCGACCTCAAGGGCAAGACCATCGGTGTGGATGCACCCGGCACCGCCCCCTTCTTCGGTCTGGCCTGGATGCTCAGCAAAAACGGCATGAGCCTGAAAGACGTCAAGACCACCACCTTGTCGCCCCAGGCTGCGGCCCAGTCCTTTGTGGCCGGTCAAAACGATGCGGCCATGACCTATGAGCCTTATCTGTCCACCGTGCGCAGCAACCCGCAAGCCGGCAAGATTTTGGCCACCACGCTCGACTACCCCATGGTGATGGACACCGTGGGTTGCGCGCCCGACTGGCTCAAGGCCAACCCCAAGGCCGCGCAAGGCCTGGCCAATGCCTATTTCGATGCGCTGGAGATGATCAAGACCGATCCGGCCAAGTCCAACGACATCATGGGCGCAGCGGTCAAGCAAACCGGCGAAGCCTTTGCCAAGTCCTCGGCCTTCCTGCGCTGGCAGGACAAAGCGGCCAACCAGAAGTTCTTTGCGGGCGAGCTGCAAACGTTCATGAAAGACGCCGCAGCGATCTTGCTGGAAGCCGGTGTGATCCGCAAAGCGCCGACCGACTTCGCCGCCATGTTTGACACCAGCTTCATCAAGTAAAACCATGACGACTGCACACCCGACGTCGGCTCAACCGAACGCTGTGCGGCCACGCCGCCGCGCACTGGCTCCTCTGGAGCCGGTGCGCGCGCAGTCGCGGTGGTTGCTGGGCATCGGTTTTTTCATTTTGTTTGTGGCCGTCTGGGCGTTCTTCACGCTCGGCGGCTATGTCTCGCCCACCTTCTTGGCCAGCCCGGTGACGATGGTGCAAGAGGCGGTGTTGTTGTTCACCGAGTTCAACTTCATCCACGACATCGGCATGACCATCTGGCGCGTGCTGGCGGGCTTCATTTTGGCCACCCTGATCGCCGTGCCGCTGGGCATCGCCATGGGCGCGCACAAGGGCGTGGAGGCTTTTCTGGAACCCTTTGTGTCGTTTTGCCGTTACCTGCCTGCGTCGGCCTTCATTCCCTTGCTGATTTTGTGGGCGGGCATTGGCGAGTTGCAAAAGGTGCTGGTGATCTTCATTGGCTCGGTGTTCCAGATCGTGCTGATGGTGGCGGTGTCGGTGGGCGCAGCGCGGCGTGACCTCGTCGAAGCCGCCTACACCCTGGGCGCCAACCCGGCGGGCATCGTCAAACGCGTGTTGATTCCCGGCGCAGCGCCCGAAATTGCCGAGATCCTGCGCCTGGTGCTGGGCTGGGCCTGGACCTATGTGATCGTGGCCGAGCTGATCGGTTCGTCCTCGGGCATTGGCCACATGATCACCGACAGCCAGGCACTGCTGAACACCGGCCAGATCATCTTCGGCATCATCGTCATCGGCCTGATCGGGCTGGTGTCCGACTTCGCCTTCAAGGCGCTCAACCGCCGCTTGTTTGCCTGGAGTTCACTGTGAGCAGCCAATTGTCCATACAAGGCGTCTCGCGCGTCTTCACTTCGCCCAAAGGCCAAAAAACCCAGGCCCTGACACCGGTGGATTTTGAGGTGCGCGAAAACGATTTCGTCACCATCCTGGGCCCGTCGGGTTGTGGCAAATCCACCTTGCTGCGTATCGTGGCGGGGCTGGACCAGCCCAGCACCGGGCAGGTGTTGCTGGACGGTGCGCCGGTGCAAGGCCCGGGGGCCGACCGGGGCATGGTGTTCCAGAGCTACACCTTGTTCCCGTGGCTCACCATCGAGCAAAACATCCGCTTTGGCCTGCGCGAGCGCGGCATGCCCGAGCGCGAACAAAAAGAGCGGACCGATGACTTCATCGCCAAAGTGGGGCTGCGCGGCTTCGAGCAGCACTTCCCCAAACAGCTGTCGGGGGGCATGCAGCAGCGCACCGCGATTGCCCGGGCGCTGGCCAACGACCCCAAGATTTTGTTGCTGGACGAGCCCTTTGGCGCCCTGGACAACCAGACCCGCGTGTTGATGCAGGAGCTGTTGCTCGGCATCTGGGAGTCGGCACAAAAAACCGTGTTGTTTGTCACGCACGACATCGACGAAGCCATCTTCATGGCCAACCGCGTGGCGGTGTTCAGCGCCCGGCCGGGCCGCATCAAGACCGAGCTGGCGGTGGACTTTCCACACCCCCGGCATTACACGATCAAAACTTCGCCCGAGTTCATGGACCTGAAAGCCCGCCTGACCGAAGAGATCCGTGCCGAAGCCATGGCGGCGGACGCCCATTGAGTCACCCGACCATGACACGAACTGCCGCATCCCCTGTTGCACGGCGCAGCCACCGGGCCACCGCGTCGCGGCCCGTGACCGGCGAGGTGGCCTTGTTCCAGCAGGTCAAGGACCACATTGCCCGCAAGATCCAGGACGGCACTCTGCGTGCCGGTGACCGCCTGCCGTCCGAGCACGAACTGGTGGCGCAATTTGGCATCTCGCGCATGACCGTCAACCGGGCCTTGCGCGAGCTGGTGGCACAAGGGCGCATCGTACGTGTGGCGGGTGTGGGCAGTTTCGTGGCCGAGCAAAAACCGCAATCGACCCTGCTGCAAATCGTCAACCTGGCCAGCGAAATCCGTCAGCGCGGACACGACTACGCCTGCGAAATGCTGGTGGTCGAACGGGTAGCGGCCACCCTGGAGGTGGCTGCGGCCCTGAATGTGCGCACCGGCGAGTCGGTGTTCCATTCGGTGTGTGTGCACCTGGAAGACGGCGTGCCCATCCAGCTCGAAGACCGCTTTGTCAACCCGCAGGTGGTGCCCGATTTTGCGCAGCAGGACTTCAGCGTGCAGCAGCCCTCCGAGTTTCTGGTGCGCACCGTGCCCTTTGACGAAATCGAACATGTGGTCGATGCCGTGCTGCCCACGGCCGAACAGGCCGCGCGATTGCAGATGGACGCGGCCGAGCCCTGCTTGCTGCTGACGCGCCGCACCTGGACGCAAGGCGTGCCGGTGACGCTGGTGCGCTGTCTGCACCCGGCCAGCCGCTACCGCCTGGGCAGCCGCTACAGCGCCAGCGGCAACCCCAGCGCCACCTGAGGCCGCTGCAAGCGCCTTGCCCCTTTTGAACGAATGTTGGACCTATGACGACTTCCTTGTTGAAACTGATTCCCGGCCAGGTGCCTTTGGCCGACTGGTGCGCCATTTACCGGGGTGCCACGCCCGTGCTGGACACCGCCTGTACTGCGGCCATTCAAGCCAGTGCGGACAGCGTGGCGCGCATCGTGGCCAAGGGCGAGCCGGTGTACGGCATCAACACCGGCTTTGGCAAATTGGCCAGTGTGCGCATTCCGGCCGAAGACCTGGAAATCCTGCAACGCAACATCGTGCTGTCGCACGCCGCAGGCGTGGGCGAAGCCACACCGGTGGCCATCACGCGTTTGATGATGGCTTTGAAAATCGCCAGCCTGGCTCAAGGCGCATCGGGCGTTCAACCGGGCACACTGGCTTTGCTCGAAGCCATGCTGGCCCGGGGCATCATCCCCGTGGTGCCCGGTCAGGGCTCGGTGGGGGCATCGGGCGATCTGGCACCGCTGGCCCACATGACCGCCGTGATGATCGGTGTGGGCGATGCCGACACGCCGCAAGGCCGCATGCCCGCCGAACAGGCTTTGGCCAGCGCAGGGCTGACCCCGGTGACCCTGGGCCCCAAGGAAGGGCTGGCCCTGCTCAACGGCACACAGTTTTCCACCGCCCATGCCTTGGCCGGTTTGTTTGAAGCCGAGCGGCTGTTCCAGTCGGCGCTGCTCACCGGTGCTTTGGCCACCGATGCCGCCAAGGGATCGGACGCGCCTTTCGATGCCCGCATCCACCGTCTGCGCAAGCACCGGGGGCAGATCGCCACCGCCGAGGCCTTGCGCCAATTGCTCAGCGGCAGCGCCATCCGCGCCTCGCACCTGCAGGGTGACGAACGGGTGCAAGATCCGTATTGCCTGCGCTGCCAGCCACAGGTCATGGGGGCGTGTCTGGATGTGCTGCACAACGCCGCCCAGTTGCTGGCCACCGAGGCCAATGGTGTGTCGGACAACCCGCTGATCTTCAGCGACACCGACGAAGCCTTGTCGGGCGGCAACTTCCACGCCGAGCCGGTGGCTTTTGCTGCCGACATGATCGCCATGGCGATTTGCGAAATCGGCTCTCTGTCCGAACGCCGCATCGCCATGCTGGTCGACCCGGCGCTGTCGGGCCTGCCCGCTTTCCTCACGCCCAAGCCCGGGCTCAATTCGGGCTTCATGATCCCGCAGGTCACCGCGGCGGCCCTGGTGTCCGAAAACAAGCAACGCGCCTACCCGGCCAGTGTCGACTCGATCCCCACCTCGGCCAACCAGGAAGACCATGTGTCCATGGCCGCGCACGGCGCACGCCGCCTGCTGCCCATGGCCGAGAACGCCATGGCGGTGATCGGCATCGAATGGATGGCCGCGGCCCAAGGCTGTGACTTCCATGCGCCGCTGCGCACCAGCGCCCCTTTGGCCGCTGCCGTGGCTTTGCTGCGCACGCAGGTGGCGCACCTGAGCGACGACCGCCACATCCAGCCCGACATGCAGGCCGCGATTGACATGGTCAAGAGCGGCGCACTGCTGCAGTGCGCCAACAGCCCCGCGTCCACCCCTTTGCCCGGCGTGCGCTGAACGCCTTTGTCCCATTCATTGTTCACCCTCCAGGAGACCCCATGACCACCTCCCTTGATCCCCGCCTCGATCCAACCCGCGTGGTGCGCGCCCCCCGTGGCAGCCAGTTGACTTGCAAGAACTGGGTCACCGAAGCCGCTTACCGCATGATCCAGAACAACCTCGACCCCGAAGTGGCCGAGAACCCGAAACACCTGGTGGTGTACGGCGGTATTGGCCGTGCGGCCCGCGACTGGGCCTGCTTTGACCAGATCCTGGCCTCGCTCAAGGACCTGAACGAAGACGAGTCCTTGCTCATCCAGTCGGGCAAACCGGTGGGCGTGTTCAAGACGCACGCCAACGCGCCGCGTGTGCTGATCGCCAACTCCAACCTGGTGCCCAAGTGGGCCAACTGGGAGCACTTCAATGAACTCGACCGCAAGGGCCTGTTCATGTACGGGCAGATGACCGCAGGCTCATGGATCTACATCGGCACCCAAGGCATCGTGCAAGGTACGTTCGAGACCTTTGTCGAAGCCGGCCGCCAGCACTACAGCAACGACTGGACCGGCCGCTGGATTTTGACGGCAGGTTTGGGCGGCATGGGCGGGGCGCAACCCTTGGCCGCCACGCTGGCCGGGGCGTGTTCGCTCAACATCGAATGCCAGCAAAGCAGCATCGACTTCCGCTTGCGCACCCGCTATGTGGACAAGCAGGCCAAAGACCTCGACGACGCACTCGCTTTGATCAAGCACCATACCGCCGCCAAAGAGGCGATTTCGATTGCCCTGCTGGGCAACGCAGCGGAGATCTTGCCCGAGCTGGTGCGGCGGGCAAAAGCAGGCGGCATGCGCCCCGATCTGGTGACCGACCAGACTTCGGCGCACGACCTGATCAACGGCTACTTGCCACCGGGCTGGACCGTGGCCCAGTGGAAAGACGCGCAGCGCGACCCCGCACAGCACGCCCGCCTGAAGGCCGATGCGTCGCAAGGCTGCGCCACCCAGGTTCAAGCCATGCTGGACTTCCAGGCCATGGGCATCCCCACGGTGGATTACGGCAACAACATCCGCCAGGTGGCCTTTGACCATGGCGTGAAAAACGCGTTTGATTTCCCCGGCTTTGTGCCCGCCTACATCCGCCCCATGTTCTGCGAAGGCAAGGGCCCGTTCCGCTGGGTGGCCTTGTCGGGTGACCCGGAAGACATCTACAAAACCGACGCCAAGATCAAGGAACTGTTCCCCAACAACAAGCACACGCACCGCTGGCTGGACATGGCGCGCGAGCGCATCAGCTTTCAGGGCCTGCCTGCGCGCATTTGCTGGCTGGGTCTGGGCGAGCGGCACCTGGCCGGTCTGGCCTTCAACGAGATGGTGCGCACGGGCGAGCTGAAAGCCCCGATCGTGATCGGCCGTGACCACCTGGACACTGGCTCGGTGGCCAGCCCCAACCGCGAGACCGAAGCCATGAAAGACGGCACCGACGCCGTGAGCGACTGGCCACTGCTGAACGCCTTGCTCAACACCGCCGGTGGTGCCAGCTGGGTCAGCCTGCACCACGGTGGTGGCGTGGGCATGGGTTATTCGCAACATTCGGGCATGGTCATCGTGGCGGACGGCACCGACGCGGCAGCCGAGCGCCTGGCGCGTGTGCTGGTCAACGACAGCGGCTCGGGCGTGATGCGCCACGCCGATGCCGGCTACGAGCTGGCCGTGGCCACGGCCAAGAAGCAGGGCTTGAAGCTGCCCATGATCCAGTGAGTCCGGGTGAATTCCCCGATGACGACTCTTGTGCATTGACCTATCCTGCCCCTTCAACCTTCTGGAGAATTTTCATGACACTGCGCCGACATTTCATTTCTGCTGCTTTGACCCTGGCCACCTTGGGTGCCAGCGTGAGCCACGCCCAAGACAACGTCTTGCGCGTGGGCACCGATGCCACGTTCCCACCCATGGAATTTGTGGACAACGGCAAGCGCACAGGCTTTGACATCGAACTGATGGAAGCCATTGCCAAAAACATGGGCAAACAGATCGAGTGGATCGACATCGACTTCAAGGGCCTGATTCCCGGCCTGATCTCCAAACGCTTTGACATGGCGGTTTCGGCCATCTACATCACCGACGAACGCAAAAAAGTGGTGGACTTTTCCGACCCCTATTACGCGGGTGGTCTGGTGGTCATGGTCAAGGACAACAATGCCGCGATCAAAAAGCTGACCGATCTGGACGGCAAGAAGGTCAGCGTGCAAGTGGGCACCAAATCGGTCAGCTACCTGGCCGAAAAATTCCCCAAGGTGCAACGCGTGGAAGTTGAAAAGAACCAGGAAATGTTCAACCTGGTCGACATCGGCCGTGCCGATGCCGCCGTGACCGGCAAGCCTGCGGCCTACCAGTACGTGCGCACCCGTGGCGGCTTGCGCGTGCTGGACGAGCAGTTGACGACCGAGGAATACGGCATGGCTTTGCGCAAGGACACGCCCGAATTGACCAAGGCGGTCAACGCATCCATTGCCAAGCTCAAGGCCGATGGCACCTATGCGGCCATCGTCAAGAAATGGTTCAGCAACAAGTAAACCCACAAGCCACACCCGCACCCCATGGATCTTGATTTTTCTCCCGTCTGGTCGGGCTGGCCCCAGCTGCTGCAAGGCGCGCTGGTGACGGTCGAGGTCACCAGTGTGTCCCTGCTGTTGGGCTGCGTGCTGGGCTTGCTCATTGGCATGGGCAGGCTGCACCCCGAGCGCCGCTGGGTCTACGGTTTTTGCACCGCTTACCTGGCGGTCATCCGTGGCACCCCGCTGCTGGTGCAGCTGTTCATCCTGTTTTTTGGTTTGCCGCAGTTCGGCATCATGCTGCCCGCGTTTTTGTGCGGCGTGCTGGGCTTGGGCATCTACTCGGGCGCTTATGTGTCCGAGATCGTGCGCGGTGCCATCCAGTCGATTGACCGGGGCCAAATGGAAGCGGCCCGCTCGATTGGCCTGTCGTCTCGCCAGGCCATGCTGAATGTGATCTTGCCGCAGGCGGTGGTGCGCATGATTCCGCCGCTGGGCAACGAGTTCATTGCGCTCATCAAGAACTCAGCGCTGGTGTCTTTGTTGACCATCCATGACCTGATGCACGAGGGCCAAAAAATCATCAGCGTGTCTTACCGCTCGCTGGAGGTGTACCTGGCCATCGCCCTCATGTATTTCGTGTTGACGGGTTTGACCACGTTGGCGCTGCGCCATGTGGAGCAACGCTTGCGGGCGGGGGGGATGGTGCAATGAAGGTCACGCCAAACAGCACGGAGCCCATTCTCCGCATTCGCGGCTTGTGCAAGTCTTTTGGGGCGCAGCCGGTTTTGCAGGGCATTGATCTGGATGTGCGACCCTCGCAAGTGGTCGTGGTCATCGGCCCCAGCGGTTCGGGCAAAAGCACCTTGCTGCGTTGCTGCAACGGACTGGAGCAGGCCGAAGCCGGGCGGGTGGACATCTGCAGCCAAACGCTGGTAGACCAGGGGCGCATGCTGCCCGAAGCCCAGCTGAACGCCTTGCGCGAAGACGTGGGCATGGTGTTCCAGTCGTTTAACCTGTTTGCACACCTGAGCGTGCTGGACAACATCACCCTGGGGCCGCGCAAACTGCGTGGACAAAGCCGGGCGCAGGCCGAGATGCAGGCCCGTGCTTTGCTCGACAAAGTGGGTCTGGCCCACAAAGCCGATGCCATGCCCGCCAGCTTGTCGGGCGGGCAAAAGCAGCGCGTAGCGATTGCCCGTGCGCTGGCCATGCAGCCGCGCGTCATGCTGTTTGACGAGCCCACCTCGGCCCTGGACCCCGAGCTGGTGGGCGAGGTGCTGCAAGTCATGAAGCTGTTGGCCAGTGAAGGCATGACCATGATGGTGGTCACGCACGAGATGGACTTTGCCAAAGAAGTGGCCGATGTGGTCGTGGTGATGGATGCGGGGATGGTGGTCGAATCCGGCCCGCCCGAAACCATCTTCAGCCAGCCGACGCAAGAACGCACCCGCAGCTTTTTGCAGGCCATCTTGTCCCGCAGCTGAATTCACACGCCCATCCCATGACTTTGCACCGATTCGATGTTCAGGATTTGCCCGCCATGCCCTGGAAGAACGGCGGCGGCGTGACGCGCGAGATCGTCTGCCAGCCCTTTGGCGCAGGCATGACCGATTTCGACTGGCGCGTGAGCATCGCGCACATCGCCAGCGACGGGCCGTTTTCGGCTTTTCCGGGCGTGGACCGGGTCATCACCTTGCTCAGTGGCGCTGGCGTGCATTTGCAAAGCGACGATGGCCAGGTAGACCACCGGCTGGATGTGCCGCTCGCACCCTTTGCGTTTGCGGGCGAGGCGCCCATCCATGCCCGCTTGCTGGCGGGCGACTGCCACGATTTCAATGTCATGACCCGCCGTGCTGTGTGCAGCGCTTCGCTGCAAGTGTTGCGCAGTGCCTGTGACTGGCCTGCGCATGCGCAGGGCCTGCTCATGGCGGTGCAAGGGCGCTGGCAACTCGAAGGCACCCATGCGCAAACGCTCACGCCGCAGCAAGGCCTGTGGTGGTCTGAGGCTTGTCCGGCATGGCGCTTGCAGCCGCAAAGCCCCGATGCGGCACTGCTGGCGTTGACACTTCACTTTCACTGAACATGAGCACTTCACTGTCCCCTGATTCATGGCCCAGCGCCGACGGCGTCTGGCACCACCTGCACCTGGCCCCTGAGGCTTTGGGGGCGGGCACTTCAGCCGTGCCCGATGCGGCCATCGTGGTCGCGCAGGGGGCCATCGCCTGGGTGGGCGCACGCGCCGAAGTGCCAGACGCTTACCGGCCATTACCCCGACACGACGGCCAGGGTGCCCTGGTCACGCCCGGCCTGGTCGACTGCCACACGCACCTGGTTTATGGCGGCCAGCGCGCCCACGAATTCGCCATGCGTCTGGCCGGTGCCAGCTACGAAGAGGTGGCGCGTGCTGGGGGCGGCATCGTGTCCAGCGTGAAGGCCACACGCGCTTGCAGTGAAGACGCCTTGTTCGATGCGGCCGCACCCCGTTTGCAGGCTTTGCTGGCCGAAGGCGTTTGTGCCATCGAGATCAAATCGGGCTATGGCCTGAGCCTGGAACACGAACGCAAACAGTTGCGCGTGGCCCGGCGTCTGGGCGAGGCGTTTGGTGTCACGGTGCGCACCACGTTTTTGGGTGCGCATGCGCTGCCGCCCGAATACACCGGGCGCAGCGACGACTACATCCGGCTGGTGTGCGAAGAGATGATGCCCGCACTGGCCGCTGAAGGCCTGGTGGACGCGGTGGATGTGTTTTGCGAAACCATCGGCTTCACGCTGGCCCAGACCGAGCAGGTGTTCCAGGCGGCGCAAGCACTGGGTCTGCCGGTCAAGTTACATGCCGAGCAGCTGTCGGACATGGGCGGCTCGGCGCTGGCCGCGCGTTATGGGGCGCTGTCGTGCGACCACATCGAACACCTGAGCGCCGAAGGCATCGCCGCCATGCAGCAAGCGGGTACGGTGGCGGTGCTCTTGCCCGGCGCTTACTTCACCCTGCGCGACACCCACATGCCGCCCATTGCCGCGCTGCGTGCCGCAGGCGTGCCCATGGCCGTGTCCACCGACCACAACCCCGGCACCTCGCCTGCCTTGAGTTTGCTGTTGATGCTCAACATGGCCTGCACCTTGTTCCGCTTGACCGTGCCCGAAGCATTGGCTGGCGTGACACGCCATGCGGCGCAGGCGCTGGGTCTGCAGGCCACGCACGGGCGCATCGCGGTCGGCTGCCCCGCCAATTTTGTGCTTTGGCCTTTGAGTGATGTGGCCGAGCTGGCCTATTGGCTGGGCCAGCGTCCGGCCTGCAGCGTGGTGCGCCAGGGGCGTTTGGCGGTCGACGGCATGCGCGTGCAGAGGGTTGCAGCATGAGCCAGCACAGCCTGTTTGCCGAACACGCCTTGTTGCCCTCGGGTTGGGCGCGGGATGTGCTGTTGTCGTGGAACGACCAAGGCGTTGTCACAGGTGTGAAGGCGGAAACTGTTTGTCCTGAAGGCACCTCTCGCACCGCTGGCCCCGTCTTGCCCGGCATGCCCAACTTACATTCGCACGCCTTTCAACGGGCGTTTGGCGGCCTGACCGAATACCGGGGGGCCACGCAAGACAGCTTCTGGAGCTGGCGCAGCCTGATGTACCGCTTTGCAGCGGCCATCACGCCCGAACAACTCGAAGCCATCGCCACGGGCCTGTATGTCGAGATGCTGGAGGCCGGTTACACCAGCGTGTGTGAATTCCATTACGTGCACCACGATCACGATGGCCGCCCCTATGCCGATGACGCCGCCTTATCGATGTGTCTGCTGCGAGCCGCTGCCCGCGCAGGCATGGGCCTGACCTTGTTGCCTGTGCTGTATCAAACCAGTGGCTTTGGCGCTGCCGCGCCGAGCGAGGGCCAGCGACGCTTCATCCGCTCGACCGACAACATGCTGGCCTTGCTGCACAAGCTGAAACCGCTGTGCGAAGCGCAAGGTGCCCGCCTGGGCCTGGCACCCCATTCCTTGCGCGCCGTGCCACCGGGCAGCTTGCGCGAAGCCCTGGCCGGTTTGCACGCCCTGGACGCCACGGCCCCGGTGCACATCCACATCGCCGAGCAAACCGCCGAGGTCGATGCCTGCCTGGCCTGGAGTGGCCAGCGCCCGGTGGAGTGGCTGCTCGACCATGCCCCGGTCGATGCCCGCTGGTGCCTGGTGCATGCCACCCACATGAGCGCTGAAGAAAGCACCCACGCCGCCCGCACGGGCGCGGTGGCGGGCCTGTGCCCCAGCACCGAAGCGAATCTGGGCGATGGCATTTTTGATGCCGCCCCCTGGCTGCAAGCCGGTGGGCACTGGGGCGTGGGCTCGGACAGCCACGCCTGCGTCAACGCCGCCGAAGAACTGATGCTGCTCGAATACAGCCAACGCCTGGCCACGCGCCAGCGCAACGTGCTGGCCAGTGCGGCTCAGCCCTCGGTGGCCACCTTCATGACCCTGCAAGCCGTGGCCGGTGGTGCGCAGGCCAGTGCGCGCCCTGTCGCGGGTCTGGCCATCGGTCAGCAGGCCGACATGGCGGTGCTGGACGCACAGCATCCCCTGCTGCGCGACCTGCCCACGCCCGAGGCCATGCTGTCGGCCCATGTGTTTGCCAGCCACCGCCAGTCGGCCCTGCAGCAGGTGTGGGTGGCCGGCCGTGTGCAGGTGCAATCGGGCCGCCATGTGCTGCACGACACGGCCCTGAACGGCCTGGTGACTGCACGCCAACAATTACTCATGAACACGCCATGACTTTTCAGACCACCGAACCCCCTTTTCGCTTTCGGCAGGGCACGCGCCCTTTGCTGATTTCCATGCCGCATGTGGGCACGCATGTGCCGCCTGCCCTGGCTGCACGCTTGACCGACGAGGCCCGGCGCGTGCCCGACACCGACTGGCATCTGGAGCGCCTGTACGACTTTGCCGATGCCTTGGGTGCATCGGTGCTGGTGGCCACGCATTCGCGCTTTGTCATCGACCTGAACCGCCCGCCGGACGGGGCCAGCCTGTACCCCGGGCAAAGCGTGACCGGCCTGTGCCCGGTGGACTTGTTCGATGACCAGCCCTTGTACCGCGACCCGGCCGATGTGCCGGGCGAGACGGAAATCGCCGAACGCCGCGAAGCCATCTGGCAGCCTTACCATGCGCAACTGGCGCAAGAGCTGGCCCGCCTGAAAACCCAGCACGGTGTGGCGGCGCTGTGGGACGCACACTCCATCCGCTCGGTCGTGCCGCGATTTTTTGAAGGCCGCTTGCCCGACCTGAACCTGGGCACGGCAGACGGAGCCAGCTGCGATCCGGCATTGGCCGAGCAGCTGCTGGCCATTGGCCAGTCAGCACCGGGTTACACCGCCGTGCTCAATGGCCGCTTCAAGGGCGGGCACATCACCCGCCAATACGGCAATCCGGCGCAAGGCATCCACGCCGTGCAGCTGGAAATGACCCAGTGCAGCTATATGCAGGAAAGCTGGCCGTTTGACTATTTGCCCGACGTGGCCGCCGGTGTGCAGCCGCATGTGCGGCGCATGCTGGAGGCGGTGCTGGCGTTTGTGGAAAAGTAAAAAGACAGCGATGCGAAGCGCCGGTGGTTTGAAGGCGCTTGCTTGCAACCCGTGGCCTTTAAAGCATCACGCTCACAAATCGCCAGCAGGCTGGCTCCCACACGGAGAAGGTATCGGGCTGTTTGTGGGAGCTTGCCTGCAAGCGATGGCTGTTGTGGACCACAGGCGCCTTGTCGCCAGCAGGCCAGCGCCTGCAAACTGGCCTGCAAGTCCGCAGGTCGGTGCTTTCACTTCTTCTTGGCCACCACCCGCACCATCTCCAGGCACTGCTTGGCGTAGCCCCATTCGTTGTCGTACCAAGCGACGATCTTGACGAAGCTTTTGTCGAGCGCAATGCCGGCCGTGGCGTCGAACACGCTGGCGCAAGGCTCGCCACGGAAGTCGGTGGAGACGACTTTTTCGTCGGTGTAGCCCAGCACGCCTTTGAGTGCGCCTTCGCTTTGCGCTTTCATTTCGGCGCAGATTTCGGCATAGCTGGCGTCGCTGTTCAGCTCCACCGTCAAGTCGACCACCGACACATCTGAGGTGGGCACGCGGAAGGCCATGCCGGTGATCTTGCCCTTGATCTCGGGGATCACCACGCCCACGGCCTTGGCGGCACCGGTGCTGCTGGGGATGATGTTTTCCAGAATGCCGCGTCCGCCGCGCCAGTCTTTGCGCGAGGAGCTGTCCACGGTCATCTGGCTGGCGGTGGCGGCGTGCACCGTGGTCATGAGGCCGCGCTTGATGCCCCATTTGTCGTGCAGCACCTTGACCACGGGGGCCAGGCAGTTGGTGGTGCATGAGGCGTTGGAGATGATGGCTTCGCCTGCGTATTTTTTGTGGTTCACGCCGTAGACGAACATGGGGATGCTGTCTTTGGACGGGGCCGAGATCACGACTTTTTTGGCTCCGGCGGCGATGTGCATCTGGCTGGTGGGCTCGGTCAGGTAGTGGCCGGTGCACTCGAGCACGGTGTGCACGCCCATCTCGCCCCAACGCAGGTTGTGCGCGTCGCGTTCGTGCGAGAGCTTGATTTTCTTGCCGTTGACGATCAAGGCGTCGTCTGTGAAATCCACCGTGCCATCAAAGCGACCGTGCACGCTGTCGTACTTGAGCATGTAGGCCAGGTAGTCAGACGGCTTGGGGTCGTTGATGCCGACGATCTGGATGTCGTCGTAGCCGTGCTTGAGGGCGGCGCGCAAAGCCAGACGGCCAATGCGGCCGAATCCGTTGATACCCAACTTGATGGTCATGGTGAGAGCCTCAGGAGAAAGTTACGAAACCGTTACGTAACCGGATTGAAAATCAAGTCCCTTGCATGGGCCTGATCCCCTGAACCGGATTTCAGCGCACTCAGCGCTGAAATCGTCCAGTCCCGGTCAGTGGCCTTTTCAGGCCTTGAGCAGCGCAGCGTGGACCGTGTCGGCCACGTTTTCTGCGGTGAAACCAAAGTGTTTGAACAGCACGGGTGCCGGGGCCGATTCGCCGTAGGTGTCGATGCCGACCACGGCAGCGCAGCCGTATTTCCACCAGCCGTCGGTGGAGCCCATCTCGACCGCCACGCGGGGCAGGCCCGCAGGCAACACGCTTTGCTTGTATTCGGTGTCCTGGCGGTCAAACACGTTGGTGCTGGGCATGGAGACCACGCGCACACCGATCTTGCGTTCGGCCAGCAGCTTTTGCGCGGCCAAGGCCAGTTGCACTTCAGAGCCGGTGGCGATGATCACGCCGTGGGTCTTCTTCATGCCGACGTTTTCGGGTTCGGACAGCACATAAGCGCCACGGCTGATGTCGCCCAGATCGCTCTTGGGTGAGTAGGCCAGGTTCTGGCGGCTGAGCAGCAGGGCCGAGGGGCGGTTGGCGTTTTGCAGCGCCACGGCCCAGGCCACGGTGGTTTCGGCCGTGTCGGCGGGGCGCCACACGTCCAGACCGGGGATCAGGCGCAGGCTGGCCGCGTGCTCAATCGACTGGTGGGTCGGGCCGTCTTCGCCCAGACCGATGGAGTCGTGGGTGAAGACATGGATGACGCGCTGCTTCATGAGCGCGGCCATGCGGATCGCATTGCGGCTGTAGTCGCTGAAAGTCAGGAAGGTGCCGCCGTAGGGGATGTAGCCGCCGTGCAGGGCCACGCCGTTCATGATGGCGGCCATGCCGAATTCGCGCACGCCGTAGTTGATGTGGCGGCCGATTTTCCCGTCTTCGGTCTTGACCACGTCACCCGCCAGGTCCACGCGGAAGGCGGGGGTGCTCTTGGTGTTGGTCAGATTGGAGCCGGTCAGGTCGGCCGAGCCACCCAGCATTTCGGGCAGGGCGGCGGTGAAGGCTTCGAGTGCCAGCTGGCTGGCCTTGCGGCTGGCCACGGTCTCGCCCTTGGTGTGGGCGGCGACCACGGCGTCAAACGCCACCTGATTGAAGTTCTTGGGCAAGTCGCCCTTCATGCGGCGCACGAACTCTTTGGCTTCGGCCGGGAAGGCGGCTTTGTAAGCGGCAAAAGCGGTGTTCCACTCGGCTTCGCGGGCTTTGCCAGCGGCCTTGGCGTCCCAGTCGGCATAAACCTCTTTGGGCACTTTGAAGGGCTCATGGCCCCAGCCCAGTGCTTCACGGGTGAGCTTGATTTCTTCGGCACCCAGTGGCTCGCCGTGGGCCTTGGAGGTGCCCGCACGGTTGGGCGAGCCCTTGCCGATGGCGGTTTTGCAGACGATCAGGGTGGGCTTGTCGGCGCTGTGCTTGGCGGCGGCGATGGCCTTGGATATGGCTTGGGCGTCGTGGCCGTCCACCGCGTCGATCACGTTCCAGCCGCAGGCGGCAAAGCGCTGGGGCGTGTTGTCGATGAACCAAGGGGCCACTTGGCCGTCGATGGAGATGCCGTTGTCGTCGTACAGGGCGATGAGCTTGTTCAGCTTCCAGGCACCGGCCAGGGCCACGGCTTCGTGGCTGATGCCTTCCATCAGGCAACCGTCACCCAGGAACACATAAGTGTGGTGTGAGACGATCTTGTGGCCGTCCTTATTGAACTCGGCGGCCAGCATTTTCTCGGCCAGCGCCATGCCCACGGCGTTGGTGATGCCCTGGCCCAAGGGGCCGGTGGTGGTTTCCACGCCAGGGGTCACGCCCACTTCGGGGTGGCCGGCGGTTTTGCTGTGCAGGGTGCGGAAATTTTTGATCTCTTCGATCGGCAGCTTGTAGCCCGTCAGGTGCAGCACCGAATAAATCAGCATCGAAGCATGGCCGTTAGACAGCACAAAGCGGTCGCGGTTGGCCCAATGCGGGTTGGCAGGGTTGTGCTGCAGGTGATCGCCCCACAATGCGACGGCCATGTCGGCCATGCCCATGGGCGCGCCGGGGTGTCCGGAGTTGGCTTGTTGAACAGCGTCCATTGCGAGGGCGCGGATGGCATTTGCCATTTGTTGTTGATTGGCCATGTGGGGCAACTCCGGGGAAGTATTCTGGTAAACCCGAGATTTTAGCGGTTGTCAGCCAACGACCGGATGCCCGTGGTCCAAGGGCCATCGCTTGCAGGCAAGCTCCCACAAACACCAACCGCCACTTTTGCTCACCCTTTCATAGCGCCTGAACCTGGTGTGGGAACCAGCCTGCTGGCGATGGGCTGTCCGTGGTCAACCGCCCATCGCTGGCAGGCCAGCGCCCACACAGAACAGCATCAGGGCTTGGCTTCTTTTTGCTGGCGAGCCAGCACGTAACGGCGCATGGCCACAGCCGGGGCGTCGGCGGCCACGGAAAACTCGTACAGGTCTTCGGCCGGGGTGCTGGCCAGGGCTTGCTCTTGCAATGCCAAGCCGTCCACATCTTCCTGAAAAGCCACGAACAGTTGATCGTGCATGAAGCGGGTGGTGGCCGGGTCGTCCTGTGCAAAATCGCGCCCGTGCACAATGAAGTAATGCGTGGTGGTGGCCGTCTCGGGCGTGGGCATGTGCGCGGTGCGGATGCGAAACTGTGGGCGCTCTTTCTCGGGCAGGTGGCAGTCGTAAAACGTCACCGACACCTCATGCAGGCCCAGGCTGCGGAACTCGGAGCGCACGATGCGGGCGGCTTGGCCCTGACCGGTCAGTCCTGTCGGGATGCCCCACACGGGCGGCAGCGTGGTCGGCACCACGTTGCGCAACAAGGCAAACTGGCCATCACCGATCGCGCTCTCAAATGCGGCCTTGGCGTAATCGGGCGTGCCAAAGCTCTTGGCATGCAGATAGCTCAAATGCGTCAAGTCCAGCAGGTTTTCGTGCAAGCGCACGTAGTTGGCCTGCAAGCCCAAATAGCCCTGTGAGCATGCCCAATCGGCATCTTCCATCCAGTCCTGCGCAGGCAGTTTGGTCAGGTCGGCCTGCTCGGCGTCGCCCATCCAGATCCACACCACAGCGCCACGCTCATGGGTGCGGTAGGCCCGGATGCCCACGTTTTTCGGACAGGTGGCCTGCGAGGGCACTTCGATGCAGTCGCCCTCGGTGTTGAAGCGAAAGCCGTGGTAACCACACACGATGGTGTCCTGCTCCAGCGTGCCGGCCGACAGCGGCATGGAGCGGTGCGGGCAGCGGTCTTCCAGGGCGACGACATGGCCATCGGTCGCACGGTAAAACACCAGACGGCGGCCCAACAGGGTGCGGGCCAGCAACTGCTGTTTGACTTCGTCAGCGAAAGCGGCCACGTACCAGTCGTTCATCACAAAGGGCGTGTCCCGGTCAGCCAGCCGTTGTGAAGCGCTTTGGGCTGCGACGATGATCGCGTGTTGGGGTCTTGTCATGGGGGAGTCTCCTGCTGTTCTTGTCCACACGTCCGACAACGGGTTTGGCAGTCAAATGGGCTGTGGCTTTGGATCGTTTGACTTTAGCCGAGATTTTCCGGGACGCTGCTTGCCTCAATGCATGGCAACATCCGAGGATGGAAGCCCCTCAAACCACCCCATCCCGGCCCACCACGCCCATCCCGGCAGCCCCTCTGGCGCAAGCCATGATCCTGGCGGCAGGCCGTGGCGAGCGCATGCGCCCCCTGACCGACAGCACGCCCAAGCCCTTGCTGAACGTGCAAGGCCAGCCCCTGATGCAATGGCCCATGCAAGCCCTGGCCCGTGGCGGCTTTGTGCGCCAGCTGGTCAACACCGCCTGGCTGGGCGAGCAGATTCCGGTGCACTTCGGCGAGCGCGTGCGCTGGCCTGGCTTGCCCGAGGTGCAGCTGGTGTACTCGCACGAAGGCCTTGACTTCGGTCGGGCGCTGGAAACCGCGGGCGGCATCGTGCGCGCCTTGCCCCGACTGGCCGAACTGTTCTGGGTGGTGGCGGGCGATGTGTTTGCGCCGGACTTTGTCTTTGCGCCCGAAGCCGTGCAACGCTTTGCCGACAGCCCGTGTACAGCGCACCTCTGGCTGGTGCCCAACCCGGCGCACAACCCCGGCGGCGATTTTGGTTTGTCGGCCACCGGGCAAGTGCTGAATTTGCCAAAGGGCGATCCGGATCGGCACTGGACCTTCAGCACCGTCGCCTTGTACAAGCAGGCATTTTTCGACCCCGCCCTCACGGGCATCGCCGCAGGCAACCCCTCTGGCCAGGCGGCTCCGTTGGCCCCTTTGCTGCGCGCGGCCATGGACCGTGGCCAAGTCAGCGGCGAGGCCTACACCGGCCGGTGGACCGATGTCGGCACCCCGGAGCGGCTGGCACAACTCAACCCCACCTGACGGGCTATCGCCAGCTGGCTGGCTCCCACAGAACAGCCAGGCAACAGGGGTGCCTGTGCCTGTGCCTGTGCCTGTGCCTGTGCCTGTGCCTGTGCCTGTGCCTGTGCCTGTAGCTGTAGCTGTAGCTGTAGCTGTAGCTGTAGCTGTAGCTGTAGCTGTAGCTGTAGCTGTAGCTGTGGCTGTGGCTGTGGCTGTGGCTTTGTGTTTGTGTTTGTGTTTGTGGGAGCTTGCCTGCAAGCGATGGCTGTGGACCACACCAAGCGCTGAGGAGCGGACATAATGATCAACCTTCATCCGAATGTTTGACCGATGACCGACACCCACACCCTTTACGCCCAACGTCGTGCCCGCGTCGCCGCCCAATTGGGCACTGGCGGCATCGCCATCATCCCCACCGCGCCCGAGCGCCCACGCAACCGCGACAGCGATTACCTGTACCGGCACGACAGCTACTTTTATTACCTGACCGGTTTCACCGAGCCGCACGCCAGCCTGGTGATCACGGCAGATGGCGAGTGCACCTTGTTTTGTCAGCCCAAAGACCTGGAGCGCGAAATCTGGGACGGCATCCGATTGGGGCCAGAGGCCGCGCCCGCCGCGCTGGGCGTGAGCCGGGCCTTGCCCATCGGCGAGATGGCCGCGCAGATGCCCAAGTTGCTGGAAAACCGCAGCACCGTTTGGTACCCCTTTGCCATCCACACTGGCTTGGAGAGTTTGGTGAACGGCTGGCTGCAGTCGGTGCGTGCGCGGGTGCGTTACGGCGCTTTGTGCCCCGAGCAGCAACGCGATGTGTGCAGCCTGCTCGACGAGATGCGCCTGGTGAAAGACGCGCACGAGCAGGACATCATGCGCCGCGCCAGCGCCATCAGCGCTCGCGCCCACATCCGCGCCATGCAGCGCAGCGCCGCCATGCTGCGTGCGGGGCAAGAGGTGCGCGAATACCACCTGGACGCCGAGCTGCTGCACGAGTTCCGCCAAAGCGGTTCGCAGTACCCGGCCTACGGCTCCATCGTGGCGGGCGGGGCCAATGCCTGCGTGTTGCATTACCGCGCCGACACCGCTTTGATCCAAAACGGTGATCTGGTGCTGATCGATGCCGGTTGCGAGCTGGACGGTTACGCCAGCGACATCACCCGCACCTTCCCGGCCAACGGCACATTCACCGGGGCGCAACGCGCTTTGTACGACCTGGTGCTGGCCTCGCAAGACGCGGCCGTGGCCGCGACCAAGGCCGGGGCCCGTTTTGTCGACCCGCACGAGGCCACCGTGGCCGTGCTGGCACAGGGCCTGCTCGATGTGGGCTTGCTCGATAAGAACAAGGTCGGCAACGCGCAAGACGTGATCGCCAACCGCAGCTATTTCCAGTTTTACATGCACCGCACCGGCCACTGGCTGGGCATGGACGTGCACGACTGCGGCAGCTATGTCGAGCCCTCGCAGGTGGGCCAGATCAGCGAGCGCAAAGACCCGCTGAGCGGCGAGATCATCAAGGACCGCCCCAGCCGCATCCTGCAGCCGGGCATGGTGCTGACCATCGAGCCGGGCTTGTATGTGCGCCCGGCACCCGGCGTGCCCGAAAAGTTCCACAACATCGGCATCCGCATCGAAGATGACGCCATCGTGACCGCCACGGGTTGCGAGTTGATCACGCGCGGTGTGCCGGTCAAGGCCGACGAGATCGAAGCCTTGATGCGCGGCTGAGCGGCCCATGCCGCCGAGTTCGCCGCCGGGTTTTTCAGGCACGCTGCTTGCCATCCAGATCGGTCAGGTGCGCCCGCTGATGGTGGGCGGGCGCAAGCTGGTGTCGGCCATTGGCAAAACCACCGTCGCTGGCCCCATCGAAGTCGGGGTGCTGGGCTTGGCCGGTGACGAGCAAGCCGACTTGTCGGTGCATGGGGGCCTCGGCAAAGCGGTGTACGCTTTGCCGTCGGAACACCTGTCCTGGTGGCAGGCGCAGCGGCAGGCCCAGGGTGTGACGATGTTCGATGAAGCTTTGGCACCGGGCTTTTTGGGTGAAAACCTGAGCCTGCAAGGCGTGCTCGAACAAGACCTCTTTGTCGGCGACCGCCTGGACTTTGGTGATGTGGTTTTGCGCGTGACCCAGCCGCGCGAGCCCTGCGGCAAATTCAACGCCGTCATGGGTTACGCCCAGGCTGCCAAAGACATGGTGCAAAGCGGGCGCTGCGGCTTTTATTTGGCGGTGGACCAGCCGGGTCATTTGCAAGCCGGTGCGTCTTTTCAGATCATTCCAGGGCAACGCTCGGTCAGCGTGGCGCAGGCCTTGCAGCACAAAGCCTGGAAGCATTTGCGCTGAACAGCCGCCATTTCGCCCTTCATTTGTGCGCAAAAGTCAAAAGCCAACTCACTGGCGAAGGGCATTACCCAGGCCTTGAGCGTTGAATGCGGGGTCTACAATGAAAATACCGCCTGACTGTCGCCCTGGATGTTGACAAATTCTTTGCCATCCAGATCCGTTGTCGAACCCCGGCAACCCCGACAGCACATCCCTAGAACGGAGCCAAAACAATGACCAACAAGGTCCAAGCCGAAGAAAAACGCGCCCAGCTGCGCAAAGCTGCACTCGAATACCACGAGTTCCCCACCCCCGGCAAGATCGCCATCGCCCCCACCAAGCAGCTGGTCAACCAGCACGACCTGGCGCTGGCCTATTCGCCCGGTGTGGCCGCCCCTTGTGAAGAAATCGTCAAGGACCCGGCCAACGCCTTCAAGTACACCAGCCGGGGCAACCTGGTGGGCGTGGTGACCAACGGCACCGCCGTGCTGGGTCTGGGCGACATCGGCCCGCTGGCCAGCAAGCCGGTCATGGAAGGCAAGGGGGTGTTGTTCAAGAAGTTCTCGGGCATCGACGTGTTCGACATCGAGATCAACGAAAAAGACCCGGACAAGCTGGTCGAAATCATTGCCTCCCTGGAGCCGACCTTTGGCGGCATCAACCTCGAAGACATCAAGGCCCCGGACTGCTTCTACATCGAGCGCAAGTTGCGCGAGCGCATGAAGATCCCGGTCTTCCACGACGACCAGCACGGCACCGCCATCGTGGTGGGCGCAGCCATCCTGAACGGCCTGAAGATCGTGGGCAAAGACCCGAAAAAGATCAAACTGGTCACCTCGGGCGCGGGCGCAGCGGCCCTGGCTTGCTTGGGCCTGCTGGTCAAGCTGGGCATCCCGCGTGAAAACATCTGGGTCACCGACCTGGCGGGTGTGGTCTACGAAGGCCGCACCGAGCTGATGGACGAAGACAAGATCCAGTTCGTGCAAAAGACCGATCTGCGCACGCTGCGCGAAGTGATCGCCGGAGCCGACGTGTTCCTGGGCCTGTCGGCCGGGGGCGTGCTCAAGCAGGACATGGTCCAGTCCATGGCCGCCAAGCCGCTGATTTTTGCGTTGGCCAACCCCAACCCCGAAATCGACCCGGCCGATGTGAAGGCCGTGCGCGACGACGCCATCATGGCCACCGGCCGCACCGACTACCCCAATCAGGTCAACAACGTCCTGTGCTTCCCCTACATCTTCCGGGGCGCACTGGACTCGGGCGCCACCACCATCACGCTGGAGATGGAAATCGCCGCCGTGCACGCCATCGCCGAGCTGGCGCAGGCCGAACAAAGCGAAGTGGTGGCCGCGGCCTATGTGGGCGAGCCCCTGGCCTTTGGCCCCGAATACCTCATCCCCAAGCCGTTCGACCCGCGCCTGATGATGAAAATCGCGCCCGCCGTGGCGAAGGCCGCCGCAGAAAGCGGCGTGGCCCTGCGCCCGATCAAAGACCTGGACGCTTACCGCGAAAAACTGCAAGGCTTTGTCTACGCCTCGGGCACCATGATGAAGCCGATTTTCACGGCCGCCAAACGCGCCCTGAAAAAGCGCATCGCCTACAGCGAGGGCGAGGAAGAGCGCGTGCTGCGTGCCGCGCAGATCGTGGTGGACGAGGGCATTGCCCGCCCCACGCTGATCGGCCGCCCCGCCGTGATCGCCGAGCGCATCGAGAAATTCGGCTTGCGCCTGAAGGAAGAGCTGGACTACGACGTGGTCAACGTCGAAATGGACCACCGCTATCGCGATTTCTGGCAGACCTACCACCGCATGACCGAGCGCAAGGGCATCACCCAGCAGATCGCCAAGATCGAGATGCGCCGCCGTTTGTCGCTGATTGGCGCCATGTTGCTGCACAAAGGCGACGTGGACGGCATGATTTGCGGCACTTGGGGCACAAACCCCATGCACCTGAACTACATCGACCAGGTGGTGGGCAAGCGCAAAGGCGTGAACACCTTCGCCTGCATGAACGGTTTGATGTTGCCGGGCCGTCAGGTCTTCATGGTCGACACCCATGTGAACTACGACCCCACGGCTGAGCAGTTGGCCGAATTCACCGTCATGGCCGCCGAAGAAATGCGCCGTTTCGGCATCCAGCCCAAGGCGGCCTTGTTGTCGCACTCCAACTTTGGCTCGTCGAATCAGCCCAGCGCCGTCAAGATGCGGCAGGTGTTGGACTTGTTGCGTCAAAACGCGCCCTGGCTGGAAGTGGACGGTGAAATGCACGGCGACGTGGCCCTGGACGCCGCAGCACGCCAGGCCCTCATGCCCAACAGCAGCCTGATCGGCGACGCGAATTTGTTGGTACTGCCCAACATCGATGCCGCCAACATCGCCTACAACCTGCTCAAAACCGCAGCCGGTGGCAACATCGCTGTGGGGCCTGTTTTGCTGGGTGCGGCCAAACCGGTCCACATCCTCACGCCCAGCACCACCGTGCGTCGGATTGTCAACATGACAGCGCTCACTGTGGCCGACGCCAACGCGGCTCGTTGAATAACCCGAAAAGAGTGCGCGCTCACATCCGACAAAAATAACCAAACTGCCTTTGCCTAATTATTGGGCATTCGCTTGCATTTTTATCGCATTTGACGCACACTAGCGCCTTCGAGTTTTCGGGTAAACCCGGATGCTCCTGAAAGGTGTATTCATGAGGGTGGCGCAACAAGCCGTGACCCGTCAGCGCTGGTTTGCCACGCTGATGGGTTTGATTTTGCTGGCATGCACATTTTTGGTGCAAGCACGTTCATCCCAAGAGGTGCAAGCCTTGCCAACGGTGTTGGCAACTGAGCTGCCCCGCGAAGGCCAGGAAACATACCAACTGATCCGCAAGGGCGGTCCTTTTCCCTACGAAAAGGACGGGACTGTTTTTGGCAACCGCGAGCGCATCCTGCCACGCGAAGCGAGGGGTTATTACCGTGAATACACCGTCAGGACCCCTGGTGCACGCAACCGTGGCGCTCGCCGTATCGTCTGCGGCGGCCCCGTACCTGCTGAGCCGAAAGCCTGCTACTACACCCAAGACCATTACGCGAGTTTTCGCATGATCGTTGAGAAGCCCTGATTTTTAGACTCTATAGAAAGACCACGGAGATGGACATGACGATTCGCCCGGACCAAGAGGCGCCCCTGAAGGGCGTGCGGTCCAACATCGTGCAATCGATTCGCGCTTACCGCGTGAACGATTTGCAAGAAGCCGCCCAAAGCCTGGGCCACCACTTTTTGTACGCCAACCTGGCCGAAGCCCAGAGCAAACAAGACGTGCTGGACCTGATTGGCGCACAGTTCACGCTGCCTTCGCACTTCGGCAAGAACTTCGATGCCCTGTACGACTGCATGACCGATCCACTGCACAAATCAGGCCCACAGCCTGGCTTCATCGTGGTGCTGGAGCAGATTCCCGCACACGCCAAATTCGACAAGGAAGCCCGCGAGCAATTGCTGGACATCTTCCGCGACACCGCCGATTACTGGGGAGACCGGAAGATACCCTTCCGATGCTTCTATTCTTTTCGGTAGCCCGTTCTGCACAAAACAGCCAAGCAGGACGGGCGATTGAGGCACAAACCGAGGACGCCGTGGTGGCTGAATCGATCGAAGAAGGCGAAAAAATGCCCACCGACAAACTGGTGGACGTCTCGCCCTTGGCGCTGCGCATGAGCAGCCCATTCAACGCAGGTTACTGGCTCGCAGCAGCCTGACCCCGCCAAGTGCCGCTTTCAGCGGCTGACCCGTCCTGAATTAGGTTGACACCTTGGACGATGACTCAAGCCGACAAATGTCGGCCAACGACGCCCGATGCACCGCATCGGGCGTTTGCATTTTCAGCGATAAATGTGGGCGCTCGCCGTTAT
>Ga0255127_1000062_pt1 | contig 57626 bp, 45 predicted proteins | sample Law_Miss_RepB_8d_FD_188555 | JGI IMG/M metagenome (GOLD analysis project Ga0255127, IMG submission 188555) | Freshwater microbial communities from St. Lawrence River, New York, United States - Law_Miss_RepB_8d | ecosystem: Environmental > Aquatic > Freshwater > River | place: USA: New York...
TGAGGTTATCTAGTGTTGCTGAGATCTCAGCGTCTGCTTGAGTTAGCTCGCTAATCAGCTCATCATCATTGCCGATAATATCAGAAAGGGTCTTGTTGTTTTTATCAAGAGACATCAGCCTCTCTTTGATGATGTCAGTGTCTCTGGCTGAGATATTGAGGTGTCCCAAGATATCGTTAAGAGTCTTCTTGTCTTCAGTAGAGATGGACGGGAAGGTCTCATAGGACTCATTGCACGTAGCGTACACATCTTCCATAGCAAGAGAGGCCAGCTTAGCAGCTTCAATGATGGGCCAAGAGGAAATCTCATTAGCAATAGTGATAGCCGCAGGCTTGATCTCTGTAATGAACCCAGTCTCGAATGAGAAGGTATGAACTACTTGTTCGATTTCAATAGGGCCAAACATGTCGTTGTACGAGTCAGCGAGGATACCAACATCCCAAGGACGAATCCTCGGAGAGCCCATAAGAAGGATCTCACCGCGGTACATCTTCTTCATCTCTTGTAGCAACGAACCCATTGCATACCTACGGGCAACTGTTTCTTGGCGACAGTTCCTATATTTCGGTAGCTCATGCATACGAACCATATGCTCAGGAAGGAAGCTGTGAGCCTTTACCTGCTGGTTACCAATAGCTTCTGGAACAGCTACATCAGTATCGTAATAGAAGACGTTTACTGCATTGGCGCAAGCATTCTCTGACGACATCAAACCATTCCAAATGATATCTGTCCAAGAAGAGAAGTGGTGGTGCTTTCTGAATGGCTCGAATCGCACTTCCATGCCACGCAGATACTCTTTCATAGCCATGCCGCGGTATTCATTTTGTAGCAATACTTCGGGGTCCTTACCATTGCTGTTGATAGCCAGCCACTCATCTACAGAGTAGTTGTGGATTCTGTCTCCGTAGAGTTCTTTGGCTTCTACCATGGAAACATAGTTGTCTCTCAAAACATTGTCCAAGAGATTCATTCTCTTAATGAATCTATCCGAAGCTGGCTTACTCCAGTATCTCTGGGTTGGTACTCCAAAGAACATTGTGTACCTGAAGGCTTGCCCGTAGGGACGAGCAGCATAGACCCAGCCTGGATGCCTCAGGGACATCTCTTGGAAGACTTCCCAGATTGTTGCGTTGTCGATTACGTACTGGTAAGCGCGAGGGTCGGCTCTCTTATCAAACAAGCTTTTGCCAGCAACGTAAGAAGCCGCAGTCATACCCCAACTGTCATCAATCATTCCTACCGCAGCTCTTGTAACGCTAGCGGCCAATCCTCTGAAGAATGAAGTCCTTTCCAGTTTCATATAGTCTTTTGGATGGGGGCAATATAGGTTGTCGTCTTGGGGAGACACAAAGAAGCTTACTTTAGTTGCCTCAAAAAACCGGCCAAGATACCTAAGATACCGCTCGTTGAAATCTCTAACTACTTGAGTGTTAGCGATGGCATCAAGACCGAGCGCAGTAGCATAGCCTCCTACTAGAAGACTGCTTTGAACAGTCAATAGTTTCAAGCCACCAACAATTCCTCTTCCTAAGAAACCAAGCTTATTTCCCCAAACAGCTTTTGCTACTTCGGTTACGCTAATTCCTGGAGCGTTTAGCACTTTTAAAGAAGCATAGATAGTCTGCAGGCTACCCCTAGCAGATTCTGCCAAGTCGGTTAGTTCGTCTACAGTCTTAGCAGAAGAAGCACCTTGGCGCCAATTTGCTAGTACTTTTGCAGCCATTCTTTGAGCTTCTGGAGATCCAGTCTCTCTAATAAGTCTAATCATTGGAACAAGTAGGTCTCTTGTGATACCTCCTTTTGCAGCAAGTCTCTGCGCATCATCTGCGAAGTCTACGATTTCTTTGCTTCCGACTCCCGCTTTTCTAAAGTGATCATCAAGAGCTCTTTTGGCCGCTTGCTCAGCTCTATGTTTCTTGGACGTAGAAGTGAACAGGCGAGTAAATCTCCCTGTCTTAGAAGCTCCAGTTTCGATTGCAGAACCAATTCCTCTTGCGACTTTGCTAGCTCCAACCATATCATCGATTTTAGTTAGGCCCTTAATGAGCATGGTAGCAAAGGGCCCCCTTGCAGCATTTGCTCCACCAACTACAGCAGCACCTTTTGTTAGCGCTCTACCAGCAGGCATTAACTGAATTGCCATCAGTGTGGCTGACAAGAACAACATAATCCCCGTGTTGTTTGCCATAAAGGACCCAACTCGGTTTGTGAATTTGAACTTACCAGAGAGTCCTTCTCGCGAGTAGTTTGTAAAGTCGAGCCGCGCATCCTTTTGTTCGTTGTTCTGGAAAAGCTGCCCTACTTCCCAACGGCCAAAGTGTACTAGTTCAGGAGACAGCATCAAGTGACCAAGCAAGTGATGCGTAGTGTGATGAACGTCTTTGTTTTCTGCAGAGGGATCCATTCCCTTTCGTTCTTGGATTAACTCTGTACCAAAAGACTGAACTACGATTTCAGCAAGGTCATTGTTCTTGTTCCAAGACAAGTCGATGATTCTTCCAGATAGAAGCACTTCCAAGTTCCTTGGATCATTTGAATACCCGGCCCTTAGCTGTACGTTCAGGCCTGGACGCAACACCACAGACCCGAAGGGCTGTTCGTAATTTGTGCCCTCAGTTAGTGCATCCGTAGCAAGAGAAGAGCGGTCCTTGCCCAAGTTCTTTTCGATTCTTTTATCGAAGTAATCCAAGTCAGCGATAGCGCCACGCTTGCTGCCATCAAGAATGCCAGACACGTTTTGTAGTGTGATTACCGCCATATCTGCTGGCGACTCTTTAGTGGTTACGAACGTGAATTCTTTGACACCGCCGTATGAATAGAAGTCATCCAAGCTCAAGAGTCCATTCTCTGTCTCATCCTCTTCTACGAAGAACAGCTTGAATGTGGGGAATGCTCTAGCCATTGTGAGCTTTCTGGAGAAGATATCCTTGGTGGAATCTCTGGAGAGCGAGATCAAAGATTCCTTGCTCCAGCTATGTCCAACAGTTTCCAAGCCAGCCGTTGTCGTTTCGATTACAGGCTTACCATCTGGGCCCTTAGGAGCAAGCGAGTCTAAATATCCTTGCCGCGAACCAAACAGCTTATCGACTGCTTTAGTCTTTTCCTCTAGCTTCTCGATGTCTTCTTCTGTGATGGGGCTCGGGTTATCTGTAAAGCTTTCACCCGCGCTAGAGAACACATTCGTCCTAATCAACTGGGGCAAGGTGATTTTTGCGTTAAATAGCTCAGGATCACTTGATTCAATCTGTTCTTGGAATACTTTAGTTTCTGGAGTCATTTCGTTGTAGAAAGGGATTGCTGTCGCCCCCTTATTCTTATCCGAATTAAACTTACCGTCAGTACCCTCGGCGCTAAAATATACAGTGCGCTCTACTTCAGCCATAGCTGCACTGTTGTACTTGATGTACGGGTGATCCATTTTTAGGTTTTCACCCTCTTGCAGCTTGCGCATTGACTCGTAAGCTTCACCTACTTCAAAAGCCATCGCATCTGCGATCCTTTCGTAATGCTCTTTAGCAAGAGCGTCTCCATCGTCATAAACGTTCCAGTAGTAGAAGTCTGGAGCGGTATCCTTGCTGTCCCCATAGAAGGGGTGCGCAGGCAAAAGCATGTCCGGATAAGCTTCTGTTCCTTGCAAGCTTTGGTTGTTAGCAAGAATCCCCGAATAGTTCTCTAGGCCGATAAGCTTAAGGACTTCGTAGTCGTTAATGATCACATCAGCAAGGGACGCATATTCTCTTCTAAGGGCCTCAATCTTCTCTTCTTCTGCAGTCCGAGTAATATCGAACTCCATAGAAGAACCCCACCTAGAGATACCTTTTACATTTGGGAACAAGTCATCCATGGCGTCCTTGAGAGACTTGCCTGAAAGAAGACCAAAGACGTTCAGTGCCAAATCTACACTTGAGAGATTCAAACCGCTTTTAGCGTTCCTGTCGTTAAGGATCTGCTCGATTTCATCAGTAGATTCATTCAGCTTGTAGTCTTCCGGCTGAGCTGGATAGAAGTTCAAGCTTGGAACCATCTTCAGAATAGCAGGAACTCCTAACAACTCGAGGTCAGAAGCTTGGAAAGGTGCGAAGGGAGACCAGTACCCAGTTGACGACATCACCTTTTGGAAGCTTTCCATGTTCGAGTCAATCGGAGAGTAACCTGTCTTCTTGTCTGCCAAGAGAGCGTCGACAACTCCAATGTTCATATCTGCAACATAGGATTTGCCTAAGTCAATCAAGCCAGTGCTACTCCAAAGCATCTTCCGGAAATACAAAGATGTGACTGCGTGGTACATCTCTTCATGGGCCGTTAGGTAGAAATCATCCAGAAGAACCGTACCATTAAGTCCCTGCTGAGGAACAAGTTCTTTGTTATCAATACTGTCAGATACAGATCGATAACTGGCCCCCAGCAAAGTTCCTAACAGAAGGTCTGCCATTCCTTCAAAAGGTACAGTGGTGATGGCTCCCACGCGGTCCCAGGCACGCTCCATGTCGTAACTCATGTCTGTTACGATGCCAGCTGCATCTCTTGTTAGCTCGTCCACGACTTCTTGATCCCTTTCTGGCAAGGGCAAAAAGCTTGGCCAATTCTTGTTTGTGGTAAGCGTCTCAATGGCATCTCCTCTTAGAAGAGGATTCTTAGCAAGATAAGGGACATGCTCCATGCTCATCGAAGCTCCTACTACTCTAGCGGCCAAAGAAGTTTGGAAGCTAAGGAATGCATTCCACATCGAAGGAACAACTGGCTGACGATAAAGCTTCTCTCTAGCTTCGCTAATAGTCAAACCGCCATCTTTAAAGTTTCCATCTACACGAGAAGGATCTTCAGACAAGGTAAGAGAAGCTTTTCTGTTCAACTCGTTCAACAGGGCGTAGTAATCAAAAGCCCTCTTATAGCCTTCTGCCAATCCCGCAGTCCCGTAGGTATCGATAATTCTTTGAATACCAAACTTAGCAGGTGAAACATTTGGCCTTTGACCAGTAGAATAGTCTGAGGTCCAGTCCTCATACGGATCAGGCGCAGCTTCTTTAAGAACTTCAATACCTAGCTGTTCTGCGTTTACAAAGTAATACACATTCCCATCAGGGTCTGCAGTAGCCGAGAAGAGACGGTTCTCTGGCTCATTGGCTACAATCCAAGCAATGGCAGCAGCTAGCTTACTATCCTCAGTATTTACCGGCAACTTAAGAGAGAGCGCGTCTCCGCCAGCAAGAGCAGGTGGCAGAGGCACAGCTTCGAACGTACCATAATCTGGAGAGGTAACATCAAATACGCTAGCATTGGCTGCTTGAGCCAAAGCCAGAGCCAACACGTCCTTCTGTGCAAAAGTCGTATCGATGATTCTCTTAAGGACTTGCTCTCTGGCAGTCTGCACATCTTCGAATTGAGAAGACATATTTGTTAGCTTTTCAGCATCAAAGTCACTTGTCTCTGTCAGCTCTAGGGACATATACGAAAGCCCGGGGTTGCCTTCTACGTTAGCAATCTCTGTTCTATCGATCACAGTCCTTTTCTTGATCTCAAGGAACTCTGGAGCGTCTTGCTCTGTGTCTGTATCAACGGCGTCATCAGAGGTTCTATAAGTGCCCATAAAGCGAGTAAGGAAGGTGTCACAAAGACTTGCCCAGCTGTTCGGGACTTCTCTAAACACGCGAGCGTTCCTCTGCAAGCGAGCCCTCATACCTTCAAGGGCCACTCCTCCTGAAGACAAACCATCCATAGTAGATTCTTTGTCGATCATAGCAAACTCAAAAGAGTAACTAGGTTCGTTGCTACCAAGGAACTGCAGAGTCGGAAACTCATGCCCTAGCAAAGGAATCTGTGAGATGACGGCGTTGTATGAAGCCGAGGCGCCAGTGAAGATCGTGTCCATAAAAGAGAAAGACTCAGCAGAACCTTCCTCCGGCACAGTAGGAGCATGCGAACGCAACGAGATGATCACCGTTTTGTAGTACAAGTTCATCGTGGCATCAGAACCACCGTAAGCGTACCAGCCGTCGTTGATTAGAGAAGCCAATTCATCAGAAAGACCTTCAAGTCTTTCTGCATCAAGCTTCTGGGCGTTCACGTCTTGCTGAACGGTATTGTTGATCGCTTGAGTGAGATCCTCTTTGAGGTAGTTCCCTTGATAGTCGGCTGGGAACTCGGTCCAAGATTTGTTCTCTGCATTTGCATATACTGTCTTTAAGTCTACAAGAACATACGATGGCGTTCCTTGATCCTTAGGAACACAGAGATTGCCGTTAGAAGTAAACGGGGTTGGCGGCGCAAGTGATGTTACCTTAAATGGTTCCCTGTACTCGATATGCAGATGCACTGGGAAGCTTTCAAAACTCCAAGGCTCTAGCCTATCGGTTTCGGGGTTTACGCTCTTTGCGCTTGTTAGCTTCTTCCTTTCCACTTCAAGAGAACCGCTTGTAATCTGGGTCTCTTTGGTGAGGTACTTAACGAATGTCCCGATCTCTCCGTTTTGTCCTGTAGCGTAAGTGCCTGTAGAGCCCATAATAGCGAACGGAGTAGATGGGTCGGCGCGACCATTCTCTACTGCAGGATCCAAGAATGAATCCAAATGCATGTAGACACTTTTGGAACCATCATCGTGAGTGATGCTTACTGTGTTGCCTTGTGAGGCGCCATTGCACCAAAACATACCGACTGCATTAGTGCCCGCTCTAACGACTAAGAAGTCGCCAACTCGCATACATCCAGTCAAGAAACTGTTAAGGGTGCCTACATCGGTAGCGTTCTTAACAGTATCAAGCGCAGAGCCATACTTACTGAACCTGGCAGCGTGGCTAGGGTCCTGCATCAACAAAACTAACATGTTCCTATGGGCAGTAGAAAGCTTAGCTGTGTTTCCATCAACGCCAGTGAAGTAGATAGTCTTCTTGCTCGAAAGATCCACAAAGCGAGTGACGTTTGAGAATACCCCTGGTTTAATCGGATAAACATAAGTAGGCTCAGTGCCCCTAATAGGGGAAACGTCCCAGCCTTCATGTAACCGAGTATCTCCTTTCTTTAGACCCGAGGAACCCGCTACAGCAAAGTTTCTCTCTGCAATCCCCTGTCCGCTACGAGCGTCTAGTTCTGCGAATGTCAGTCGCTTGGTTGCCGTACCAATAGGAGACCCAAGCCCTGCAGGTAGAGCAGGAGCCAAGCTGACTAGATGAGCTACAGACCCACCACTGCTCTTAGTTAGCATATAGGTGTTTTGGGTATTCGGATCTTGTACGAATCCTTTACCCAGCTTAGCGCTTTCTTGATATGCAACCGTATTGGCTTGATTGTACGCCGCCGCGGTTCTAATACGCGCCATATCCGATACAGCTTTGCCCCACTCAGGAGGCATCATGATTTCTTTGTAGATGTTGTATGCAAAGTGAATCCGGCCGTTCCTCTCGAGCATGCGTTCGCGTACGCTAGCCATTACACCACGCCATCTAGCTTGGGCTGTCCTTCTCTCTTCTTCGGAAGCTACAGCCATGACTGGGCCCGTATGAAGCGCCCAGGTCTCTTTCTTGTTCTCTTCACTCGGATCCCAAACCCCAAAGAATCCTTCTACTGGTACACCTGCAGACTTAAACTCTTGCTCAAGATCAATGCCAAAGTTTAACCACAGAGAATCTCTCTGGAGGTAGTTATAGAAACGAGTATAGATCTTAGAGTTGTATGGAAGAACGATAGGATCCGCTTTCTTCATCATAGAGACCTTAGGCAGCAGGTCCCATTCAAACCCTTCATGGAGGCGCTCCATCTCTAAGATGGACATTGGGGTTGGCGCTGGGCTTACGTCGTCTCCAGTCAAGGAGAACGAGGCAGAAGCCCTGTTGTTTGCGCGATGGGTAATAGAAGGACGCGGCACCCTTTTCCCGTCTTCTAGGGGCAAGGACCAACCAATAGATTTCCTAATGATTTCACTTTGCTTGCTGTGACCATACTCCGGCTCATCACTATCTACTTCGTATTCAGTTAGATCGTTAGTCTCCCACTCGCTTCTAAACAGGAAGTTGGGCCCATAAGGTGCATAGTTAAACCAGCTCATACCAAGTTGGACAATCCAAGCATCGGTAGTCCCGCTCATAGTGGAGATATTGAAAGAGTCTACGGCAAACGCCATGCTCTTAACTCCGGGCTCTTCAGGGATGATAGATTCCCTCAAGAAACGGTTCTCTACAAACACAAAAGGGTTGTGCCTAATCTGTACTCTTAAGCGATGAAAGTCAATCAAGCTGTTGTTCAGGAATGGGATGACTACCGCTACACGAATTGCTCCATGTCCAGTTGGAACTTTAGTAGTAGCTGGAGACCTAATAGTCTTCCAGCTATAGCTCAAGTCTTCTTTCTGAACAGAGATAGACGTTGGGGGAATAACGAATGCAATGTCGTTAAGCACAAACACGTCTTTACGCTTGTGCAGTTCTTGCTCACTAACAGGGTTGATAACTTCTGCTACGTGACGGCTCAGATCGTCTTCTGGACGAGTGCGGTTCATTTAGTACTCTCCGTTTATTCTATCAAGATAATTTGGAGTGATGGGCCTCCTTGTATCATTGATGAGAACTGAACCTCTAGCGTTTCCTCTTGTCATCATGTTGATGTAGCTCCCCGCCTGTGTCATCCCCGCAAGCCCCTCGACTGCTCCACGGATACTCAGACCTGACTCTTCCACCATCTGAGTCACACCAGGGCCGTGTGGGCGGTTCAGAAGGTCATATGGCGAGGGCCCGTTCACGGCTGCAGCACGAGCCTCTGATGCTGTCAGAGCGTCTCCTGGAGCATTCTGGAGAGCTGCAGATGGCATCTCACCGTCGACCATAAGCGGTGCGCTGCTGGCGTTGGGACGCATACCACTCATAACCATTGCCCCTAGAGCAAGGCCTCCCACTACCATCCCAGCAGTACGAGTATTCACCGTATCGAACATACCTTGCAGCCTAGCTCTTCCATCATTAGCGGCCGCCAAATTACGTACAGTTCTATCTTGTGGCCCCATTTCTTGTGCCATAGCAGACTGCACAGTGGGAGTACCATTTTGGATGGCGTAAGCAAGCTCACGAGCTACACCATGCTCGTCTCTCATTAGGTTATGGGCCGCAATATTAGGCGTTGCCATCAAGTCAATCTTGTTGGCTTTAGCATTGATTACAGCTTTCTCTAGAAACTCAAGAGCTGCATTTAGACCATACACTTTAACTTTCTGTGAACTGTACCGAGGATCATCTACTTCAAGTTCGAATCCTTCATATAGCTCTTTTAGAGCTTCAGAACTTTCTGGGAAGATTTCTGTTCTGAAGAAGTTCGCTACAGATTCAATATTGCCACGCTTGAAAGCTTCATCAACAGAGGTAGCCATACGTTCCGCCCAAGGTTTGAAGTCTTTCAACTTCTTACCCTTAATGGTCGTGTGTTCTTCGAGGCCCTTAAGAAGCGTAAGCACTTCGCCTGCCAACTGCTTATCTGAGCCTTCCATAGCAATAGTCGCATTTCTCAATTTGTTAAGGGCCACGTCTACAGGGCCAGTGCCTGCTGAGGTGGTCTTTTCTTTCATCGCGTCTTTACCGATTGCTTCTTCTTCAGTATCAATTAAAGTAGAAGAACCAGCGTTAAGTCCTTCTTTAGCAAACTTGCTGTAAACTTCAGTATGAAGAGCTTCTGCAAGCACTGCTTTTCGATAATTAGGATCATCAAGCAACTTAGAGATCGACGCTTGAATGCTCCCGCTGAACCTCATGCTGGAGCCCCAGTCACCGTCGGCGTCTGCAATAGCTGATGCAGCCATACCAACGTCTGCTTTAGATTGGAAGCTGCCTGTAGTTGATTTGATTTTAACTTTGTCTTCAACCATGTACATAGAACCGCCACCTTCACTTGTGTGCCACTTCTGTACGTTCTGAGCCAGCTGTTCGAAGAACTCTCTGACTTGGTCTCTGTGTGTCGTCTCCAAGTCCAAGATGTCGCCAAAAGAATTAATTGTGGTCTTTGTTTTCTTCCCTTGAGAATCCACTACTTCATTCCACTGGACTACCTCTTTCTCACTCCCATCTTTCATCTTCTTGGTGACTTTGCTTGCCATACCTACTTTCAAACCAAGGTCTAACAAAGCAGCTCGGCTGCTTTTGTTGTTCTTGTCAAGGAGCTCTTGGAAGACTACATCATGCTTTCCTTTGAACATTTCACTAGGGTCTCTGTGCATTTCTGCAAAACGCAAGTTACCTTTACCAAGCATAGGTGCCCGTGAGACAAGCATAAGAGCGCCTTTCACGGTTGGTGTTTTGCCTGCTGCTACATCACGAGCGATCTGTTCTGCGTTCAAGAAGAAGTCACGTAGCGCTTGGCCGCCTTCACTCTTACCGCTAGCAGTACCCATGAATTCCTTTAGGTTGTTCAGGAATGCAAAGTGATCCAAGTACAAGCTATTTCTACCAGAGACAACTTGTGTTGCTTTGAAGTAATCGCCTTGCCTACTTGTCAGACCGGCTACGTTACCATTGTACTCTGCACCAATGAACTGAAGAACGTTCATTGTGTTGCCTTTAATTTTGCCCCTGGTAAGCTGATGTAAGCTGTTGGTGAAGAGACCCGTGATATTCTTCTTGTAGGTCTTCATGGCCTCTGCATATTGGTCTTTTGAGCTTCCTTCTTTTGAAGACAGTTTCTGCATATCTGCAAGAAAATCGCCCGTCTTCTCTTCGTAGTACGAACCAACCTTAATTGTGTTATTGGTCTGCTTAATCTCTGTACCTTTCATATTCTCAAGGGCATCTTTTCCTAAGATGTAGATTTGCCTGTCGTTGCCAAACGTTTCTTCGCCAGCCTGATTCAAGACGGCTTCTCTCATATTTTCATTTCCTTTGAAGTCAATGAAAAAGCCTTTGTCATGATTCCTCATGAAGGCTCTGAGTTCGTCGGCAGTCCCCACTTCCTCAAAGATTTGATCTAACGTATATCTCTTGACTCCTTCCATATCGCCCATAGGAAGAGAAATAGTAGAGAACGCCGCTTGCTGCAAAGGAAGAATGGCTCTCCGCCCTGCTGCCCCACCAACTTTACGAGACAGGATGTCGCGCATAAACTTTACCTGCTCATCGTTGGAGAGACCAGAATCTCCTAACATGGACTTTAAGTATTGAACAGTTCTTGGCTCTACTGAGCCAACGCCAATACCGTAATCGCCATGACCGGTACCTGGGACCACTGTGTCCACTGTGAAGCCTAAGCCTGTCTCCGCCACAGCTCTCATTCTTACAAGCGCATCCGCAGCCCTCCCCTTTTTAACGGCATCGATTTGGTTAAGGATTTCCAAGTCGTTTTCAGCGTTACTCATTAGTTCAGATGCTGCGCCAAACTCTTTGGCCCATCCGCCGACCTGCTTACCACTGGAGTTTTTGAAGCCGCCACCCCACCGAGTCATAGAAAGAGCTCGTCCAGCAAAGTCAGCATCAATCTCTCCCTTGGCAACTCCAAGAGCGATCTTTCGATAGAGATGTACTCCTACGTCTCCTTTATTTTTAGCGACTTTCTGTACTTCGCTCAGGAGGTCTCCATGGCCGATTTTAAGTGCTGCCGCCGCACTAGTGATAGCGGCTTGTCTTCTAGCAAGTCTCGACTTTTTCAACATGTCTCCTGAACCAAAGATAAAGTTCTGAAGCACGTGCTGGCTTTCTTTTAATTTCGTAGGGTTAGCACTGTCTTCCACAGCTTGGCTAAGAAGATCACGCATGACGTTTCTATTTTCACCAGCCACGTTATACGTGGCTAGATCCCTAGCAGCGACTGCCACTGGCTGAGCTACCGTAGTACCTTTAACACTAAAGCCGAAGACCTTCATTTTATCTGTTTCTCTTTGAGCCAATACCTCTACATGTAGTTGAGTTTTGTTGCCAGCTTCAGTGATTTCCTTAAGCTGCAAGAAAGCTCCTGTTTCACGAGCCATCAACTTTACACGACGGGGCCCTTGGGAAGAGGTGCCGAGGTACCCGTTCTTGCCAGCTAGCTGTTCTCTACTGTACCAGACAGGACCATCTTGCTGCTTAAGCTTTTCTAGTAATTCACTAGACTGGAAGCCATTCGTGTCTGGATCAAACAAAGGAATCGTTCTTTCTACTTCGAACTTTCCTAGTCCTTTATCTCCAGCTGTGCCATATTGGCCGCGACCTTCATGTCTAGCGAAAACACCTTGGCCTTCTCCCATCGTCATATCAAGGGCAACAAGCACCCTCTTGTCTCCAGTAAATCCTTTGATGAATGGATTGCTATCATAATCAGCACCAAGACCAATTCCAGCAACTTTGGCAGTTTGATTCTTTTTACCGACAGTAGCAACAAACCTAGAAGTACGACCTTCAATCTGCTCAAGGCGTGAGAGAAGCGGAGCCTCTTGTCTGCTGACAGATCGTTTGCTATCTACTCTATACTTCAATCTGCCAAGCAGCGAGCCTTTAGAGAATTGAAGCAAACCAAACTTTCTTCCTTCGATCATTCCGCTTTCAAGACGAGAGTTGCCAACTCCAGGATCGAGCACAGAGTTCGGACCAAGCAAGTTCTTAAGCATGTCGTCACGCTGGGCTTGGGTTAAGTTTTCCAGATTCGTAAAAAGCACAGTGTTATGCTTTGCACCAGCTCGAGCAATTGTGTTCCTTGCGCGATTCGCATGGTATTCTGTTGCGCCGCGTGAATTTACTGATCTGGAAACAACTTCCATGTTTGCTCGAAGAATGTTCATCACTCTTCCACTGGCGCTTTTCCATCTTCCTTTATTGGCAGAGAAAGTGCCGTTAGCATTAAAGCTTACTTCTTCTTGCACAAGATCAAGAGCGAAGTCTCCCATGTCTCTAAGGAAACCTTTGCCAGCTAAGTCTGGAGCGTGTGGCGTTAGCTTGCTATCAGTGAATGCTCTAGAGACGGCTCGAGCGTCCGCGACACTCCGTGGTCCCATATATGGAGTATTGTAACCAGGACCCAACCTCGTTAAGACAGGACGACTATCTCCTCTAGCAATTCGCTCAAGGTCAAATCCAAGCGGAATAGCAAGTCTAGCTCTTCTGCTACCGGCCTGTCCTGACATAAACCTCATGCTTAGACCTTTCTGCCCTGCACCGACATCGACTACGTCAAGCTGGAGGTTTGAAGTCACTCCGCTAGACATACCTTTGATTCGAGTAATCTTATTTCTGTAAAGTAGCTGTGCGTAGTCCCTAGCACCTTCATTGTTTAAATTAACTCCAGCTTTTGTTAGCGAGTCTAAGAAGCTTCTTTCATCAAGGAACGCTGCATCATCAAGGGCAATTGAGTTTACTTTTAGTTTACTGCCAAACCCAGTTCCTCTTGTTTTGGAACTTACGATCTTGCTTTTGTATGTTCGCAACTCAGAATACGCGTCAGCCACTTTGGCCCTTAGGCGAGGATTGCCAGAATTGATGGTGTCAATCGTGTCTTTCAAAGGCTTTAGCAGTTCATCATTGACATCCTTGTCATCAAGTTCAGCCACTGACAATAGTCTTTCTTTCAAGTCTGCTACCTGACCACGATCGATCCCCAGATCATCTGCGTCAAGAGATGTTAGGATGGCTTGGATAGCGGCTCTTCTTTCTTGGCCGTTGGATACGATACGTTTATAGGCCTCGCCTTCCATAACAGACTTAACCATCTTCTCTTTGAGGTCTCCAGGAACAAGCTCTTTTCCAATGTTGGTACCGAATGGTTTTAGTTCATTAACCATACCAAGATTGATTTTAGGATTTAGGTTTCCTAGCTTCCGCTTGTCATAGGCATAACCTACCGCGCCAACGATAGGCAGCACAGACCAAGCAGCTCCTAGTACTTCTTCGGCATCGTCCTTTCTCTTATTGATACGGCTGAACGGATCGAATCCCATCAGAAACCCCACTGTTTAAGTTTGTCTTGGATAGCGCTTTCTCTATTGTCATTATAACTCAAGGAAACTTTACTTGTTCCGATGATGTTAGCCACGTGGAACCTACTTTCTCTACCTGCAAACCTGCCTAGTTGGTTTCTTAACTCGTTAACCATGACTGCGTTAGGACTATCTACAACATAATCCGCTCCATCTAGGAACTCTTGGTTCATAGATTTCTTCAACTGCTTTTCCCACATCCCGTAGTCTTGCAAGTCGGTAGCGTGGTTTTTAGCATATCTTACTTTGATGTCTTCCATGTCGACTTCTGCATTCCAACCAATCCAGTCGCTGGGTGGAAGCTCACCCATTTGATTCACAACAGCATGATACTGTTGCTGCAAACGTTCATCTGAAATCTTGTTATCAGATGGGTAGTTCACTGATTGGTCGCCGCTGTCCATACGAGACCACATGGCTTTGTAGAGATGAACTTGATCTTTAGGCACCATTTCCAAGATGCGCTGACGTTCCATGCCCTTAGCGTTAGAGAAGGCATTAAAGAATGCCCTGTCTTGCTCTGGAAGCGCCCAGTAAATACCTAATGGTGAGCCCTGTGGGTTTACACCTGTGCGTGTTTGTGAAGCCGCCCAGCTATACTGATCCGCTGCTCTTGTGTCTCCAAGGGCCTTTGCTTCTTCAGAGAGCTTCATCCATTTGATAAATTCTAGCTTGTCCCACTCTTGCAAAGCGGCATCTGCTTCTTTACGCCACTGAGGCTTACCATCATATCCCATCAAGTTGAGAGCAGAATAAGTTGCTGGCCTGAACCAGTCTCTAAGTGGCTTATCCCAGAACGCCATGTTGGTACCGTACATTCTTTGATGTTCGTATTCTTCAATTGGTGTTCTTAGATGACCAGTGAGCTTCTGCATAGGACGAAAGCCCATAGGGAAAAGATATTCTGCCGGCGCGGCCACTTCTCTAGCTGCTCCCAACAATCCTAAATATGCTTGGGATGTCACATCAGAGACAAAGCTATTGTAAGCGTGCTTGTCTCTTCTGTTGAAATCAATTCTATTAATTACTGCAGCCGCTTGCACAGAGACGTCATCAATTAGCTTTTGCTGCTCTTCGCTGTATTCTCCTTGATATCTCTTCTCGAAGATTTGTCTTTGTAGTTTATTGAACTCATAGGAAGTTGGCGCCACATCTCCCAAGATTGCATAACGAGCAATCAAGGGGTAAGCACTAGGATCTACTCCTTCAAGTTCTGGATGCAGAGCAGAGTAACCAGCTCCAGGCAAACGAGCCTCGCCCCATTGGATCTTAGTATATGGGTCACCAAAGTGGAATTTGTCCGGTAGCCAGTAGGGCATGTCGTTACGGATAGCGTTCTGTTTAGTTAGTCCACTCCTTGCCGGTGGAAGCAAACGACGAAACAACTCGTTAGTGAAGCCCAAGCCACCCATGCTAGCATCCCAGAAAGCACGAGTACTCGAATCGATTTCGTTCGCGGTAGCAATGACTTGGTGCGGGTTCTCAAACTGGGCACTCCCAGTAATGAGTTGCTGTACGATGTTCTTGCCCCAACCAGTCATACCCTCTAGTTCTCTAAACTGGTAAATGCTTTGTTTAATCAGCTCAGTGGCCTGTAAGGGAGAAACAGGTACTCCCGGTTTCGGTGCTCCCAGGGCGTACGCTGGCTCGATCTTACTTCCCTTGAAAAGACTCGCGTACGTTAGTTCCCCGTTTTCATCTTGCTGGATCCATTCTCCAGCATGCATGATCTTTGCTGGCTTAATCAAAGAGCCAACAGTAGCGGCTAACAAGTGACCGATGATTGGGACATCTTGGAAAGCCGCTCCAGACATCTGGTAAGGACGTCTGTAGTAGTTCATAGTTTCTAGTTCATATGTAAAGTTCTTTTTGATGAACTTCTGAATAGGAGAGATGTCGTCTTCGTTTTCTCCCCAGACTGCCCTCTCTCTTGTCCTTGCCTTCATTAAGGCTACTTGGTGTGGCCTGAAGTATGAAATGTTGCCGCCCTCGTATGGGGTGCCTCCAGCCTCCCAGAATCGTCCCTCTTTGACTTCGACCATCTGCTCGCCCGAGTAGATAGCTTGTAATTCGTCTGAGCTCTCAAGCGATCCTAGAAGGTTTCCTGACACTAGAGAGTGCACTGCCATACCAGCAGTAGCCAATGTTAAGAGCCGTCCAGTACTTCCTACCGGCCCTCTAAAACCAAGGGCCTTAACCGCTTTACGCATATCAATATCATAAGCAGCATCTGCTCCAAACACACTATAGAAAGTTTGCGCTGCAAACCCTTCGATGTTCATTAGAACAGATCTCGAGAAACCACCTTTGTTGTATTTAGCCGAAATACCTTCCAGCTTTTTCAAGAGTTGGAAGTTAACTCCGTCTGGGCTCTTCATCGAGGACTGCATCATTTCTTTGTGCTGACGCTCGGCCCGTAGGAACAATTGGTTCGCTACTTCGTCGGCTTGTCCTGCTTCTGCATCCTGGAATGCTTTGAATAGAGAGTGTCTTTCTTTTCCAGTCATGAACGGATGCGTCGTTTGATGCTTTACCGTCATGTGCTCAGAGATCTTTTCCCAATAAAGATCTGTGGCTGACAGAGCTTCTCTAGCTACTCCATATGCTGGATGGATCCCTTTGGAGCCCACTCCCGTTACGTTTCCATATCTGTGCTGAATTACTTCAGCTAAGGTTTTACCATTGATTGGGTTTCTAATAGTCCCCGCCATCAATGCAAGGACACCAAATCCAGCGGTAGCTTCAATGCCCGTAAAGCCAGGGAGAAGGCCTTCTACTGTTCTTCTATAGTGGTTAAAAGGATTGATTGGCGCCGCTCTCATTACATCTAGAGAAGCGTACGTGCTTGCAATTCCTGGCATGATACCTTGATCAAATCCAGGAAGAATCATTTGTCCAAAGAACGAAGCTACACCGCCGGCCATTGCTAGTCGGTTGTGTCCCATCCTATGAAGAGCATAGGCAGCTCCACCTGAGAAGGCGGCCGACGCAAATACTTCTCCAGGGGCGCTACCTCTACGAATCCAATCTAATTGCTCAGCCCCAAGAAGCAAAGCTCCAGCAGCAGCAGCTCTACCTGAATACCTAGCGATAAGAGCACTGGCAGTACCACCTTGTACTTTCGGATTAACTCCAAGTACGTTACGTAAGAAATCTTTACCGGTATCACCAGCCACAGTATCAATGAAGGTCTCTGTCAGCTCATTAAATCGGTTGGCACCAAAAGCATAAAACCCTCTAAAGAAGCTTGTTCTTCTTTTAAGGTCTGCTAAAGAGTCTAATGGGCCAATAGGAGCAGGGATAGGCATGAGCCGCGCGGCATCGCCACCTTCTGTACGTAGAATCGTATTGAGAGAATCGCCTGTCTTCTCTCCGACTCCAACGGCACGCATAATCCCTTCGGTAGCCTTATTGATCTCTCCTGAACGATAGCTACTAGAATTTACATCGATTTCTTGGGAATACGCTCCAACCATGATGCTGTCAGAAAGAAGCGCTCTTGTCCCCTTTTCGTCTTGGAAGAAGAGCTTTCCAACTCCTAGCTTTCCATCTTCGAAGATAAGACTCGTTCTGTCTTTCTCAGACATAGCAGACAATCTAGAAGGGTCATATCCAAGAGCCGAGAGCTCTTTACGAGTTTTGCCCGTAATAGATGAAATGTACTCTGCTGTGTCATCTGATTTGATGGCGTCGTGCTTCCACTCATAGGAAGATTGGCCCGGAATCAAATCTCCAGTCGTAGGATCGTACCCTCTTGTCTTGTACTCCAACGAAGAGGTGAACGACATAAATTCCGGTACACGGAATGTGTTCAGAAGCTGGAAAGGAGTAAACGAACCTACCCTTCTAGCCTTCTTAGAGAGATAGTCCATAGAAGGACGCATATCGTTATTGTTGTATTTGTAAGCAGCAGCACCAAGCCCACCTACCATTCCAACGGCCAAAGCAAATCTACCCATCGCCCAATAATTAGCATCATGGTTTGCAGGTAGGTTATTGCTCCAGATATCCGCGCCTCTATGGGACTCAAACGCCATTACCTACCTCCGAATTGCTTTGCTAACCTCACTCGCTTAGCCAAGTCTGCTGGTGTCTGCTCAGTAAAGTGTTTACCATCTGCGCTGCCCATTGCTTGGTTTAGCTGGCTGTTCTCTTTCTCGAAGTTAACAGCGCCTTTCTTCTTAGTAGACTTCTTTGCCATCTCTTCTGGAGACATCACGTTATCTAGACTCAATGGAGTGTAGCCAACACCTTCTTGCAAGACAGCTTCTGCTACTACGAACTCTTTGAATACTCTTACTTTTGTCCAAGTTTCAATTACTTGTGGAGTATAGCTTGGAAAGGCTCTTAAAATCACTCGTTTCATAAATTCAACTAGAGTGTTTCTTGGATAGACGTTTCTGTAGTCTTCCAAGTCCTGCTTCTCTTGTGCGGCTCCAGAATCTCCTGAGAGCTCTAGGATCAGTCTACCAATGGAAAAGAACAGGCCCATAGGAAGAGAACCGTCTAAGAGGATTGGATTTCCTACAAAGCAACGGTCAAACACCATCGAGTACAATTGGTATTCGTTTACTTGTCCGTTTTGCCTGATGGCGCTAAAGACCTTGTATTCTTTGAGAGACAATAGCCTCCAACAAAACGAGCCTCCTTGGGGGAGGCTCGTTACGTAGAGACCATCACTCTCGACAAACTTCTCGATGTCGAGCATGAGGTGCCTCCGATTACAGCGATACAGTCAACTGCATAGCTTGCTGAGTACTCAGGAAGTACGAGTGTAGCATGATCAACTCAAACAATGTGTCAATCAAACCAGCAGGTGCAGAGTACACGAATTCGTCCTTACGAATGTCCGGCCACAGCACGCAAGCCTTCACAACCTTCTCCTTTAGCTCACGCTGAGGATCGGTACCCTGGATAGTCTCCACTTTTGTATCGATAATCTCGCGGATCTTATTCCACTGGGAACGCTTCAGGAAGGTATACAGGAAGATGTCCTTTTCAGAGAAGGCGGTAGCGTAAACACCACCACTCGACTTCTTATAGGACTCAATCTGAGCCATCGTAGGGGCCCCTGGGATACGAGAAAGAAGCTCTTCGATCTGGCTCTTGAAACTTGTCTCTTCTGCGACTGGCTCTGGCGCGGCAGTAGTGGGCGGCGCAGCGTTCTTACGAACACTGGCAAGAGTTGCGTCTAGTTCATCATCAAGGTTAGGGAGCTGCATAGGGGCCTCACTTGCGGAGTTAGTCTTTACAGGACGAGCATTCGTTTTAATCTGACGGGGAACAGGCTTATTGGCGACTGGCGTCTCAGGCGCCTTAGGACTGTTCACAGTAACATTCTTGAGTGTGGGGTCTTTCTTAGCCAATTGAGTGGCTTCATTTTGATTGTAGGTTTCCTCGATCTCTTCATTCAGACCACGGAACCCATTTTCATCAGCAACGATATGATTTACATCTACGGAGACACTCTTTAGTGCCTCGATCTGACGCTTAGTTAGTGCCATATTTCACCTTAAGGGGACGATGTTGCGCCCAATGAAGTTGTGAGCCTTAACTATTACTTCTGCATCATAGTTAATGCTAGTACCTTCACCAGTAAAAGTAACTCCAGTAATTAGGAAGCCAGCGCCTGTGCGGCCCGTAAGAAGGCCATTAGACTGCTCTCCCATCAGAACTTTGATTTCAAACCCTACGCCTCTATCATGAGGCAATTCTACCGTACGCTCAGCGGCGCCAATAGCTCCTAAGCTTTCTGCTTGTGCAGCCATAGTGGTAGCTGTCGTTCCATTGATTGTGTTCATCAGATATGAGAACTCAACCATATTGGTTAGGATCGTTCCTTCGACAAGTACGTTGCCTCGCGCAACACCATCAAAATGTCTAGAAGAGTAACCATAGATAGGCCGCTTTCCTTCTCTAACGGCCATTGTCATACCAGCAATCTCTAAAGCAGGTCGCCCTTGGAAATAGAGAACTGTGTTGGCAGCACAAAAGTATTCCCACGGGTATACGCTGTTTCCTTCTGCAAACCTACCAAATAAAGGAGTGTTACTCATCTTGGGGTTCTCCAGCAAAGACATCTGGCATTGATGTATCTTTTTGAGTGCCAACCTCAGTGTAAGTGCTAGTTCTGGGTGCCTCTCTTGTGAGAGGCATTACGTTCCTAGCCAGCCAAGACATGTTAATTTCAGTAACGATGTCATGAATAGAAGTGACTTGTCCATAATCTACAAATTCCACACCTTCGATAAGGGCATCTGTTACAATTGCTCTTCTTTCTCCAACTTCTGTTTTCGAAAAAGACTCTTCATCTCTATTGTAAGTAACAGACAAGTCCCTAGTGGTATCTGCTTCGTTAGCGAACAAGAGAAGAATATCCAAAGGGGGGATTAATGTTGGTAGCATGTTTTTGTACTTATAGTACATTGCGTCATCGCCCATATAACTCCCAGTGCCAGTGTGTTCCATGTCAGCAGACCAGCCCTTAGGAGTGAGATACTTTTCTACTGTCTCCATTGCCCTGAAGAAAGGTGCGAACGGGTTGTCTTCGATGACGGTTAGGATTAAAGAGCCCGCGACTGTACGTACACCCCGCGCGAACCCCTTTACTCCTCTATACCCAAGGGCCCTTGCTTGACCCTTTTGTTCATGCACAGAAAAAGAAATAGTGTTCATACTCTCTAGTGGAGTGAAGTATTGGTATTGCCCATGAGGACAAATGAACACCTTACAATCCGCACCAGAAAATGAGTACCGCGGCTTGATGTATGTAAGTGGAGATTCGGCCATTTGTAACTCCTAAAAGTAATGGAGGGCAGTTGCCTGCCCTCCATATTAGGTCCTATCTAATTGATTATCTAGGCTCTGCTGGGCCCTACCGGATCAGGCTCAAACCCACCATAGGTACCACCAGCGAGTGGCTTCCAGGAACCCATCTTCTGCCAAGGCAGAATGGTCCTGCAAACGTACGTCATCTGGTTCTCGATAACGATATCATCAATAGAGAAGCCGGAGCCCTCATTCAAGATCTCGATACCGTAGATACGCATAGTAGCAGCATTACCATACTCGTTAGCGGCCACAATGACAACGTCGAACGGAGGAAGCTGGTCGACGTATACTGCGTTGCTAGCAACGAAGCTATCGCTCAGGTCGTTCGGATTGAAAACAGACGCTGGCTGGTTAATGTCCAGCACAGCATTGGTCGCAGAGTTGTAATCAATGGCGTTCAAAGAGTCAGGATTGGCGAAAAGCTCGTCCTTGTCCAGAATCACCTGAGCAGTGTTGAATGCGCTCTCCTTGTACAGCATGTGCTCGTCCATCATCAGAGTGATGATAGTACCAGCGATACCACGCTTGCCCCTGGAGAAGGACAGAGGGTCAACGCGACCCATTACGTAAGTCGGCGCCTTCTCACGCTGAATAGCATACGAGATGCCCTGCAGAGTGCCAAGAGGCTGACCGTTGACAACGGCCTTAATGTCACAGCCGCTGAAGGACGAATAGGTCCTAGAAAGATCTAAAGCTGAAGTATTGCCTGGAGATGTGGCCATTGTTTACTCCTTAGTCTGGGGAAATGGTCATAGTGACGACGATGGTTTCAATGCTGTACGGAGGCTTGATAGTAAGCGCCACGTTCAGATTTCCAGCCACGCGGTCAACAGCAGTGTAGCTGATTCTGCAAGCAGAACCCCTGCTGTAGCCGCGGTTTGTCATCTCCCTGCAGAACTGGTCAAGCTGAGCCTGGAAAGACATCAGCACTGCGTTAGTGAAGGACTGGCCCTGGTAAGGACGTCCAATCTCACGGATACCCTGCATGTGGAAGTTGACACAACGAATGGTGGAAAGACGAGTATAATCGGAAGAAGGATGCGCGGCGGTCTTGCAAACACCGAAGGTTCTACGGCCAGGAGTTCCTTCCTGGGGCTTCACAAAGACGATACGAGCATCAGCAAGCTCGGCCTGAATAGCTACCGGGATTAGGATGTTTCTAAAGTCCACAGTCTCAGGAAGCATACCATTCTCGCCGATGGCCTCCACGTTGGGAGCAAGGGAGAAAACCTTCGCCATGAAGTAACGCGAAGCAGGAGCCTTGTAACCGGTGCCGCCATTCCAACCACTGACGGTCGTACCCCAAGAGCAGTTAACAAAGATGTGCTTGCCAATATCAACTGGCTTCCTACGGGCATCGAGAGCTTCGTCAGCATCAGAGATACCATAAACGTACTTGCCGGCGTTAGGAAGACTTAGGCCCTTGGTAAGGATGAGGCCGCCATAAGCTAGACCATCGTTCGAACCAGGATCCGTCAGCAAGTGGTTACGGTAACCACGACCGGAGATAGCCTTACCGGAGATCAGCTTGTGACCCAGGACACCAGTGCCGTTGTCGCTTAGAGCGTCAACGAACTTCTCTACACCAGAGATGGTGTACTCGGGAGCACTGCCAAGGTACCTGCGGATAGCCGAAGCGCTGTAGTTGGTGGGCTCCTTGAAGTCGATGATGCCAAGGCAATCCTGCCAACGAACAGACGCTAGGTAGGCAGCAGAAGCAAGCTGGTGAGCAAAGTTAACCTCGCGCAGCTGGACATCGGTAGCAGCATCGAACTTGTCGGACACCACTTCGGGAACAGCATCGCCAGTCAGATCCTCATGCGTGAGGACATGGCCACCAGCTCCACCAGTCAGGTGAGTGCGGCTGAGCGCAGTCACGACAGTCGTACCGCTACCAGAAACAGAAGACTCTAGAAGGGTGTCTGCCGCGACACCATTAGCTAGCGTGAATGCAGCTAGAGCATCATTGATTGCGGCCACTACATCAGTAGCAGTCGAAGTACCAACCACACACTCTACGTAGACAAGAAGACCAAAATCAGTCTCGCTAACAGTAACGTCGATCGCAGCACCGTTCACTACTTGAAGCTCACAAGCGTTGCCGCCGATACCGTCCTTAAGGGCAGAAACAACAACTGCACCATGAGTGATAGAAGCATTATCAGGCTCAGCCAAAGTCGTAAAGTAATCGTTGGTGTCTGTAAAGTAAGTGTAGCACTCACCCTGATACACGTACTGCCATACATACCCAAGCTTGTCATTAGCTTCGCCAGCAACGGGCAAACCCTTCCAGAACGCGCCGTAGTCCAACTCGGTGTCAGCGACGTTAGCGTCATCGATATGTACACCAACGGGGATTAGACCAGCAGCGTCACGATAGGAAAGATTTAGGTAGGCAGTATTGAGCGCGGCATACTTCTCTACAAGAGAAGCAGAAGAGCCGTCATCACCAGCTACACCAGCAAGGACAGTGACACCATCAGCAAATGGATCCCCATCAGTAATCATATCTGCGACATTCACAGCAGTAGAGGGGGAATCAAAATCGTTAGCAGTAAGAGCCACGGAGAACTCTTCCAGGCCAACTACATCGAAACCACTATTGTCGGTAGTTAGTAGCTCGGAGCTATCGAACACCCACTCTTCCTCGACAGTGTCGTAAATAGCGAGGCGGTTCAAACCACCCGAGTTCTCTACGAACAGAGCGTAGCGAGAAAGAATGTCACCATCACGAAGAGAAGGAGTGATCGAGATCACTTCATCGCCGTTAGTGATAGTAATGAGACCAGCACGCCCGCCAGTACGCATGAGAGCAATGTTGTCTGCTCCACCGGCAACCAATTCATAGGCCGCCTGCATGAGCGTAGAGGTAACACCGAACTTGTTCTCAGCAAGAGACAAGTTGCTTACCTGGTAGATAGAGCCGGTCGGTCCCTCGGAAGCCGGTCCAAGAACCAGAATGCGGCTCTGAGTAGCAGTACGGGTAGCACCAAAGCTTTCCGTGTAAGCTGCCACAACTCCGCCGAGTGAATCAAAAGTTGACATATTAAGACTCCTTATTCGTTAACATTATTGTAGATTCCGCCAGTAGCGAAGATGTTCTTAATCTCAGGTTCGATATCAATCTGAACTTCTGTCAAACGAACAAAGAACCTCAAGCATCGTTCATATACTGGCTGCCCTGCTGTAGTACGATAATTATCTGCACTTCTATACTCAAAGTAGAAACGCTCTACACCCGCTACCTTGAAGACCCAAGCGTAGTTGACGAACAATCGCTCAAGCCATAAGGCTCTCTCACTTGCCACACTGGCAATTCTAGAATAGCAAGTGAATTCCACTACATGGTCAATGGGACGGGTTTTAATTGAAAGAACTTTGTTCGGGAAATGTGGCGATCTAACTTCTCTGTGGAACATGCTTTCTCTTTGAGGTCTGCCTGTTCCGTTAGAGTCCATTTTCCCTGGTTCGCGTCTTACTAGCTTATGTGTGATCACTTCACCATCGAAATGAGCGAAGTCAGTATCTACGTAATCGCCAACCATCTTTACGTATTTACTTGAGTCGTTTGAGCTTAGGCTTTGTCCGAACTCAATCAACTCTTCTGCTACTTCAAAGAACTTCTCTAGACTGCATACCCCTTGTGGAGCGTAGTCTTTAGGATCAAATCCTTTTGGGCCGTTAAGGAAGACAGCGTTCTCGAGTGAGTTGACGCTCTTCCCTCCATCTACCAATGTTCCAATTACTACATCTCCTGCTAGGAGTGCAGCTTTTAGATTGGTTAGGGTTTTGGCTACTTCACTCATTTGGGTTTGTATTCCTTATTGCATCTTCGGCTCTACAGTAGACAGCGTAGTATTCTAGTCTGCCATTGTCTGAGCGCATCTCAGCAATCGTTTGAGGCTTATGTACCTCTTTTCTAATGAAAGAATTCTTGGTGGATGATAACTGAACTTTTCCTTCTTCATCAAGACGAACCTCTACAATTTTGTCCCCATACTTGATTCCAACATCATATCTGAGGAAGAAGAGCTTGTAGTTTCCTTTGATGTTACCAGATGGCATCCGGACATATGTGTCAGACTTCCCACCCTCGGATGAAGTGTACATTGCGTAGCCAATGTGCCATTCTTCATCCCAAAGAAATCCTTCTCCCTGACAATATACACAATCTCTTTTCCCTTGTCTGTGCGGATCGTTAACTGAGCACGTACAAAATACAGGTTCTCCGTTTTCTTGTCGGCGCATCCTACGAAGAATCATTGGATGCCCGTGACGAATCTTTTCTCCAATACCAAGAATGAGTTTATCGAACTCTTCTCTTAGATCGATTTCTCCAGTGAATGTTTTGGGATCGATTGTTTTAGCGCCAGCCTTCTTAGGTAGGAGCGAAGGATGCTTCATCTCCTTCTCCTAGGGGCAAACGGATACTCGTAAAGCCCATTATAGTTTAGGCGCTCTCTCATTCGTTCTCGTCCGTACTGATCGTAGGATGTGCCTCTCCCATTGACTGTTGGTAGCCCGTAGGGATCAAATGCTGGGTTCTCCCACAACCGTCCAATCGCAATCCTGTCTGGAGATTCTTCGCCGGGCTTTGCTGTAACAGGCCCCAACCCTTCACCAGGTACGATATTGCCACCTGCGTTAACCACTCTCCACCACTCGCGCCTCTGGCTTCTGAGCCATTCCAAAGTATCCTTATCGACAGCAGCAGTAGTAAGCCCCCGCTTATCAATAACCAAATCCCCCAAAGCTTTCTTGCCAAGGCCGACAGTTTCAAGAGCATTGAGTAGGCCTCCTCCTGGCATTACGGCCAAGCGCAGGGCTGTATCATAGATACAGAATTTGGTTCTTGCCATTGAGAAATGAGCGTCTTTATAAGCATTGCCTTTGCTGATGAAGTCACATTCTTTAGATGACCAGTGAAGCATTAGAGCGATTGTGTCGTCGGGAAAGGATTCGACCCATCGCCCAAGCTCCAACCTAACTAGATTGGGAGAACAATAAAGCGGAGAGTAGTTCGTAGTGAAGTATAGCTGCACATCTTCTTGAAGTACGTGCTCTGTAACAAGAGCCGTGATCTCTTTAGCTAGTTCAACAACGATCATCGTATTGTTGCCAATGTTTTGATTGTCAGCGTCTAGCCCAGCATTCACTTTGAACTGCAAAAGCTCGAATGTATGTACTGAGTCAACCGTACACACCCAAACATCAAACCAAGTACCTTCAGCTGTTCCAGAGGGTACTTCATATTCAAGTTTATAGTAGCCGGTAGAGATACGAGTGGCAGCGAATGAAGAAGCCGCGCCCGAATAATCTTCCTCGCTAACGGCCAACTCAACTTCTTCATACAGAGCTTCTGGATCATACAAGTAAACATCTGGAAGACCATCAGGATCTTTCAGAGCCCCAGCATCATCCGTAAAAACAGCATAAAGAGTAATGGTGTCTCCAGCAGAACCTCCGGTTTGTCTATTGTAGAACATCACACCTCCTTAGAATTTGAGGATGAGCATATTACCATCCACTTCATATTCGTACCTTAACTGTTTAGGTTCGTATGTATTTTGGTAGTGCCCGTCTACGTGAGCCTTCCAGAGCTTCACTGTTTCTTCAGTGATTGTTTCTGGATCGATGTCTTCAGAGAAGTAAATCTTGATAATCCTTAGCCCGTTACGCACGTTGTAAGACGTATGCTCGGGATCCATTTCTAAGACCTCCAGGTAGGTTGCCTCTGTCTCTAGGATCGTTTCTGGGACCGTAGAAGCGGGCACAGAGGGTTCCGTGGGTGCGGTGGTCCAACTCCCATCGTTAGTTGTGAAGCCGATAGAGAAGGAACCGGCCATTCTCTCCTTCTCATGGACGAAGAAAGTATACTCGTCATCTTCTACAAAGGAGGAGCCGCCAAACCTAACTTGGATCCCATCTACTAAATTCCTATATCTACGGGCAGTCATATTACCTGTACGAGCAGTACCAACTCCCCTAGACTCATACCACCACTTGTAAGTAGCTGTGCCTGGGTTACCATCTGTAGTCATCTTGATATGTAGAGTATCACTCCCTGTACCACTCCAAGTACCAGCTACATGGACTCTGCCATCTGTAGAGGCATTACTTGGATTTGGAACCACATCGTAAAGTGTGCGCGCCGACACACCAACTAGCCCAGTAGACTCAGTATCCCCATTAATATACAGGGTATAAACCATCTCCGGAGCCAAGGCACCACCTTCAGGTACGATACTGACCAACGAACCAAGCCGAGCAATATCTTCCCCAGCTCTATCAACTACAGAAGTATCTACAGGAGTGCGAGTCGCATCTTCAGTATCGTACATCTGGAATGTAAACTTCAGTGGCACAGTGCCACTGAATCCAGGAGACTTCATAAAGTACTTGCCATCGCCCAACACAGGAGCCGTTAGAGTAGATATGGCGGCGCCAACTACTCGATCGCGCACCTTACCAACCAAGATAACTGAAGACTTAAGACGCTCGGGATCTACCAAGTTAGAGAACGCAAGAACGATAGCCTCTCCTACCGGCACGTTGCTGTCTCCGTCTGATGGAAAATTGTAAAGTAGTTCAGGTACAGCCATTAGATCTTACCCCTCAAGTCAATACGAAGAACCTCGGTCTCTTCATCAATGACTTCTGAAATGCTAATTCCTTTAGCAATAGCCTTCTCTTGACGTTCAATCTGTTTCCCTTTTTCCACCAAGCGCATAATATAAGCAACCATCTCTTGATCGATTTTATCTTTGTCTTTGGCGTCAGAACTCATTGATATCTCCTGCAAATAGAAAAAGGGGGACGAATCCCCCTTAGTCTACAGTCTAGCTAGACTATCGTCTAGCTTAGACTACAGGAGTGGTGCTGGAGATCTCGCTAACCGAGACAGCCTCAGTGTGCACCGCACCATCCCAGTAGTTACGTACCGTGACAGCGTTCTTGATGACACCAACACCCAGACCCTCAACAGCCAGAGCAAAGCCGTAGCGCTCGCGCAGGCGGACGTTGATGATGTCGCGCTCGTAGTCGAACCACTCAGCCTTGGTCTCGCCCTCGTCCTCTAGCAGGAAGCCAACGTTGCCGCTGGAGACCAGGTAAATGTCAGAGAGACCAGTGGTGGAGTCGTAAGGAACCTCGGGGCAAGGAACAATCCTCAAGCCCTTGGGACCATAACCGGGGAGCACGGGAGCAGAGTTAGCCGCCCAAGCGATCGAGTTGAAGTCGCCACTCGGATCAGCGCCGCTCGCAGCACCAATAGGAGTAACAAGACGACCACGAGCAGGACCCATAGCGCCCCAACCCCAGGGATCAAGAGGACCCGGGTTACCAGTTTTCTGACCGAAGTAAGAGCCACCAGTCCCGTTCAGGAACAGGTTGCGCATGACGGGATCATGCTCCCACATCATGTAGGTCATGGGGTGAACAAGAGCTACGTCATAGATATAGCCCTGCTCAGCGGAGTGACCGAGAGCCTTGAAGAGGTCGTCCATGACACAAGCGCCGTTCGCGGCCATATCCAACCCACGACCGCTTAGGACACCAAACAGCGAGGAGGTAGGATCAGCGTTGTCGAACAGAGGAACACCCAGGCTACGAAGGAACGCAATAGCCTTACGCTCCTTGTGGCGCTTGAGGGCCTGGCTCATCATGCGCAGGTTGATACCCATCAGGTCCCAAGTAGAGTAGCGAAGAGCTTCCTCGGTGAAGGAGGCCTCAATACCGGACTTGCCGATAACGGCAGTCTGCATACCGCCACCCAGAGTGAACATCGCCTTGGGGTAGGTACCGCGCTCACCGACATCCGCAGCGTGGAATGCACCACCCAGCGCACCAGCGAGAACCTGAGTCGTCATGCCCTTAGCAGCGACGCGGTTGAACATACCAGCAACCATCATCATCGGCTCTACGGGCTCACGCATCATGATCTCAATAGAAGAAGAGAGCAGAGGACGAATGTTAGAGCTGGAAACGGTGTCACGAAGGGTAGTGACTAGAGAGCCCCAATCAAGAGGAGTCTCCTCACCAGCCACGCGACCAGAGTTAGTAAAAGCATCGTATAGCTTCTTCGCATCTTCCTGGCTGTCCTCGTTAAAGGGCATGTCGCCAGCGTTGTCTCGAAGCTTAAGGTTGAAAGCCATGGTTAATCTCCTAAACTTTATTGATATTGATTAGAGGAAACGCAGGGTCAGGATGGCGTGGCGATCAGCAACGGTCGACTCAGCCTTCATGATACCATCGGAGAAGCCCTTGGTAGCGGTTCCTGGCATACGGGCGGTGGCGGGAATGGACTGGGTGCGGGGCTCAGTAGCACTCTTCACCTTGTCCATCAACGCGTAGGGCTCGTACTCAGCAAAGTTCAGGAAGCCGAAGTTCGCAACACCACTGAAGATATCGCTAGCAGAACCGGACTTAACGAAGTTGCCCTTCTTGTCGATACCGATACGTGCGCCGGGCTGGGCGACACCCTCGAAGTAAACGTAACGCTGGGAACTAGCAGCAGTACCCAAGGCGTAAACGTAGAAGCTCACGTTGAACACAGTGCTGTCGGCCACAAGAGTGTCCCAGACATCGGAGTGAATGAAGAGCACGCCCTGCTCAAAGTCGATGTAGTAGTCGCCCTCAGAGCGGATAGCTGCAGGAGAGGTCTTTGCCTTCACAAGCACAGAGGCGTCATCACAAGAGAACGTGGTCCGCTCCGTAACGTGAGCCACTTCACCTTGAGATAGCTTCAGACCAACAACGGGTTTGGAAGCAGTGACGCCCATAAGGGAGTAACGGGTTAGCGAGGCGAGAGCCGTAGCATTCCAGACCTCGCCAGCAGCCATTACAACACCGGCAGCGGCAGCAGAGCTGGTGACGGTGGTAGCGCCAGAGTCAGCATCGAACTCATCAGTGACAAGCGAGGCACCAATCCGGTGAGGAAGGTCGAGCATCATCTCAGTGATGAACTGAACGTTGGACTGCTTCAGGTAGTTGGTGAAAGCCTGATCGCCGTTTTCAGCCTTGCCGCCATACTTGAAGTAATCATAGGGGGCCAGACCGACAGGCAAAGACACGAAAGCAGCGAAGACAGCCTTGCAAGTAGCGAGGTTGCTAACTGCAGCCAAGCTAGAGGGGACCAAACCACGCTCTCTCAGAGCCTTCGCAACCACTTCGGCGGTGTAGCTTACTGCCGCAGCAACAGGAAGACCGGTAACTAGATCCTGTACCTTCCAGGTCACGTCAGTGGCCGTGTAGGTAAGGCAAGTCTCGCTCGTGGCAGCAACAGTGCTGACGAAGTAGTAGAACGAGGAAGGAATCAGGTTACCCTGGCTGTCAAAGGAAACAGGCTTGCCCTTGGAGATAACAAAGGCGTCCGAACCCGCATCACGATTGGTGTCAACCCACACAACGGGCAGCCACTTGGCAGGAATGTAAGTACCCTGGGGCAGGATAACGTTCTCATTCCGGAAGTTCTCAGGGGTGATATCTCCAAAGAAGTCATCCCTACGTAGAAAGTCACTCATTTTGTTTACTCCTTAAATCTTAGATGTAAAGACTGGGGTCAAAGTTTGTCGGCACATATCCAGCAGCCTTGATGCTTAGAAGGTAAGAGCCTGCAGCTCGACCTCCTTTAGTCTTCAAGATATTCTGGTACTTCCCAACATAGTATTCAAAGCGCGAATCCTTGAGGGTCGTTTTACCAGCATCGCTTGTGTTCAAGCCAGGGGTACCGCTCTCACTAGGATTTTCAACAGTTTCTTGTTCTTTAACATTCTCGGTAGAAGTGTCTTTTGCGTCAAGTCCTTCCGCATCAGAAACCGAGTTTTTTTCCTCTTTTGTATCTTCCACTTCTTTCTTGGAGTCAGAAAGCAAACGTGCATAATCTTGCTTGATTGCTTCTAGCTGATCCTTCAAAGACTGGATCTCTGCCTTAAGGGCCTCATCCGATACAACCTTGGTAAAATACTCTTCGGCCTTGGCTAGAGAATCACTCAGAGCCTCACGTTCAACCTTACAGTCAAACAAATCGAGCATCTCCTTGACTCCCTCAAGGTCCTCTACACAATAGACCATGAGCTCTTCAGAGTCTGCTACCAAAGCAAAGCCCGTAGAAGTAGCATCCTTGGTGGTCTTGAATCTCTTTTGGTATGCCGTGTCAAGCTTGCTAAACGAAGGCTTGGCAGCCTCCTGCGCAGTCTCAACGGGCTTAGCCATACGGGCAGCTACTTTCTCTACAATAGAGTTGAGCGCCTCTTCGCTAATGTCCATGATTTCATCTCCTGGTAGTTCGTTATAGGTAGCTTCGTAAGAAATATCTTCCAAGTCAAAGAAATTCACTTCTTCGACTTCTCCGTTCTCACTATCTTCAAATGAAATGTTGAAAACAACAGAGGTGTCATTCCCAGGAGTATTTACTGTGGAGACTTCTTTTCCATAAAGATTCCCGCAGATCATTACAGGGATGTTACCTTTCTTGTCCTTCATACCATGTTTGTGTTGGCATTTCTGTCCCTGCATTCTGTCAGCGCCACACTCTCCACAAGCGTATGAGTCTGTATCTGAAGATTGCGAGAAGGTCAGGTAACGCTCATCTAGAATCTTTTCTGCAGCATTACGGTCCTTGATGTCTAGAGTGGCCACAAGGTCACCTAGCCCCGGCCAACTCCTGTCATTGAGAAGCCGATAACGGTTCATAATCTGCTGTACTTCTTTAGGAGTACCGTTGTTCACTACATGAACAAACTCTTTATACTCTTTGTCTGTAGTGAAGAACTTCTTTGCCGCTGGGTTCGCCTTCCATTCCACCGATCGGATTCTGCCAATAGGCTCCGAGTTCTCATTGTGGTTGATTAGGATTGGCTTTTTGTAGGGTTTAGTCCAAGAATCGATACCGCCAATATGGCCGCTAGGACGATAAATGCGCTTGTTAATCATCTTGGCTGAAGTAGATAGGACGATATCTACCGACAAACCCTTCTTACTTCCGCGGGCTTCATCAAATAGGAAATCTAGGATTTCCCCGGTATCCTTATCTGCTAGCTCAGGGAACCGAGCAGATACAACATCAATAAGGTTACTCTTCATCTTGAATCCTCCAAAGCATGCTATCTGCGATTGCTTGCAAGTCGTCATAAGTGTCTTTCATTAACTGGTACCTATTCCAAACCATATCTTTCCAAGCTTGGAATTCTGGCTTTTGAGTTAAATCATCACTTACGATTATACGTTGTTCGCTTGGGAATTCTACATCTCGTGTTGTTTTAGCTGCGGCTCTAGATCCATACTGGTTAGCAGGGCGAGTCTTATTGGCGTTAGTCTTGCTTTTCTTTGTGGCCGGTCTTCCTGACTTCGCTTTGGCGGCAGCAGTCTTAGCTTTGGCTGCTGTCTGAGCTGCCTGCTTCTGGATCTTTAGCTCTTCTTCACCACGCTTCTCTTCTTTCTTAACGGCCTGAGGGGTTAGATTAGACGCAGGAGCATTGGCCAAAGCCTCTCCAGCAGCAAAGGGAATCGTCGCGCTCTTAAGTAGAGCAGCTGGTTCACCAAACAGAGCATGATGCGTACGCTTCAAATCCTCTTCAGAGAATGGCCTATCGCCAAGAGCAATCTTAGCTTCTTCGACTGTCATAAGATTGGCTGCCCATTTCTGGATAATCTGGTTTTCATCAGCTCGACGCTCTTCCTTATCAATGACGCCAAACTTGATGCTAACTTTCTCTTCTTCCTCGAAGATGTCATATCCACCTTCAAGTAGGATTTCGTCGATCACGTAAGCGTTGAATTGGATAGCGTACTCGATAGCAAGCGCCTCGATATCTAGCAGCATGCCCTTAGAAAGAGTAGAGGCCGTAGACCTATTAGCAGAGTCTCCTTCTCCCATATCAAGTGCAGACGTACCTAGAGAGGCAAATGCGCGGCTTTTAAAATGATCGATATAGTAGTCAATCCGCAGAGACCTGCCTTCACTACCAATAGCCTGGATCTTGTGCCTATGGTCTGTAACCAACACACCTCCTGGAGGCATGTGCTTTACCTTATGGGCCACCTTAGAAGTCTCTTTAATACCATCAGGAGAGACACGCTCAGGCATCTCGTCAGTACCAACAGTATAGTGGAATACAGGGAAGAGGTTTGTTTCAATCAAATCCTGGATGTTTTCTTCGACACGACGCAAGATTTGGATATCATCAATAGCTGGAATTAGCTCAGGCGTACCTAGAAAGAAGCCGGGACTCCTATTCGTACAGAAATGCACAATGTCTTTAGCTGGAAAGATCTTTTCGTTGCCCGTAGGCATAAGCTGCTTTACTTCGATCAGCTCACCGTTTGGTTTGGCTCTGAACCTCAGAGTCTCAATTGGTAGAACATGATAACCAGCTACCGGTTGCATCTCTGCGCCACTAGGTAACTTTCTTGGTTTTGCTGAGCTTTTGTTCTCACTACGAGTTTTGACTACAATACAGTTGTTGTATCGCGCCAAGTCAAATAAATGAGAATAAACCATCATTGAAGTAGGGATGTTAGTGGCTCCAGCAATCTCACGCAGACGCATCTTAACGTAGTCTGCCTTTTCTGAATCCTTGGAGCTAATGGTAAAGCCGGCCACCATTAGCCTGTTTACCTTTTTGCGAATAGACCTAGAGAAATAGCCATCAGAATGTTGGGCTACTTGAATCTCTCTAAAGTCATACTCTGCACTGAAGAACTGTTCCTTTGCATACTTCTCTGTATATGAGAAAGGCTTAGGCTTAACACTACCGAGGACCTGAAAAGATTCCGCGTCAGAGAGATAGCCATCGTCTTCTCTACGGGCAGCAAAGTTTCTAATTGCTAGGGCTACAGAAGGTTTCATGTTCTATTCTCCGTTAGTTCGGAAATCCATTTGCTAAGCATAACAGACTCTTGTGGATCTCGACTACTAATGCATGCCGATAGGGGAAGTGTATGGCCGCTTACGGTCACTGTGCCTTCCTTGGCGCTGGAAGTCGGATCAACAAAACGCTTTAGAGCGTCTTCAAGCTTATCTGGGTGCTCTTCTACGAACTGACACCAATCCGTAACGTCTTTGTTCTCTTTAATCAAGTTGATAATCATAATTACCAATCTGATGATGCTGAGGATCAAAAGCATAAAGCCGTACGCTTCTAGCTGCACACTCAGCCCACCAGCCACCAATCCTTTGATGCTTGTTAGTGAAAGCAGAATCTCATTGAAGAAGTTACTTACGTTATCTTTCGCCTCAGCGATCGCCGATACAAACTTATTGAAGAACAAATCGTCCGTAGCTGGTTTCTCAATTGCTTCTTTCATAGTTCTAGCAGTAGTGAACTCCGCTCCAGACACAAATTGAGCCCATGGATTGATGTTCTTCACTCCATCTGGGAGCCCAGTCATTTTCTTCCCGTCGATTAGCTGATCAGATCTTACAAACTTCTTCTTTACGGGGTCCCAATATAGGCCCGTAAAGACAAGAGAAGCCTCGGCGTTAGGAATGATTTCGCCACCCTTAATCTCTTTTAGGCGGTCTAAGAATTCTTCCTTAGCGGCCTTCATGGTAGCGTAAGTATCCTTGGCTTGGTATTCCACTGTAGCCAAGGTCATAAAGATTCCTTCCAAGCAGTCAAGGGGGTTTAGCACGACACCCGCGATTTGCTGGATCAAACTAGAAAGTGCATCCACAATAAAGTTGATAATTGGTCCTAATAGCACTGTCCAATCTAACTTTGCCGACAGAGCAAACGTCAGATACTTTGTGAATAGCATCTTAAGGGCCATTAGCAAAGCAATCCAATCAGCAGGGCACACTAGACTAAACCAGTTCATCCAACGACAAAAGTTACGTAGGAAGTTAACTGGGTTAGTTAGATCTTCGAGTTTCTCCAAAATATTGTTGATATCGTTTAGTAGACTAAAGATCGGACCCAACAGATCTACTAATGGAATCTGCCAGTTGAATGTAATTCGCGTATTACAGTTCCAACATTCGGCCATATAGGCTTCGAACTTAGCTGCGTCTGCTGGTGACATGCCAAGTAGTTTACCGTAATCCGTTTCGAGGCTGAGAGAGCCACCACCAATCTCTAATGAGGGGGTTGGGAGGCCGCCATTGTCGCTAAGAACTAGGCCTTCGTTCTCTCCAGGTACGTAATCGATTGTTAGTCCAGCTTCCGTCGTAACGTCTTGTGAGCCCGTAGGAGAGGGAACGCTACTCTTGGAGCTGTATCCAGGAGGCGTGCCAATCTTCTTCATACGATTGAGAGACTCGTCTGCTCCCTGCAGAATAGTTTTAAAGCCCTCAATAGGGCCTTGCATAGACATGATGATGCCTTCCCTTGTTTCTGACTCAAGGGCCGCTGTCTCAAACGCATCAATCAACAACACAATGTTGTTGTATGTCTCTTGATCATATAGGTCTGCAGTAATCATTAGTCGTCGTCCATTTTGATTAGGTCTTCGCGGATCATCTTTCCGCCCTGCCCACGTTCTACAAGGTCAGCGTACGTGTGAGCCAGAGCTCTAGCTTCTCCATCATAACGAAAATCTGTAATTGGTGCAGAGACGCCCAATTCCTGAGCAAAACTTCTTAGGATTGCTTCCAAATCAGCTCGAGTAACAAAATCCCTCCCAATCTTAGGGAACAGGATCTTGTAACCTTCTTCTCTGTACTTGTTAGCAGAAAAACCATCCTCGTTACGGGCAGCCTTACTTAGAAAGCTCATGTATTCCCCCAATCGCCTTTCACATACTCTTCAGTACTCTCTTTATCTAGCTTAGCTTTTAATGCTTTTAGCTCTTTGTACATCTGATACGTGATAGCGTCTTTGGCTTCACCATATAGTTGTCTTGTCGCTGTCCTGAGGTTTCTGCGTTTAGAGATATTTAGTTTGTAGCCGATCTTGTTTTGTTCAGATAGCTGTAGGTCTAGGCCGTTAGAGAAAGAATTGAGGCGCTCCATAGTCTGCCTTACTTGCATTTTGGCGTCGTCAATTAGCTTTGCTTGTTCGATTGATTCTTCCAAGGACAACGCTTTAATTGGCCCCGCTTTTTCAGTCGAAGCTTCTTCTAAACGCTTGTTGAGCTTTGCGGCGACATCTTCTCCGCTCGCCTTGTTCCCCCTAACGGCCTCATTCAAACTACCAAAATCAGGCTGCAAATCAGGAGGATTAAACCCTTTGAAGATCTTTTCAAACGACATCAGCTGCCTACCACTTTCTCTTGTGCGGAAAGAGTAAGTACATAGTTATTCCGATACTGAGCTGGAGTGCGACCAGGCACAAAAACCCTAAGCCAAACTGAAAGCAAAGTAGTAGTGTCTCCAGCATCTGTATCTCCTAAGGACCCAAGAACAACTGGCGCCATATTGGTTGCGGCGTCCCATTCTTTCTCAGTAGGTCTACGTGAACCAGGAATCAACTTAAACGACCAACCACTAGTCCCATACTCTCCAGTGACATCATAAGATCCTGAAGATGTAAGTTGAACTTGGATCTGTTGGTAGTAGTGGTTCGCGCTGTCATTCCTAACAAAGAATTGAACTTCAGAAGCATCTCCATAGTATCCATTATGGGCAGTCCACAAAGGATTGCTACTAGAGAGCTCATCAAAATTAGTATCGAAGAATTTAAGACTCATTATCCACCAAACCTATTGCCCCTAGTAGAGTTGAGGCCCTGAGCACGGTTTCTGTTTGTACCAAACATACCACCACCAAGCATAGCACCAGTAGCAAAGAGAGCAGCTCTAGCTTCGGCGCTTTCAATGCCACGAGCTGTTTGCACAGCCTTACCTGCAAACTCAGTACCAAAGTCGAAGTTCTTGCTTACAGCTTGTCCCCATTCAGCGACGCCACTAATCATTCCTCTACTAGCAACTCCGGATACCACAGCACCACCAGCAGCACCAAAAGTAGCTCCTTTAGCAAAGGTCCATACTCCACGGTTCTCTTCAGTAGAGCCAATCCAAGCGGTACCACCACCAACAAGAGCCCCACCAACTACAGCGTTAGCGGAACCAAAGCCCATAGCGGGAGTATAAGTATCTGGTACTGGATCTGACGGCCTTATCGGCATTGGAGCAGGCTTTTTTGTAGAGTATTTGCCTTTTGAACGCACCAAGTCGAAATTGCTAACTGTTCCGCTTGCTACTCTTCCTAGATAAGAGGTTTTTTGAGGTTTTGGCGCTCTCTTCCTTTTGTAATCTGTTTTAAACTCTCCAGGTGCATCCAGATAAGAATCGTCATAAGACTCTGGAGTCTCTTTAGGAGGAGTTTTACTGAGTGGGGCCGGACGATTTGCAGCTGGCTTTTTTTGAGCGTAGTTGCCTCTGAGGAGACTAACGTTTCTGTTTGCAACTTCTCCGCTTGCTACTCTTCCTAGATAAGAGGTTTTTTGAGGTTTTGGCGCTCTTTTTCTTTTGTAGTCTGTCCTAAATTCTCCAGGTGCATCTAAGTAAGAGTCGTCATACGAACCTGGCGTAGGACGATTAAGACGGCTCATTTCACTAGAATCCAAATATTTTGGTGTATCATAGCCAAGTTGTTTCATTGTTGGCGAGAACGGCGCATCTAAGTAGGAGTCATCGTATGGTTTTAGAACTTCTTGTGGTTCCATATCATAACGCATTCTCGTAGAAGGCACAAAATCTGGAGCAGGCCTAGGGACTGGCACCGCATTTGGTCCGCCAAGTTTTGGTGCGGCAGCATCGAACAGACCTGCCAATCCTGTCCATTTACCTTTCATTATCTCCTCCCTAGAGGCTTACCGCCCCTGCGTGGTACAGCGTAAATATCGTTATCATCATTAAATGAATCACTATCTGGATCGTAACCTTTTGGTAAATTCTTATAGTACTCAGCTACTGTTTTTGGTGCGTTGTTTCTACGAGAAATACCTTGTTTCTTACTACCTTCATAGTCCAATTCATTCAACAGTGTACCATTGCCACCATAGATATTCAGGCCCGTAATAGAGACGCCTGCCTTCGCTACGTCTCTAATGAATTCTGCAGTACCGCTTAGGTCAGATTCGTTTTCCTTTCCTCTTTTCTCCAGTGTCTTGTCATCCACTACAGAGACGTTGCCATCTCCATACATGTTTGGTGAGTACTCCGATAGCTCAATGAACAACCCTCCAAGGGCCAACATCCAAGCATCTAGTCTATGGTCTCCGACCGTAGCGTTTTCGGGCCCGTAGATAGGACGATTGGTTTGTGGGTTACGCCTTACGATGATGTAGTTTCCAAGTTCGTTTTTTAGTTGCTCATCATCTTTAGGGAATACAAACTTTTCATCTTCAAAGATACGCATTGCGTTTTCTACAAGGAAGTCTTTCGCGGTCTTTTGGATTTCGCGGCCGTCTACTGGCGACCTCAGAGTTACCTTCGAAGAGAAGTTGAACGACTTGATGATGTCTACGATTCGAGCTGCGGACTTTTCTCTTTCTGTTTTCTTTTCTTTTTCTCTCATAGCGAGAGAGTAAACTTGCAAGTCCTCAATAATTGTGTGGCCGTACCCGTCGTCTGCATAGATATAGTCCAGGTTCCACTTATGAGTGAGGCGAATTACTTCTTCTTTCCACTTAATAGAAGAGAATTCTGACTGGGAGATGTTGATTGCTTCGAGTCCAATCCACCTATGCCCGTCTGCATCATAGCCAGCCACATAGAACTCAGTACCCGCATTCTTGTTCCAGTCAATGCCCATACACTTGATGAGCTTCTCGGGTCGCGCCACCCCTAATTTAGTACGCAAAGTATGATTACTAATGGTTTCATAATACGTGTACTCTCTAAGGGCACTCATAATCCAAGAAGGACGGAATACAGAAGAGCCACCATCAATAAACTCAGCCATAAACTCAGACATGATAGAGTCTTTGCTCTTGCCCTTGGTAAGAAGGTCTTTAGTTTCGTCCCACTGAGGTAGGACTGTAGTTGGGATGTGATCTTCTTTGAATGAGGCGTCTTGCATGCACCATTTATAGAAGGCGGCGCGCTTACCAATAGGAGTAGAAGTAGCAATGATTCGAGTGTTCTTACGAGTAGCCATAATAGGAATAATGGCATCATCAAGAATCTTCTCTGGAATCATATCCATTTCGTCTAGATAGATGATGTCGGCAGACTGTCCACGCATGGTACCACCAGAAGAGCCGTCTTGCTTGACACCAACGCCTGAAACGAATCCTTTGATCACGCCACCATTCTTGAACTCCATACGCAAAGGAGGAGTTTTAGCATACAAGGAGCCACTGGCTCCTGTAGTGACTTGGGCAGCTAGCTCGGGACAACGAAGAAGCAAATCTTCCATTTCCTGAAAGATCGCGTTAATCTGAGCTTGGTAAGGAGTAACGATCATGATCTGAGGGCCGGCGTAAACATTCTGCCCGTTTGATTTACCCTTAGGAATCTTTACAGTCTCAACAGCATGTAGCAACTTAAGAGCAATGGCAAACGTTTTCCCTGAACGCCGTCCTTCTCTAAGGGCAATTCTTCTCGAAGTACAGCGAATCTGCTCCTTCTGATAGGGTCTAAGGTACCACTCGTTATCAGTATCCTTAGTAGAATCATCAAAACCAAACATAAGCTCACACCAAGCAACAGGATCTTGTGTGGCCCGTAGTACTAAAGTGGCGCGCTCACGAGAAATGCCATCTTTGATCATCATCTGATCTACAATTTCAGCAGATCCAGGAGGCAGAGAGTTCTTGATCCCACTGCAAGGAATATTGTTCTCACCATACTTAATGTGTTGGCGCGCAATACAAGCAACACAGGTACGATGCCATTCAGGATTGATATCGAACTTCTTCCTAAGCCAAATGATTTCCGCTTCTGTTAGCTTAACGTAAGGGTCCTGATATTTAACCTTGTATTCATTCTCTGTGTAGAGCCTGTTTCTGATCCAATCTAACGTAATCTGCTCAGCCATTGATGATATTCCTGTTGATAGGCACTAGGTATTCTTTTGCCTCAAACAATTGGTGGAGTTCTGTTTCGTAAACACTCCAAACTAGAGTGTTGCTCTCAATTTCGTAGGTCATGACTTTCCCTACAATAATTGGTGACATGATATGTCTTTCCAAAACAAGATTTACGTGGTCGCTGTCGCCCAAATCATAGATCTCAATTCTGAAGTCATCAAATGTTGCAGTCCAGGCGTTCTTGTAAGACTTAACTACTGGCTTCTTCTCCAAGAACTGCGTCGATGCCATGATAAAAGGCGCAATTTCTTCATACAGCATTCCAGCAGTAAATAGAATTAACGTCTTTTTTTGAGACAGAGAGTTAGAGATATCATTCCAAATAGTCATCTTGCTGGAGAAAGTAAGCATCATGTGTAGGGTCACATCCTATAGCTAGAGTGGTAGTTCTTGGATGGGTAGTGCATGAAGTTAGCCTCCCTTCCAAGGGCCGATCTGGCATTCATGTGAGATCTCTGAATAGCCTGAACAGCACGGGAGCGCATAGTAGTGGCCCCTTCAGTCATAAAGGCTGCCAAAGAACCATCTGTTTGTATAGACTTACGCATCTTCTGGTGAGAATTTGCCATTCGAATCACTTCAGAAGCCCCACGTCCAATTGTACTAATAGCGGCACCACCCATCATTGCAGTGCCTGCAGCAGCGAACATAAGAGGGTGGCGCGCAATATTTCTCAAAGGGGCACCACCAACCATACCACCCATCAAGGTACCAATGGTCTCAAACCCAGGAATACCTGAAGCACCACCTAGAGCTGCACCAATTGAAGCACCGATACCTGCGCCAATACCTCGCCCTGCCATTCTAAGACCACCAGTATTCACCATACGCTGAACGATACCGGATCCAGCTTCACCATGTGTTCGTAGAGCGGCGCCCCTAACACCACTCCACATACCTGCATTAAGGGCCAAGTCATAAATGGCAGCATCCTTAGCACCTTGAATACCATTCTCTGAATACCCAGAAGCAATAAAGTACATAGAAGAAGCAATACCGATACCTGGTCCAAGAAAAGAAGCTTTCCCTTTATGGCTGAGCTTAGTCATGGTCCTAAGATCAGGATAACCGCTCATCAACGCACCACCAAGGGCACCACCTACTCCCATAGCAGAAGCAGAGTAATCGTCCCCAGTAAGCACAGAGAGACCAATTGAAGCAGCTACGCCAGCAGCACCACCAGCTAATGCTTTGGAGATAGCCCTCTGAGGGTTAATCTTTACGCTTGTGCGTAGCTTACCAAACTCAAAGAAGTCTTCGCCGTTCGCACCACGACCAGAAGCCTCGAAGCCAAAGACTCCAAACATACCCTTATTCAAAGAACCTGAGAATGAATTTAGGCTCATAATTACATCCTATGGTGGTTGATCGGAGAATCTCCGAATTTGGAGTTAATATGTCGCTGCATGGCGGCCATTCTTTCCTTTTGCTCACGTTTCCGAGCTTTATCAGCACCGTAAATCTTATATGCTTCAAGAGAACGTTTTGAATAGACAGAGTTAGTCGTACCTAACGAGTCAACGGCCAGATAACTATTCAATTCGTTAAGGTTGCTAGCAGAGTTCTTGTTGGCATTAGTACCAGTACCCTTTGTCTGAACAAAGTTCGTGTTGTCCTGCATTAGGTTACCAATGTACGTCCTGTAGTTTGCAGCAGTGTTACCTTCCATTCTATAGGGCTTTACATTGTCACCGAATTTGTCCCACTTCTGTCCAATGTGTCGCGCAGTCTCTTCTGCCACACTGGCAGACATACCTCCTGACTGAGCTTGCTCCATAACAGAGATCAACTTCATAGTTTGATAGTTTTCAGCCATCTTGCTAGGCCGAGCAAACGTGTTAAAGGTGATCTGAGTACCAGCAGATTCAGAGAAAGCTCTATAGGTCTGAGCCCAAGGCGTAGCCCAAAGACCGCGGCGAGCTTCTACTGCCTTTTGTTCTGCATGTCTAAGGGCATCCCAGTCAGCATGAGCATCCATGTAGCTACCGTAGGGTAGGTGGGCAGCTAAACCACGCTCTACAGCTTGCTGGTTTACGTTACGGCCGTCTGCAAACACAGTACCGACAGCACGTCCGTACGTGGCATCCTTCGGGTCATAAGCGATTTTAAGCTTCCCTGACGACATTAGCTGTTTCATGCCTGCAATAGCTTCTGTAGCTCCAGGCTGTGGAGTGTGCCATGACTTGTCGAACATGCCGTGGGAGATTTCTGTTGAGTCGATACCTTCAAGACGGAAGGTATGCGACCCTCCTAGTCCGAAAAACCTCTGTACCCCACCAAAAAAGCCCCTTTTCTTCAGCATTACGGTGTCGACGTCTTCAACTTCCATTTCCCAGTTGGAGTCTACGTCGATTACCCTCATATTCTCTGTATTTCTTAGATTTCCTAGTTCTCCCTCACCGGCAGCCCTACCTTGCAAGGCAGTTGACTTCTTAAAGGGGCTGCGAAATGGCCAGAACAACCCCGAGCTAGTGTCGTGATGGACTGCGTTGTACTTCATTCTGTTGTACTTTTCGCGTTCTTCAAGCAAATCTTGATGCACTAGAACATCAAAAGACGTAGCTGGACCACGGTACGGAGAACCGAAGTCGGTATTCATGCTACGTGTGGCCTTTGCCATACCTGTTTCAGCAAAACCATCGGATTGCTTTCTTAATAGTTCGTATTCTTTGTAGTCCATCGTTAGGACAGAGCGGCTGTTGTCGTAGTCTTCTACGCGACTTTCTTGGGACATTGAGTGTCCGATTAGTCCTAGGGCACCAACAGCCACCGCGGCCATACCAGCGCGAGGCACGTTATTGATGATTGTAGTGCCTACTTTGGAAGCTCTGCCTGCGGCATTACCTACGAAGTTACCTAATCCCATAGGAGCCCATCTGGAGCTCAGCCTTCCAGCAAGTCTCCTACCATCGTAGTTCAGCATCCTACGGGCATTTGCACTGAAGTAGCTATCTAGAGCAGTGCCAGTTTCTTCTTCTACGTGTACGTTTGCTAACTCTTTCCTAGACTGGAAAGGTAGTCCTTCTCTATTTCTTCTTTCAGTTTCGCTTTGGATAAAATTCTGCATTTTATCCCATTCTTTTCGCTGGTCTAAGCCGTACTGTGAGAAGTCGTTTCTTTTGATTACTTCCTCGTAGTAATCCTCTTCTGTGGTACTAAATTTCTGAGCGAAGTCAGCTCTAAAAACGTCTCTTGGCTTCCCAGAAGGAGTCGCCTGTCTCATTGCGATTACTCTGTCGATGCCATCAGTATGGGTAGCATACTTTTTGGTCTCGATGTCGCCGATTCCTCTCTCGTACTGCTGCAACAAGTGTCGTCTTCTCAAGACATGTACGGAGTCGTTGTACATTTCAAAGTACTTCAGAACTCCAGCGAGAGGACCTTGTCCCTTTCTTGCTTCCTCAATCGCCAATCTTCCTTCTTCTTTCCCTCCTTCTAGCAGATCGAAAGCCCTTAGGCTTTCGATCTTTCTTTGTAGAACGTATGCTTCGCTCTTCGCTGCGTCTTCTGCCGCTCTGTGGGCTTCTGATCCAAGCAAGCCTTGCTCTGCTTTCTTTCCTGTTTCAAAGGCTGCCCTTAAGAGACGCTCTTGGTAGTCGATACCTACACCAGCCATCTGCTTAGTGTTTACATCGATTAGTCCGTACGTCTTACCGTAAGAAAGAAGTGCGCGCGTTAAATCCTGAACGTCTCTGACTGCTACTTCTCCTGCTTTTGGAGTGAATTCTTTATATGCTTTCCACACGCCAATCCAGTTGCCGGTCATTTGAGCGCTGGTTCTTGCTTTGCTTACTTCACTTCCCGTTACGTAGAATGGTTCAGGGAATGTTGAGCGTGTTTCGAACACGCTCTTCCATTGGTCCACAGAAGCCTTATTGGATTGGGCCATTGCTCCGAGTGTCGCGCCAAATTGCTTAGCTTCGAATACTGCGTTAGCGATCCAGACAGTGCTTCCTTTTGTAGGGTCTTGGGCTCTTGTAATAGCTTGTCTTAGTGGCCCTTGCATCCCCATGATGTCTTCCATAGGGATATTCGCGCCGCCCAGCTCATATTTGATGCCAGCAGCCCTGAACTCTGCTTCTCTAAGGGCGATCTCTCCTGCTGTAGGATAGTTCCCTAGCAGATGTGGATGGGCGTTCTTTTCTTTAAGCTGCTTCCACAGGAAGGTGTTCGTTGTTTCTAGCGCTTTTAAGATTTCATCAGCGTTCGTTAGTCTAGCTGCGTCGAGCTTGTACTCTCTGACAAGCATAGAGACCAGTGCGTCTTTCCATGTGAGGAAGTTCTTTGCGGTATATCTACTACCGCGGAAGGACCTCATATTCGCTTCGTCTTGGAAAGCGCCTGTTTCGATGTTTACTTCTTGGGGTCGCGGCAAAAACTCAGTAACTTTGTTTTCAGCAAAGTTATAGTACGCAATTTCAGTGAATCCCGAGCCAGCCTCTCTTGAGAGAGTCTCAGTATCGAGCACGCCTGAGTTAATCAGGTATTGCCTTGTCCAATCGTCCATGTAGTTACCTCAAAAATATAAGGCCCTTACGGGCCTTATACATTAAACTAGTTGGTTAGTCATCGTCGATTGGAATGGCTTCTCTTACTTTCTCTTTACTATCTAGCACAATTGTCTCTTTTGCTCCTTTCTCTAGCAGTTTGCGGATCATTTCTAGTTCTGTCTTCAGAGTAGAGCCGTTAGAAGTGTCACCTAGTTTGCTAGCAACATCATGTTTAGCTTTACGAGTCTCCATCAAACTCTCTAGTAGTTTAATGCGCCTCGATTCTTGAGTGTTCATAAGAGCGATTACAGGATGTAGCTGTGTGGTTTTCTTTAGAATCACACCATGCTCTCCCTGAATCTCTTCCAAATCTTGCTTCAAGAAGTTGCGGCCATCTCCATCATTGTCCCCATTAGCAAGAACTAGCATAGCTCTTTGCTTGTACAGGTCAATAACAGCCAATTCGTTAACAATCGCCATTTCGATAGGATTGCTTGGATCTACTTGTAGGTGAAGCAGGTAATCTACAGTTTTCTGCTGTAAGAAAGTCATTTCGAAGACGCAAGGCCGGTAGAGAGGATAATCCTCGTCGTTGCCAGGTAATGGGCGCCCACTTTCGTCACGTTCAGGGATTGGACAAGAGTTAAAAAATGGACATTTCGTAGGTCCAGCACAAGAAATTGGCGCGACCGTGTGCATACCATGCTTACGTCTAAGTAGCGAGTTCTCAATTCTTGTTCTTTTAGCTGGGTCTAAGTTATCCAAGTAATTTTCGTAGTTATCATCTCCGTAAGACAAAGCATTAATGGCGTCTTCTTGACGCCTAGCTAAATCAGTCTCTCCGGGAAGAGAGATAAGTTTACGCCTGCTCCCCATTCGGGATCTCCTTAACGTCACGAACTACGAAATGAGAAGTCCATTCATCCCGCGGCTCCTCAATTTCCTCTGCAACAGGGACAGGTTCCTCAGAAGTCATATCAATAGCAAAGGCAGTAATCGGCGCAACCGTCAATTTCTCCTTTACGGGCACGGCTACAATCTTGTTTTCTTTGTTCCTAGTCATCAGTACCATTTGTACACCTCCATAACAACTTCACCAGTAATACCATCTACAATCTCAAAATACTCTTCCATTTCATACAGAACGTAGTTCTTGCTCCAATAAGTCACACTCACTCCTAATATCATTAAGTAGCTTCAACAAAGCATCCTTCTCATTCTCACTCTTAAACAATTCAAGAGACTTCTTAGCGTACCTACACTCAATACCAAGATCAGAATTCTTAACAAAGAAGAAGTACCTATAAGCATGGAATGATTCAAGTTTGCCAACAAGCTCTTTTAGAGCTTTGAGTTTACCACTAAACTTATAGAATTGCACAATTCCTCCAAACGCGGGGACTTTTGATGCTGTACTTATTGAATACCAAGTGGCCCTTAGAGATGTAAAGATGGCCGCCCCTATAGAGCAAAAAATGTGCTGAAAATTATATGAAAAAGGGGCTTGTTCCTGATTCTGGGGAAAATCGAGGGAAAAGGCTGGGAAATTGTTTTTGAAAGAGAATTAAAATTGCTTATTGGAAATTGAAAATATGGTAAGTTAGTACCTGGTATTGATAGGAAGCTATTTACTGCCCTGTGGACTTGCGAGCCCACCCGGGTAAAGTAAAATGCTTCTATTGAACACATCCTTGCGAAGGGGTGCGGCCAATCATTCTCTCTATGGGCAATACATGCCTTTTTTTCTATGGATCTAACCCATCCAGAATCCGAAAGGATGCAGCTATACATTCGTGTATGGCGGGCATATGAGGAAGTGATGGGTAGACCTTGGAGGACACATGTCCAACAACACCACCAGCCTCACCCTGATCCTGGCCACCCTCGTGGTGGCCAGCCTCATGGCGGCCCACCACCACTTCCGCGAGGAAGTGGCGGTGGCGGAGCGGATCGAGGCGGGCGCTCACGCGCGTGCCTCGGCCGTCCAGGCCCAGCATCGCGTGCTGGAGTGTGTGAAGATGCCGGCCCACTACCACTCTCGAGAGTGGTGCATCCTCTTCCGCACTCCAAACTAGGCCCACTGGCCCCCACTACCTACGGGTAGTGGGGGCCCTTCTTTTTACTATCTACTATAGTGTAGTACACATAGGTGTATTCAGTATGACATACGCCTTTTTTATTCTATGGATCTAACCCATCCGAAACCAAAAGGGCTTAACTGTACGCGGAGTACAGTGGGAGCATGAGGTAGATGGGTAGATTCACGGAGGATATCATGTCTAACGTTACCAGCGCCGTTGCAGCCGCCCTGCTCGTCATCCTCACCACCGCGACCTTGGTCGCGGTGGATGTTCGTCTCCGTAAGGAGATGAAAGAGGCTACACGGGTGGAGGCCGCGGCGGATGCGCGTGCGCGGGCCGTCCAGGCCCAGCACCGCATGCTGGAGTGCGTCCGTATGCCCCTGCACAGCGATGCGCGAGAGTGGTGCATTCTCTTCCGCACTCCAAACTAGGCACTAGGCCCCCTACCTACGGGTAGGGGGCCTTTCTTTTAATCACTACTATGGTACTAACGCCTATGTACATGGGGTACGTATGGTGTAGTACAGGCTAGTAGCACGAGGTGACGCATGTTCATGCGTATGGCCGTGCTCAGGCTCTCCAAGCGGGGCTTCGCAGCCCTGCTTGCCAGGCACCTGCCCAAGGGTGCCCGGGTGTCCCACTTGTGGGACACGGGTCGGCTATCGATGTGGAGGCTAGAAATGGCCTCTGCTCAGGTAGCCGTTGTCGAGGTCTGCCTCGACACCTGAGCGTTATCTCCCCCACCTACGGGAGAAGTAAAGATAGTAGGGATGGATCTGGGGGCTTCGGCCCCTTTTTCTTTTATGGCATCTAATGCATACATTCCGTATGTCACAGATGCTAAGGAGCTCGAATGAGCAGCAAGGTGGTTGATAGCGCTGGCCGAGAAATCGGCCAGCGTGAGGTTTTCCACTTCGTCGGCCGAAAGGCCGGCGAAGTGGTGGCGGAGCGGGTTGTCACGACCAATCGCGGCTGGGCTTTGGCCCGCCGCGACTTCAAGGCACAGCACAACCTCAAGGACGAGGAGGTGGAAACCCTCTGAACTCTTAGGCCCTGCTACCGAAAGGTAGTGGGGCCTTTCTTTTTCTTCTATGGAGGTGAGCATGGCTGATGAACAGCTAAAGCTCCCTCAGTTCAAGGAGCCGTTGGGGATTAAAGCCCCGGCTCCTGTGGAGTCTGGGTGGAAACCCCCGGCTCCACCAAAGCGGAAGAAGGCCAAGCAGGAGCCTCTCTTCCGCAAGGACTGAGGGCACAAGGTGCGCCCTAGTTTGACAGATGGTCTGTTGGACTAGGGCGCACCTCTTTTTTAATTCTCCATTTCATGTGTGCTTATGTGGATGAGGCCCCAACCATTGGAGGTTCAGTGGGCAAAGAGAACCGAAAGGCCAACAAGGCCGAAAAGCGGCTTGCTAAGGCCGCCAGGGTGAAAGTCCCTGAGACCACCACGGTCGAGTTGGAGACCCGCATCCAGCTCGACCGCCACCTGGAGGCTGATCGCCCAGGTGGCGACAAGGGAGCGGGGGAACTTACCCACCTCGAGTACCGGCTTGTTGGACGGCTCGGAGTGGCGGTCGACCGGGCCTCGGCTTTGGCCGAGGCATTGTATAGAGAGATCGTAAAGAACGCGCCGAGCCGGCTTGTGGGGCGTAAGCAGGGCGGAACTGCCCGCCTCACCCTCAGCTGCCCCGGTTGCGGGGCAGCTGTCCTCTGGTTCGCCGGAGGAAAGGTGATCTTCCGCACCTGGTTTCCGGCCGGGTGCGAAGAGGAGACTCTCCCGCTTCCGTGGGAGGTGGACCTTGGTTCTGTACTGAAGAACTTCATTTAGTACAGGGGGGCTTGCCCCCTTTTATTTCTATGGGCAATTAGGCCCGTAAGAGGAAGCGTCATGTTGATTGATGATCTGCTTGCCACCATCAAGCCGTCCTCCCAGGTCTCCGAAGAAGAAATCGAGCAGGATTGGTTCCTTGCGTTATTGAAGGTGGAAGTTTCGCTCAAGAAACACAAGCGACTTGTGGCTAAACCAAAGTTCGGCCTCCCCCCTCTGACTATGAGGGAGGAGCAGGACCTGCTCCTCCCTGGAGCGGTGTACAAACGTCGTTCGCTTTTCTAGAGTCCACCGTCTAACCTAAAGACGCTAAACAAAGGTAGGGACTCGGCTTCGGCCGAGCCCTTTTTCTTTCTTACGGGCCCATAGATACTAAATGACTCTATGGTATTACCCATGTTCCCCCAACACGAGTTAGCTAGCTTGACTAGACTGACTAATGAAAGTACATCCGTGTGCTGGGGGACCCGGCCCTTTTTATTTCTCTATTCTATGGAGCTAATCTTAGCTGTATGACTCAAAAGTCTGGGGTGTGACAATGGCGTCACATGTCCAGTGAGAGCAACAGCGCCCATGCGGAAAATGGGTAGAAGACAGCTCTATGGAGGACATCATGTCCAACAACACCAACAACCCCGTCGTCGCCCCCATCCCCGCCGCGCTGGCCCTCATCGCCGCCGCCAACCAGCGGCAGGCCGCGGCCAAGCGCCAGGAGGCCGAGAGCGCGCTGGCGAAGGTGACGGCCCTTTGGGGCCGGATGACCGTCAGCGAGATTCAAGAGGCCCTGAAGGTCAACCTGCGCATCATGAACAAGGAGGAGGGCGACGCGCTCAAAGCGATGGCCGATGAGGCCATCGCGACGCTTCAGATGGCTGATCAGGCCCTCAAGGAGCACCGCGACGCCATCCGGCTCTCCACGCCGGAGGGCGTGGAGGACACGATGGCCAGCATCATCTCGCAGCAGACCCTGGACAAGGGGGCGGCCGAGATCGCCAAGATCAACAAAGCCCGGGAGGCCGCCAATGCGGCCAAGAAGGCCAAGATCAACAAGGTGATCGCCGACTACGGCGACGCCCTGACCGACAACCAGCGTCGTGCGATGACCGCGTTCCTGAGCAGTCCGGATTGCAAGTGGACCTACCAGCCCACCAAAGAGGGGCGAGAGGCCCTGCTGCGCGCCGTCGCTCGGGCCGCCCGAGCTGTTCGGGAGCAGAGCAAGAAGTAGCCCCCTCGGGCTACTGGAAACCCAGTCCTGGTGACTGGTAGGACACACGCATTAGCGTGTGTCCTTTTTATTTCTTCCTTTCTTATTCTTTATTCTTCTTTTCTATGGGCACTTAACCCAACGTACTCTAAAGCCTGGTATCTTCGGATACCCGCTCAGAGACGTGCAAGCCACCAAGGAGGAAACTCTTGCGGTGGCAGGTATGGAGCACACGAAAGTGTCCTTGGTTGCCAGTGGGCGATTGAGAAAGGCTCCATAGTATCTCACTACACCTCGCAAGGGTCCTGTGAGATGGTTCTCTACTTAACGAGAACAAGTGGCCCTTAGTGTGAAGGAAAGATGGGTGGCGCCACCCATTGAGTACCGATCCTAAGGGCCACACCACCCCACCCTAGCTACAGGAGAGTAGCCATGTTCACGGAACAGATGTCTGTATGTGTTACTGGTCAAACCACACACGGACACTAAACTCCCGACAGACCAAGTGGATAACTGAGGTTATCCCGTCAAGGTACTTAGAAGCCTTGACACCAAACTCCTACACCAATCTCTGGGAGTATAATTAAGAGGTTGGCGCCTGCCAGAGCGTGTTATGGCCCCGGGGGAGCGATTCCCCAACTATTCGGGTAGAAATACCCGCTGGGAGGTTCTCATGAACCACATCCAGATGTCCTTTATTGCGGCGGAGTTCCCCGTCGCCCTGGAGGCCGCCGTTGAGGCGGCGGCCTCCCTCCCAGCCCCGAACCCGATGGAGGCGGCTTGGGTCGCGGCCTCCATCTCGCCTCTTGCCGAGGGTCGCGTCATTCGCGCCCCTCGGCGCCCCGTGGCCCGCACCGCGCGAGCGGTGCGGAAGTTCATCGCCCCCCGTATGGCCGCTGCCGCCGTCCTTGTGGCGGCGGTGTCTTTGCTGGGCCTAACGGCCCTGGTCCCTGCCACCTTCGCCGGCGTCCTGGGCCTCACCGCCCTGACGATCGGCACGCCCTCCTGGGTTGCCCTGGCCACTACCAAGTAGTGGCCCCCGGTTAGCGTTCCGGGCGTCAAAAACGCATGGTCATAGGTCGCCCCCTTAGGAGGGGCGACCTTTTTCTTTCTATGGTACTCATATCTATTGAAGCCAAAAGGAGGCAGTCATACAATTTAGTATGATGGGCTTATGAGGTATTAGGTATTGTACCTTGGAGGACACATGTTCACCGTCACCATTAGCGCGCCCGTCGCGCTCGCGCTCGCCGTGGCCCTCGCCGCCCACCTGGGCGGCATCCTGGCCGCCATCGCGATCCTCGGCTTCGTCGCGATGCAGTACCGCGCCAAGCGGGCCGAGGCCCAGATCGACCCCTACGAGGGGTACGAACCCAGCCAAGAGGAGCTCGAGGTGATGACCGAGCTCAACTGCCCGTGGGGCTGTGGAGAGTGCTATTACTGCAAACTAGGGAGGGAGCCCGACCAGGGCTGATCCTCTCCTCCTGCGCCTAGCTAGGGCGCGTGGTAAATACTAGCTAGGGGCCCTCAATGGGCCCCTTTTGTTTCTATGGGTTTCGTATCACAATCCAGTGGTATGATAAGTTTCAACTCTTCAATGTCCTTAGGAGGGACTATGAAGAATCACCTCGAGACGGCCGCCGCCGTCTTCGGGATGGGCGTGGTTATGCACGCCGTCCTGAAGACGGTGGTTCCCTTCTCTGGCTGGTTCTGGACCGCTCTGGTCCAGTTCAACAGCTAGGGAAGGGCCCAGTTTCCTGTCCGGGTTAACAAAACAAGAAAGAACTGGCTCGTGCTTCGGCGCGGGCCTTTTCTTTTCTACGGGCATGTAGAATCACCTACATTGTCTAACTCAACCTCTTATTCGTGGAGAATACCATGACTAAGCTTGAGACGGCGGCTGCCGTCGCCTTCACCGCCGTGTTTTTGCACGGGGGCCTGAAGGCGACGTTCCTCCCCTACTCGGGTTGGTTCTGGGCCATTGTGGTCCAAGCCAACTCGTAGTAGAGGCCCAGTTAGGCTTCTGGGTTAACAAAAAGCTGGGGCCTTCGGGCCCCCTTTTTATTCTATGGGCATTAGCTCTCTAGAAATCAAAAGGACACAACTGTGCATGTTCGCATAGTGGGTGTATGAGATATGAGAGATATTCCCTTGGGGGACACATGTCCAGCAACAGCAAGATTGTCATCATCGACAACCGCCTCGCCTGGAAGGGGTGCGGCAACGACTGCGGCGAGTGCCGCATCTGTCTGATGGAAGACGAAAGTATCAACGTTCTCTTCCAAGAAATATGGGAGATCAAAAAACTGCTCAGGAAGGAGCGCCGGCGGGCGGCCGCGGAGGTTGAGAAGATTCGTGTATGGAACCTCGGTGGGGCTTTGGACATTTCCCCCACTTCGACCCTCTTCATCCACTATGACGAGGTCGATGACTTCGACGACGTCCCGTTCTAGTCTCCCACGCCTAACCTTAAGGCGTAAAACTAAGGTAGGGACCCGGATAGCCGGGCCCTTTTTATTTCTATGGGCCCATAGATAGAGAAGCATAATAGTGTGCTTTGATACTTAGAGGTTCAATTGCTTTCAGAGGAGTATTATGAAAGCACAGAAGCCCACCGAAGAGGTGGTGGTTTACGGACAACCTATGTCCGTCAAACGGGTATCCAAGCCCGTTATGGCCGAGGCATTGAATGATGCCGCTAAGGCCATTGAGCGCCAGCGGGCGCAACTTGCTCGTAAGGAGCAAGAGCTCGCCGAGCGCGAGAAGCAGTTGGTTGAAGCCACTGCACAGGCCCTTGTGGCCAAAAACGAAGCCACCCAGCTCGCCCATGAGGTGACTGATTTGCGTGGCGGTCGCGATCGCTCAAACGAATTCGCGGCATTCCAAGGTCATCTTGCTGCCTATAAGAAGACCAACGAAGACCACCCCACTGTTGGGGAAATGGTCGATTTGGTCATCCAGTGGAAGCGGATGATCGAGCGGTTTGCTATCGTGGATTACGACTTCGTGGCCAAGCCATTGAAGTTCCGCGGACAACTGCTCAATATCACCTTCGCTCAAGGTGAAGGAACTAAGAAGCTCAGTTATGCTGGGTCTTCTAACCAGCCGGAACGCTGGGCGTTCTATCTCGGGTTGCTGGTGATGAACCGCACCCGGTGGAGCACTCTTCGAGTGCTGGTCGAGCCGCAGAATGGGAGAAAGTTCGTCTCCCATGTCGCGTGCACGTTAAGGTCCGGATCTGAGCCTGTGGTCGTCACGCAGGCTCCCCGCGACTTTGTTCTAGCTCTTCGGAGCTAGATAACTGGGGGCGAGTTTTCTCGCCCCCTTTTATTTCTTTTCTCTTTTATGGCAAGACCGGGCCCCCTTCGGGGGGTGTGTTCTTTGTCACGAGGAAATCCGCAATCCCGCGGGAAGTACTCACAACCTCTGTTCCATAAGGAGTTATATGGAACCAGAAGTTGCGACCGAGATGGTCGCTTCGGTGCCGAGTGCACCGCCTCGAGCGGCTTTGCCCGCTATTTTGCGGCTTGATACCAAGGCCGCCGCCTTCGTCAAGGCGAAGCTGCAGAAGGAGATCTGCAAAGCCCGTCCCGAGCTCAAGCGCGTGGACTGGGAAGAGTTCTCCCTGGAGCACATTCTGGACGGTCTCATTCCTGGGGTGAACCGGGAAAAGTTCCTTCCTTGGAAGGACGTCGTCCTTAAGACGCTTATCGCGTCATACCAAGCGTCTCTGCAGCACAAGCAGAGCGCATTTGTTCAGCAGGCTAACAACGCCTCGCTGTACGTGCCGGCTGTAGTGATTCGTTGCAAGACGAAGACCTCCAGCAAGCGTGAGCAGAAGAAGAACGGCTCCGGCTGGATCTCCGAGCTTATGCTGCGCCGGCTCATCTCTAAGCTCCTCGGCAAGCGTGCCGAGCGTGGAACGGAATGGATCACGTCCATCGTCAACGCAGCGAGCGATAAGCACCTCATTGGTGTTGAGGCAGAACGCGGTCTTCAGGCTCCTGGCCTGTTGCACGCTGTTGCCCGGTTCGAAGGCAAGTACGATGCGGCTTCCCCGCCCGTCGCATCCTTCGAGAACCAAGCTCTGACTCCTTCTGGCTTTGTCAAGAAGTCCCAGGATGTCATCTTGGCTGGTGGCTACATCCCGGTTGAAGGCCGTAAAGGCTTTGAGCTCGCCGGGATTAATGGCAAGCCCTCGTGGTATTTTGATGGTCTCGTGCGTACCTTCGGGGATGCCGTGGCCTTCATGAGCTACGTGCTGAGCTTGACCAGCCCCATTCTGCCCAACGGCTTCGTTCCTAACCTGGACATTACGTTCAAGGAAAAGGTTCTCGAATTGCCGGACGGCGTTTCCCTGCCTGCGGGTGTTGATGGCTCTGGTACCTACCATCCTCACACGCCTGAGCTCCAGGCATTCCTGGCGTCTAACATGGCGCTCATCGGTGGTGGCCGCAAGACCTATCCCGTTATCCAGATTCGGGTTTGGAACCCCGGATGCACGGAGACGGAGGGTCTGTTCGCTAAGGGCCTGCTCGTTCCCGACATGAAATCCTTCGATGATCAGGGTAACCCTGGCATCGTTCTGGGCTTGAACCAGATTAAGGGTGTCATGAAGGAAAACGTGGAGGTCAAGCAAGCGCTGGCCACTAATGGCAGTGTGGTCCTCAAGGGCCACATGGGCTGCATGAAGGTGTGGCGAGAGCAGAGCACGCTGAAAAGCTGCTTTGAGCTCCTGCAGCTCGTGGAGTCCACGCCTGAGACCGAAGCCGCCGTCGAGGCGCTCGTCGTGGCTACCTTCGACTCCATGCGGAAGAAGGGTCCACGCGCACTCGTCAACGTCTCGTCTGGTGGCAACACCACGCTCGAGCGTTTGATTGAGCTTGTGCTCAAGGCTGAGGAGATGGGTGTTCTTATCCCTGATCCGAAGACCGGCGAGCTCCGACCTGTCCAGATGATGGACATCAAGGCCGTTAGGACCATGGCAATGGATAAGCTCCGTCGCCGCCTGTACAACGCAGCGAATGGTACTGGCTTTGAGGGGAACCAGGTCGTGATTATCATGGACGCGTCTGTCAAGCGCGGCCATGTGGTGATTGGCAGTACCACTGTGGAGACACCCCCTGTGGGCGAACCCGTTGGTACTTGGCGATTCCCCGCCATTCTGGCTCAGAGCCTCAAAACTCTGATTGTCCAGGAGCCTTCCGAGCACATGCTCATCGTGGATGCCAACGGCGAAAGCTGCTTGGTTCCTTACTCAGCGTTCATGAACCCTGCGGACGTGACAGACCTGCAGGGCGACGACGATGGCGACATCGCGGCGTGGACGACCAACCCCGACGTCTTGACGCTCGCTTCGAATCTTGTGGATACCCGCAAGTATCGGATTGAGCCGGATGGCGAGAAGGTTAAGATCACCAGTGAAAACTTGGGTGATTATGCTGAGTACCTGTCCACGGATCCCATGGGTCCTGTGGGTCAGGCGACTGTGGCTCAGGCTCGGTTCTATGAGCTCGCAGCCATCAGCCGTTCCCTCTACGCAGCTTACCGCAAGATGGCTGCAGCAAACGCGAAGGCGATCAAGGGTGCGAAAGCATCTGAGAACGACAAGCGTATGCCTGAGGGCTCGGAGGCCTGGAGTCTCGAACAGTGGGAAGTTTATTGCCGCGAGGCGATTGACTCCCTGTCCGAAGAGCACCTGGCTGCCTTCGATGTGGGCTGGTTGGCCTACCGGGCAAAGGCCTATAACTGGGCCCGCGCCTTTGGCGTCTTCATCCAGGAGTGCATCGATCGCGCCAAGCGGTTCGTGCGCTGGACTGATATCCCGAAGCTCGCTAGCATGGGCGACGAGGGTTGGGCCACCATTGGTGACAGCCAAGAGCTGCATTGCCATTGGTCCTGGGACGCTGAAGGGCGTCGTTATCCCTGGAAGCATCCGGGGCTGGCTGGTTCGCGCACCAGTCACTACCTCCCGTTGTCGGAGAGCCAGCTGCGTACTAAGCAGCCGCTTGAGCTCCTTGAGGAGTTCACCAAAGCTGCGAAGAAGTCGCTTGGTTACGACCAGGTGAACGACGCAGTTCGTTGGCGCCGTAACGTGACTGTTAAGGGCGAGATGCTTCAGAAGCGGATCGACCCTGACAACTTCCACCCGCAGAGCAAACGCCCGGGGTTGGTTGAGGTAGCGTTTAGCGCAACTCAGAAAGCGTGGGAGCTGTTGAAGGGCCACTTCAACATCCCCAACGAGGGAGCCGATTTGTCGGACCTCGTGGAGCGTATGCTTGACCGGCAGGAAGAAGCTGGCAAGGCTCCCGCTCGCCTGACCATCGGCGACAAGAAGGTGTCGTGGGCGGATTTCATCCGTGCCATGAAACTGCAGGCCTGTGAGGACAAATACGCGCATCAATTCGCGTACTCGCGTGTTATGTGGTCTACGCCTGAAGGTGAGCCTGATGCGAAGGCTTGGCAATGGGTCTCGCAAGAGAACCTGCGCCTCATCAAGGAAGGGAAGGGTGGCCTCCTCCTTCCGAAAGTGGCCGATTGGCTGCCTCAAGCGTATCTTGATTACCGTATCAGGAACGCTATGGTCCTGGGTTTCAACAAGAACGACCAACGTGTCGACTTGGCCCTTGGTCATAACGAGAGCGAGGATGATAACCCGGGCAACAACCCGCGCATCCAAGCGATCGAGGAGGCCTACCGGCTGTTCAACCGCTGCATGACGGATAGTGCAGCGGACCAGGGCGACAGCGCCGTTCTGTGGCTTCTTAGGCGTTATGCCTTTGAGTCTGCGAACGTGGATCTGCTCGTGCGCAAGGATCCCGAAAGGGATGCGAAGGGTGGCGTCGCGTCATACAAGCTGGATCTCCAGCGTGGCGTGAAGGATCCCCTCGCGGCTACCAAGAAGTTCCCGGTCGCCAAGACCGAGCGTGCTCTTGATATCCTCTTGTACGAGGGCAGCCCGGTTGCTGAGCACTTCCAACTGGGAGTGGCAGAGCGGTGCGTGTTTGAAGAGCTGCCGAAGTTGCGCAAGGCGGCTCGTGTTATCTGTGAGGCTGCCGACGCCCGGCAGATGGAGGGCTACACTGTAGAGCAGAAGCGAGTAGAAATGCTTGCCGAAGCTATCTTCAGTCAAAGCTACCTCTCCATTGACATGGCGGATTACCCCCACATGTCTCCTCAACAGGTCAATCACCTGTCGGAAATTCACGTGTACTCTGGCAAGGGTCCGCTCCATCAGTGTGAAAGCTGTATGGCGGCTCTGAAGAAGGAGATCGTGAATGAGAACCGGTATGGGAAGCTGGGCGGTCGAAAGATCGCAGATCGTCTGACGGAGCTTGCGGGCAAAATCCAAGAGCACCTCAAGTCGGACGTCCAGTTTGCCTTCGAAACGCACGTGGAACATCTCCGTATCGAGATGCTGAAGCACGCGGTTCGTGGCGATCCCGGACTGGTCACCGATCTGGTGATGGCACTCAAGGACCAAGCGTCGTTCCGTCTCAAGGTCTGGGACGTGGTTGCCGACGAGTTGGCTGGGTTGCCTAACACACAAGCCGAGACTGGGGATCATGTGGTCTCCAACCGGGCCCGAGTTGCTTTCAAGAATAGCGCAGCAATGAGCTATCTGAGCATCTATGGGTTCCAGGGCCTCGAGCGGTACTTCGATCGGGAGATTCCCTCCATCGATCCTCGTAGTGACGAGGAAGTACTCGCTTGTGTTAGCGGCGAACAGGAAATCTAAGTAGCCGCATGGCAGGCCCCCGGGAAACCGGGGTGTCCTGCCTTTTTCTTTACTCCGCAGGGACTCCGCCCAGAGTGACCAGAACGCAACTCACATGACTCCGCTTGTCATGTTGTGGTTTGAGGTTCTTGGTTCTAAGTGCCGTTAGAAGGGGAAATGTGGTGGCGCCTAACTCCGCTACACTGATCCCGTTACCTTAAGGGCAAGTGTCCCCCTTCGGGGGCTTTAGTTCTTTGGTAGACGAGGGCTTAGGCCTGGCTCTACCATGTGCCCCCTGATACGGTATGGGGTAGTGCATAGGCAAATCCGTTGGTTCCCTGGATTCCTTGATGGTTCACGATTCCCGGATTCGGGTTTCAGAGGGTTGCCCTCGTAGTGAACTGGAAGGATTTCCAGGGGACTTTATCTTCTAATAAATACTTTGCCGTTAAGGAGAAAATGGGGCCGCCAACCCTCAATACACTCCGCTAAGGGCAAGCGTTCCCTTCGGGGTTAGATTCGTTGGTTGGTTGTTATCCAGGCAACCCGTGGAGGCTCATGAAGCCAATCGAACACCCCATCGAGTGCGTAC